>Ga0209212_1001215_pt1 | contig 43513 bp, 38 predicted proteins | sample RifGroC2_FD_183996 | JGI IMG/M metagenome (GOLD analysis project Ga0209212, IMG submission 183996) | Groundwater microbial communities from Rifle, Colorado, USA - Groundwater C2 (SPAdes) (version 2) | ecosystem: Environmental > Aquatic > Deep subsurface > Groundwater | place: Rifle, Colorado... | reverse complement strand
GTCGTTCGGCTGCTCTACGAGAAGGCGCCGCTGTTTTTCCTGTCCGCTGCGTCGAGCGTGATCACCTTTATTGCCCAGAAGGAAGGGGAGGCCGTTGCTTCGCTGCAACATTTGCCGTTCACCGACCGCCTGGGCAATGCCGTTGTCGCGTATGCGACCTACCTCGTCAAGACGATCTTGCCGTATGATCTTGCCATCTATTACACCCATCCGGGACGATGGCCAGTCGGCGAGATACTCTTTGCTCTCGCTCTGCTTCTTCTGATCACCGTCCTTTTTGTGATGAGGAGTCGTCGTTCCCCCTACCTAGCTGTAGGATGGTTCTGGTATCTGGGCACGCTTGTTCCCGTCATCGGACTGGTTCAGGTCGGCGGGCAGGCGATGGCCGACCGCTATACCTATCTGCCGCTGGTCGGCATATTTATTGCAATTGTATGGGGTTTTGCGGAACTCCTCACGGTAGGTCGATACCGCATGATGATCGGGAGCGCAACCCGCAAAACCTGCATCGTCGGCGGGGATGAGAGGTGCAATAAAAAACAGATCTCTTCCCTGCCGGGAAGCGCCGCCCTGTGGGCGGGTAGCATCACATCGGGATTGGTCATCGTGGTCGTGATGACCGCACTCATTTGTATGACGCAGATCCAGGTCGGGTATTGGAAGAGCAGTATCACCTTGTTTAGCCATGCGCTGCGTGTGACCAAGGACAATTTCCAGGCGCACAACAATCTGGCGAGGGCCCTGACAGACGAGAAAAGATACCAGGAAGCGCAGGACCATTATCTGGCATCCATTCGGATCAGCCCTAGCTACATGCCGCCTTATGTCAACCTCGGGTTGATGCAGATGGAACTGGGGATGTTGGAGGAGGCGATGATCTGTTTTTCGGAAGCCCTGAAAATCAAACCGGGCGATGGAGATGCTCTTTTTGCGATAGGGAATCTCTATTTGAAAAAAGGATTATGGGATAAGGCAATCGTCCAATACCGTATGGCCCTCAATGAGAAACCCTCCGATTCGACCCTCCATAACAATCTCGGTTTGGCGCTCACCCGCAGGGGCGATGTAGATCAGGCGATCAGGTCGTATCAGACCGCCATTCAACTGGATCCGGAGCACGCCGGTGCACACAACAATCTGGCGATGCTGTTGATGGGGGAGGGTAATAACAGGGAGGCCGTTGACCACTTTCGGCAGGCGATCGGATATCAACCGGATTACTGGAATGCCCATTTTCAGTTGGCCAAACTTCTGAGCCTCGAGGGGCTGGCGGATGAAGCCGCATACCATCTTCGTGAGGCGCGACGCATCAACCCGGATGTTGAAAAACTACCGGAACAGGCTATCCCGGAGGTCGATACACGGACGGATATGAGATTTCGAAAATGAGATGGTGACGGGCTTGGCAGATCAGAGAAAGAAATACAGGGGGATCGTTGTCGGCGCTGTGCTGATCGCGGTCGTTGTCGCGCTCTATTGGCCCGTCGCCGGCTACGATTTCATCGCGCTCGATGATAACCTCTATATTCTGGAGAATCAGAACGTTCAACAGGGAATCACCGGTAAGAACCTGATCTGGGCGATGACAACCTTCGATGCAGCTAACTGGCACCCACTCACATGGCTTTCCTTTATGGCTGATTATGACTTGTTCGGCCTGAATGCCGCCGGGTACCATATGATGAACCTTTTTCTGCACATCCTCAATACCATTTTTCTTTTTCTCGTATTGAGACGGATGACCGGTGAGATCTGGAAGGGCGCAGCAGTAGCCGCCCTTTTCGCGGTCCACCCGTTGAACATCGAATCCGTCGTCTGGATCGCGGAACGCAAGAATCTCCTAAGTACCCTCTTCTGGATTCTGGCCATCGTGGCCTATGTCCGCTATGCCGAGAAGCCGGGATGGAAAAGGTATTCGGTGATATTGGCCTGTTTTGTTCTCGGCCTGACGACAAAACCGATGCTGGTCACGCTGCCCTTCGTCCTTCTGCTTCTCGATTACTGGCCGCTTCAGCGCTTTTCCTGGTACGATCGGGATCGGCCAGGGGCCATTCGAAACCTCGCAGAACGACGAAAACTTCCGATCTGTCTGCTGATTGAAAAAGTACCGCTGCTCCTCCTGTCTTTGCTGTCTGCATGGCTCACCTTGCAGGCGGCCCGGACCGGAGGTGCGGTCAAAGCGATCTCCCTGTTTCCTCTGGCCGGCCGGATGGAAAATGCGATCGTTTCCTATGCGATGTATCTGTACAAGATGGTCTGGCCGGCGGATCTGGCCATTTTCTATCCCTATACGGCCGGCCGTCCCCTCTGGCAGGTCGTGTTGTCCATTCTGTTTCTTGTCGCTGTGACTGCCCTTGTATGCATAAAGGGGCGGACGCACCGTTATCTGATCACCGGCTGGTTCTGGTATTGGATAACGCTGCTCCCGGTCATCGGGCTCGTCCAGGTGGGGTTTCAGTCGATGGCGAACCGCTACGCCTATATCTCGCTGATCGGCATTTTTCTGATCGTCGCCTGGGGAGTGCCGGATCTTCTGAAGCGGTTTCCCTGGCGACGATATCTTCTAGCCGCCGCGGTGGTTGTCATACTTGCCTTTACATTCGCTACGAAAGCCGCCCTCCCTCGCTGGAAGGACAGCGAGGCGGTGTTTCAGCAGGCGCTGAATGTGACGAAAAACAATCACATTGCCGAAATGGGCATGGGGAACGTCTGGCTTGGTCGGGGGGATCTGCCCAAGGCGCGATCCCGTTACCTGGAGTCGCTGCGGATCAAGCCGGACTATGCGGAGGCCCACAACAATCTTGCCCTGGTTCTGATGCAGGAGGGTAAGAGCGGTGAAGCGGCGGTCCATTTACGGGAGGCGATAAAAGATGATCCGACCTTCGAGAAGGCATATAACAATCTCGGGGTGCTTCTGGCCAGAGAGGGAAGGCTGGCGGAAGCCAAGACGTGCTTTTTGCGGACGCTGGAATTAAAACCGCTCCATGCGGAGGCGAAGGGCAATCTCGCCGGTTTGCTTAAGGAAGAGGGAAGGGGTGGTCCTGCTGCGGGCCCTTGAACAGAGCGATGTTCCTGAAAAAGTTCTTGATCGAAAACGGGATTGGGGGTATCAAACCGCATGTTCAGAGATAAAAAAATCATCGTCGTCATGCCCGCCTACAACGCGGCGAAAACCCTCCAGAAGACCTATGACGAGGTGATGGAACAAGGGCTTGTGGATCTGGTGATCCTGGTGGATGACGCAAGCTGCGATCAGACCACGGCGATCGCCTCCCGGTTGCCCTTTACCAAGCTGTTTGTCCACGAACGGAACAAGGGTTACGGCGGCAACCAGAAGACATGCTACCGGATGGCCCTCGAGGAGGGGGCGGACATCGTGATCATGGTCCATCCCGACTACCAGTATACGCCCAAGCTTATTCCGGCGATGGCCGCCATGATCGGAAACGACCTATATCCCTGCGTTCTCGGATCGCGGATACTGGGAGGATACGCGCTGAGGGGGGGGATGCCGGTCTGGAAGTACATCGCCAACCGGTTTCTCACGCTGGCAGAAAACATCCTGCTGGGAGCGAAGCTGTCCGAGTATCATACCGGGTACCGGGCCTTCTCCCGGGATCTCCTGCAAAACCTTCCGCTGAGCGGCAATTCGGACGACTACCTGTTCGACAACCAGATGCTGGCGCAGATCATCTGGCGCGGTTATACGATCGCCGAGGTGAGCTGTCCGACGAAATACTTCACGGAGGCCTCCTCTATCAACCTCCGGCGGGCCATACGCTATGGTTTGGGATGCCTCTGGACGGCGCTCGTCTTCCGTCTGACCAGAATGGGGATCATCCGTTCCAGACTTTTTCCGGTGAACCCGTGACTCCGTCGGGCGGCAATCGATTCGAAGATTTCTTTACCGATGACGCTTATGTATCGCTAAAGAATCATCTTTATAACTATCTCCTGCGACGGCGTGCCGTGCAGAAACACCTGCAAACGGAAAGAGAGGCATTGATCCTGGAGGTCGGAACGGGTCTGTCGCCGATGGCGGAGGCCTCGGACAGGATGATCTATTCGGAACTCTCGTTCCAGGCCATCCGGACGCTGAAAAGAAGTCAAGGCCGGGGTTGTTTCGTTGTGACCGACGCCACCCATCTCCCTTTCAGAGGGGCCTCTTTTTCGCAAGTGATCGCTTCGGAGGTCCTGGAACACATTCCGTGGGATCGGCTGGCGCTTCGCGAGATCGCGTCGGTCATGAAACCGGGAGGCTCGCTGATCCTGACTTTTCCCCACCGCCGCTCTTATTTCGCCGTTGACGACCGTTTCGCGAACCATCTTCGCCGGTACGAACTGGATGAGATGAAAGCAAACCTCGATGAGATGGGACTAAAAACAGTGGAGATTCAGAAGGTTCTCGGGCCACTCGAAAAGATCACCATGATGGCGGTCATCACACTGATCCCGTTGTTCGAACATTTTCGAAAGGAAGAACGGTATTGCACAAGATGGGAAGGGGCGATGTCGTCAGGTTTCGCTGTCACCATCTTTCGGGCGATGAATCGTCTCTTCGCTGCGCTGGTATGGTTGGATGCCCGTCTCGCACCGAGATGCCTTTCATCGGTTCTCCTCATCCGTGCGGTCAAGCAGGGCTGACCGGGGATGATTGGTTCCGTGCCCTGGGAATGCCGGTGTTCAGATCACGGCGATGAAACGGGAGTTTACGGAGATGCAGAGGAGTCACCGGGCGGAAATAATCAAAAAACTCCTTTGTCGGCATTCCCGTCTGATCGTCGCCGTCATACTGCTCCTCTGCCTGGGGGGGGGGATACGGTATCTCTGGACGGATCCGCGAATCTCTCTTTTAATCAACGAGGGGGGGGCCAAGTGGATACGCTTTCCGACCGCGTTCCAATTGCCGATCCGCCAATCGGAGAAGTTATCAACAGGTTTCCGTTGCCGTTTGGAGATCCGAGCGCTTCCGGACAGCGCCATCCTGACACTCCGCGCCATGAAACAGGCGGATGTCTCTCTGGACGGGCGCCTCCTGTTCAGGACGCCAGGCGGTCCGGAAGGGTGGAAGGAATCTCATCAAATCGATCTGAGGCCCTGGCTTGCAAAGGGCAGCCATGAGCTGCGAATCGATGTCGACCACTGGAATGGTCATCCGGCGCTTCTGGCCTACTGTAAATCTTTGGGTATTTTCAGCAACAACTCTTGGGAAGCGAGCAACAACGGTCGCGAATGGATGCCGGTGCTTCCTGCGGATCGAATATCACCCCTGCCCATTTCCAGGCAATTCCCCCGATCAGATCGAGCCATCGGCTCGCTGCTGCCTCTGTTTCTGTCGATCTTTGCCCTGTTTTTCTTCTGGAGCCTCCGGCCGCAAAACCTTTTGTCACCTTCATGGTTCGACAAGATACATATCTCTGCCGGTGCGGTTCGCTGGCTGCTCCTGGGTGGTTGGCTGTTTATGGCTATTAACAATTTCTGGAAAACTCCGCTTACCGTGGGGATGGATTACGAGGGGCATATCCAATACATCCGTACTATCGCTGAGAACTGGCGTATTCCCCTTGCCACGGAGGGGTGGCAGATGTTCCAGCCGCCGCTGTTTCATTTTCTTGCCGCCATTGTTTACCGGACATTTTTGCTGATTTTCGAACCCGAAACCGTCATTCGGATAATGAAGCTTCTGCCGTTTCTTTGCGGAATGGGCCAGGTCGAGATCTGTTACCGCGCACTCCGCTTTGCATATCCGCACAGAGAGTCTCATCAAGTGATCGGGACCTTGTTTGGCGGCTTGCTTCCCATGAATCTCTATATGTCGCAATCGCTCGGGAATGAGCCGCTTGCAGGTTTTCTGACAGGGCTGATCGTTCTTTTTGTCTGCCGGCTCTTGTCCGGGAACTTGCGATCATTGAGGAAGATATCGATCCTCATGGGTGTGACCTTCGGGCTGGCCTTATTGACCAAAGTGACCCCTGTCTTGCTCATTCTGCCGGTTCTCTTCTATGCCGGCGCTGAGATACTAAAAGAGAGAGAGGCAACGGGTAATGGGTTTAAGGAAGCTGTAAGCTTTACAATCATTTCGACCGGAATACTTTTTGCCGTCGCCGGTTGGTATTACCTGCGGAATTGGGCAGAAATGGGAAGGTTCTTTATCGGCGGTTGGGATAGTTTTCGGGACATCGCCTGGTGGCAGGATCCCGGATACAGAACACCAACGCAATTATACGTTTTCGGGGAGTCTCTTTTCTATCCCGTTTACTCTTCCATTTACGGATTTTGGGATTCAATATACTCTACCTTCTGGATGGATGGATTTCTGAGTGCAAATTACGACACCCCCTGGAACTTTTCGTTCATGCTGAGCAGTGCATGGCTTTCGCTTCTTCCCTCGACTGCGATCGTCATCGGGATCGCCGTTGCCATCCGCAGTCATGAAAAACCCATCCGCCGGATACTTTTTTTTTCGACCACCTGTATATTCATATATCTTTCAGCTATTTTTTATCTCTTTCTGACCGTTCCCATTCTGAGTACGGCCAAAGCGACATATGCACTGGGGTTGATTCCCTGTTTTGCATTGCTGGCGACTGCGGGATTTGAGGTTCTGACCAGACTGCGGCTGCTCAAGGCGGTCGTGCATGGTCTTTTTGCTTGCTGGGCTTTTTTTGCCTATGCGTCATATTTTGTCGGATGAAGGTCATCATGAAACGCAGCGCTGAGCGGAGACGATGAAGACGACGCTGAAATACCGAAACTGGTATATTGGTCTGACCATTTGTATAATATTTCTTATTATTCTGGGGGTTGGAATCCGTCATCTCTGGACGGATCCGGATGTTGTTCTGCTGGTGCCCGAGGGAGGCGCGCAGTGGGTCCGTTACCGCGAGACGTCCACATTGAATGCGTATTTTCCGGAAAAGTTGTCGACCACCTTTCGCTATCTCTTCGCGGTCGACCATATTCCCGAAAAAGCAATACTGACGCTGCGCGCGCTCGGGACGGCCGAGGTTTATTTGAACGGGAAGCTTCTAGTGACTTCACGAACAGACCCGAAGCGGTGGAAAGAGCCTTACCATGTGGACCTTGCGGCAGGATTGGCAAAGGGTAAAAACGAGCTGCGTGTTGTTGCCGTCAGTGAAAACGCCCATCCGGTCGTCCTTGCTTATTGTCGTTCTCTGGGGATCAGGAGCGGTGATCGCTGGGAGGCCAGCTACGACGGCCGTCGGTGGCTTTCGGCGCTTCCCGTTGATGAAATATCGCCGATCCCCCTTTCAAGAACATTTCTGCGGTCCGATCGGGCGCTGAGATCTTTACTTCCTGTTTTCGCACCGCTATTTGCCCTGGTATTCTTCTGGAGCATCTGTTCGGATTTCCGTCCTCGATGGATACAAAGGGCGCATATGTCTCCAGATGCTGTCCGCTGGCTGCTCATCGCTGGCTGGCTTGCGCTGGCAGTTAATAATTTTTGGAAGATCCCCATCACATTCGGCATGGATTCTGGGGGACATACGCAATACATCAGTTATGTGGCCTCATATTGGCGAGTCCCTCTGGCAACAGAGGGGTGGCAGATGTTTCAGCCTCCTCTCTTTTATTATCTGGAAGCCTTTATTTTTCGTTCATTTCTCCATTTGTTCGAACCCGAGACTGTCGTCCGTCTACTGAAGCTTCTGCCGCTTGTCTGTGGTGCGGCCTATGTCGAGATCTCTTATCGGATACTTAGATATGCCTATCCGGGGAGGGAATCTCTGCAAGTGATTGGAATCCTGATCGGCGGTCTTCTTCCCATGAATCTCTATATGTCTCAATCCATTGGGAATGAACCCCTCGCGGGGTGCCTGACCGCTTTGACAATACTTTACGCTTGCCGTGCGCTTTTGGGCGGTTTTCAATCGAACAGGGAGCTTGGTCTGATCATGGGTTTCACGCTGGGTCTGGCAATATTGACCAAACCCACGGCCATTCTGATCGTTCCACCGCTTTTGTTTTACGTTTCCGCCGCCCTATTCCGGAGGTGCCAATCGGTAGAAGAGGGAATCCGTTCTGTCATCCACTTTGTAACCCTCCTTCTCGGGGTTGCCTTTGTTGTCTCCGGTTGGTACTACGTGCGCAACTACATCGAGATGGGACGTTTCTTTATAGGGGGCTGGGATTCATCCCGTGAGATTGTGTGGTGGATGAATCCCGGATATCGAACCCCTAGGCAATTCTATGTCTTTGGAGAATCCCTCTTCTACCCGGTTTTCTCTTCGATATATGGTTTCTGGGACGCGCTTTATTCCACCTTTTGGTTAGACGGTTTCCTGAGTTCGCTGATTTCCAAGGAATCTCTTCCTTGGAACCATACGTTCATGACCGGTGGCGCCCTGCTGTCGCTCCTCCCGTCGGCGGCGATCATCATCGGCATCATCGTCGCCACTGCGAAGAAGGGCGATGGCGCCCTCCGGCAGATGCTCCGTTTTTCTGTAACCAGCGTGATTCTATATCTGGTTGCTCTCTTTTATATCTTCCTGAAAGTTCCTATTCTTACTTCGGTAAAAGCGACCTATGCATCGGGACTAACACCATGTTTTGCCTTGCTTGCCGCAGCGGGCTTTGAAGTGCTGACGAGATGGCGCCTCCCCCGGGCGGTTGTGTATGGTATTTTGGCATGCTGGGCGGTCGGTTCCTTCGCGAGCTATTTTGTCATATAACCTGATCGCGGTCATCGCCATCACTCCGCATCCGTGATTGTCAGTCGGTCGGCAGATATGGTTCGGACACAAAAATCGCTCACGCCAATTCAAATCATACTTGCACATCGTTCCCCACCGTAATTGATCCTAGGTAAACCCCCGGCTCTGCCGGGGGACTCCCGGAGTTTGACAATTCATCTGACGAGGTGAAGGAAAAGGTGGGACTGCTGCCGATTTCTTAATGAATGAGTCAACGCCAGACGGGTTCGTAGGGTATCCGACTCGACCCGCGATCAGGAAAGTGGGAATGAAGTTTTTTGCAAACCAATCTTCTATAGTTTGGGGATAATATTTATCGGATACTGGGCTATGGCTGCGTCCATAGTCACAATGATCATGTCGTGTTCGATAGCTTGACAGATGAGCATGCGATCAAAAGGATCACGATGAAAAGAAGGCAGAGCTTACAAATGAATTATGCCGGCCTCATCAAGAGACAAGCTCGAAATATCGTGGCGCTCTCGCTGGAGAGGCAGGTATTTTTCCGGTGACAGGGGTAAAGGTAATTTCCCAAGGTGGTATTTAACGATAGATTCCCAAAGCGATACAACACTTAAATAAACTTCGTTCACAGAATCCTGGATTATGTCTTTCAAGGACTTCGGCAAACGATGATCGCTGCTGATATACCAGAGAAAAATATGTGTATCCAGGAGAAGCTTCATGACCCTTCGTATTCTCTGATTATATCTTCCGGGAGTGACTGGTTAAAATCCTCTGGAACGATAAAGTCGCCTGCACACAAACCATAAGGTCTTAATGCAAGAGACGGAGAGTGAATGGGTCTAAATTCACCCATCGGTTTCTGTCCTTTCAAAATGAGAAAAGAATCGCCAGCTTCAATATGTTGCAAAATAAAAGGGATGTTCTTTTCTAAATCTTCAATGAAGACTTTTATCATGTGGTTATTCCTCCAAGTCAGCGATAGTCGATTCTAAAGGATCTTCTGAAAAAAGCAAGAGATTTATGAGCAAACCAGGCCGTCCCGGTTTTTTAAAACTGTTCAATTATACAAACACTACAGGAGAAACTTTAAAGTAGAATTAAACAGCAAGCACGGATTCCTGATACTGGAAAACGGAAGCATCACCGCCTTTGGATGGTTCAATCGTCTCTACTGCGTGCCGGTATGGCTGGACGCCTGTCTGTCGCCGCGATGCCTCTCATCGGTTCTCCTCGTTCGGGCGGTCAGACGGAATTGATGGGGTGTCGGAAAAGAGGAGACAGCGCCACGCAATTAATGTGGGTTTATCCTGGAATGGGTTTTCCCCATTGACCCCGGAAGGGATTTCCTGTATATATCTGCGAAAGGGGGCTGTCTTATGAAGAATATCTTGAAAGTAAATGATTCGTTTATGGAAATCGGAACGCGTACGATCGACGAACGGAATCGCCTGACTGTCGGCGAAATTCTCAAAGGCTGCAAAAGGATCCGTCTCTATCGGAACGACAGCGGCGAAGTACTGCTGCAGCCGATTGCCGAGATCCCCGCTTCGGAACTCTGGCTTTTCCGCAACCCGGAGGCAATCAATGAGATCCGGGAGGGTCTGGGTGACGCCTCGCAGGGGAAGATTTCCCGATTGGATCCCGAAGAACTGAAGGAGTCCTGATTGTTTGAGATTCTCCTGACGGAGCGGGCAAGGAAGCACTGGGATCGCCTGAAGGTAGACGCAGGACTTGAAAAGCGGCTTCGGGCTGTGCGCAAGACTCTCCGTTTTCTGTCGGAGAACCCGAGACATCCAAGCCTTCGAACACACGAGTTCACCAGTCTCAAAGGACCTCGGGGAGAAAAGGTCTTTGAAGCCTACGCCGAACAGTCGACACCGGCGGTCTATCGGGTCTTCTGGTATTACGGCCCAGAGGAGAACCTGATCACGGTCATCGCCATCACTCCGCATCCGTGATTGTCAGTCGGTCGGCAGATATGGTTCGGACACTAAATATTGCTCACGCCAATTCAAATCATGGCTTGCACTTCGTCCCCCACCGTCATTCTGTTTCAGAATTCCTCTGATTTTTCTTGACAGCCCATAATTAATGCGATAGAGATTGCTCGTGACCGACGGTCATATAGTGACCATAGTTCAGCATCTGATTGCGGGTCATGGATCATTATTCATAGTATTAAACCATACAATTGCGCGGAAGGACTCAACCCTTGGGACTGGAAGAAAGACGAATAAGAGAGAAGAAAAACAGAAAGAACGCCATCCTGAAGGCAGCGCGACGGCTTTTTTTCGATAATGGCTTCCGCCCGGTTACCGTCGAGAGCATCGCCAAAAAGGCAGAGCTCAGCAAGGGATCGATTTATCTCTATTTCAAAAGCAAAGAAGAAATCTACACGCAGATACTACTTAGCGATATCGATAAGTTCCACGAGCACTTTAAAGATTTACTTCAGAAATCAGACAGCGCATCCGATGCGATCACCAAATTTTCAATCATCTACGTGGATCTGTTTCTGAGTGATCGAGAATTGTTCAGGATCTTGATGACTTTTATGCTCCATACCAATGCGATGAATCTACCCGAAGAACTAAACAACCATATCATCAAATCCACAAACAAAAATATCAATACCATCGAAGAGATATTCGCTTACGGTATCAAACGGGGCGAATTCCCCCCCACGATGAATCTCCGTCTGAGCCGCAACGCATTATGGGGATTGCTCAACGGCATCATCTCCCTCCATCTCTTTACGGGCGCCGAATCCAAACGGGAAGAAGTGATTCACAGCACGATAAAGGCAGGGCTGGAGATCTATATACGAGGTCTTAAGGGTTCACATGAATAGTTTTTTGAGTAGGTGAAAGGGGGTTTCAATATGAGCAACCTGCTGGTGAATGAGCGGGATCAGGCATTTCTGCTTTTTGAACAACTGGGAATCGAGAAGCTGTTTCAAACGGAAACATTCAAAGATTTCACGAAGGACGACGCATTGATGATGATGAACGAGGCGAAGAAGATGGCCGTCAATGTGATCCTCCCCACTTATGCCGCGGGTGACAAGGAGGGATGTACATTCAAGGACGGCAAGGTGACCGTGCCCAAGGGCTATCACGACGCCATGAAGAAGTATATCGAGGCCGGCTGGCTCTGTCCCACTGCATCGCCCGAAGTGGGCGGCCAGGGAATGCCCATCATACTCGCGGCAGCCAGTCTGGAGCAAAGCCACGCCGCAAATTTCGCCCTGCTGATGTACCCGGGACTGACCCATGGCGCCGCTGTCCTGATCGAGTATTTCGGTACTGAGGAGCAGAAGAACAAATACATGCAAAAGATGTTCGCCGGTCAGTGGATGGGGACGATGTGTCTGACCGAACCGGGAGCGGGGACCGACGTTGGGGCATTGAAGACCTCTGCCAAAAGGCTGCCCGATGGGACCTTCGCTATCACAGGGTCAAAATGCTTCATTTCATGCGGGGATCACGACCTTTCCGAAAACATCATCCATCCTGTCCTCGCGCGGATCGAAGGCGACCCTCCGGGCACAGGCGGCATCTCGATCTTCATCGTGCCCAAGTACCGTGTAAATGCAGACGGCAGTCTCGGCGAACTCAACGATGTTCATACCGGCAACATCGAGCACAAGATGGGCATCAAGGGATCATCCACCTGCACCCTGAATTTCGGCGATGAAGGAAAATGCATCGGCGAACTCCTCGGCAAGGAGCGGGAGGGGATGCGGATCATGTTCTACATGATGAACGGCGCACGTTTCGATGTGGGCATGCAGGGCCTCGGTGTTGCCTCAGCCGCGTTCGAACACGCCATCGCCTATGCCAAGGAAAGAATTCAAAGCGCGCCGGTCTGGGAAATGAAGAATCCCGACGCCAAAGCCGTCCCCATCATCCAGCATCCCGACGTCCGGAGAGACCTTTTGTGGATGAAGGCGCATGTCGAAGGGATCAGGGCCTTGCACTACTTCGTGGCGTACTGCATGGATATGGCCAAGGCAATGCCGGCGGAAAACGAGAAATGGCAGGGGCTGGTGGAACTGCTCACTCCGGTTTGCAAAGCCTATTCATCCGATAAGGCGATGGATATCTGTTCCAAGGCGATCGATGTGTATGGAGGCTATGGTTACTGCCAGGAATACCCGGTGGAACAGTACATGAGGGATTGCAAGATCACCACCATCTATGAAGGGACGAACGGGATTCAGGCCCTCGACCTGGTAGGGCGGAAGCTGGCCCAGAGGAAGGGGATGAACGTCATGACACTCTTCGGCGAGATCGGGGCGACCATCGCTAAAGCCAAGGGTATCAGCGAACTCAAAGTCTATGCCGCGCGTCTCGATGAGGCCTATAATGCACTGGTCGATTTGACCATGACGCTGGCCCAGTTTGGCAAAAGCTCCAGCTTCCTCATCCCAATCCTCAACGCCTCCCCATACCTCGATATATTCGGGGATGTGATCATCGGCCATTTCCTGCTCCAGTCGGCCGCCCTCGCTGCGGAAAAGCTAAAGGCGATCTATGTGGAGAAGGGGGCCGAGGACTCCAAGGGGAAGCAACGGGCCCTGATTCATGCGAATGCCGATGTTGCCTTCTACGCGGGGAAGATCGCCTCGGCGAAATTCTTTGCCGTCGAGGTTCTCTGTACAATAAAAGCGCGATGCGAAGCGATAAAATCTGAAGAGAAGATTCCCATTGAGATGGCGGACGAATCCTTTACTTGCTGATCAAGAGACAGGAGGATGAATATGGCATACGAAATCAAAAAGGCTGCCGTGCTGGGCGCGGGGGTCATGGGCGCCACGATTGCCGCCCATCTGACCAATGCAGGGATCGAATGCGTCCTGCTGGACATCGTTCCTTTTGAACTGACGGATGCGGACAAGGCGCAGGGGCTGACGGAGAAAAGCCCGGCCTGGCGGGACCGGTTTGCTACAAATGGCCTGGCAGGTGTGACGAAATCGAAACCGTCCGGGTTTTTTACGACAAAGAACGCCTCCATGATCCGCGTGGGGAATTTTGAGGATCATCTCGGCTGGTTGGCCGATGTCGACTGGGTCATTGAAGTGGTTATAGAAAACCTGAAAATCAAACAGGAGCTCTTTGCCAGGATCGAAAAGATCGTGAAGCCCGGGTGCATCGTAACGACGAACACTTCCGGCATCCCGATCAAGGATATCGCCGCCGATTTCGGGGCCAAGCTGAAGGAGCATTTTCTCGGGACCCACTTCTTCAATCCCCCCCGTTACATGAAGCTGCTCGAGCTCATTCCGGGAAAAGAGACCAAACCCGAGCTTGTGGACTACATGACCGGGTTCTGCGAGCAGACTCTGGGAAAGGGGGTCGTCATCTGCAAGGATGTCCCCAATTTCATCGGGAACCGGATCGGCTCGTTCGACTTTTCCAACGCCGCGCGACTCACGTCAGAAAAGAATCTGAAAATCGATGAGGTGGACGCCATCATCAACAAATCCCTCGGCCGGCCCGGTACTGCGATCTTTGGAACGATGGATCTGGTCGGCCTGGATACCGCTCACCACGTTTCGTCGAACCTCTACGCGGCGGTACCGGACGATGAGATGCGGGAAATATTTGCTCCGAGCGAACTGATGAACAAGATGATGGAGCTCAAGTGGCTCGGGAACAAGACCAAGCAGGGCTTCTACAAGCGGACCAAGGATGCCAAGGGGAAAAGGAGCAAACTGGTTCTCGACTACCACACGATGGAGTATGTCCCGGCGGGAAAACCCCGGTTCCCATCGGTCAACGATGCCAAGAGGAAGACCGACGAGGGTGTTCCCGCGATGCTGAAGGTGATGTTCAACGGGACCGACATCGCCGCGGAACTTACCCGGGAGTATCTCTGCAACAACTTCATTTATGCGGCAAACCGGATTCCGGAGATCTGCGATACGATCATCGGCATCGACAACGCCATGAAGTGGGGCTACAACCACGTGCTCGGTCCGTTCGAGACATGGGACGCCGTCGGCGTGCGCGATGCCGTCGAGGTGATGAAAAAGCTCAAGAAGAAGGTCCCGAAAAAGATCGAAGAGATGCTGAAGAAGGGCTATGAAACATTCTATCTCAAAAAAGAGGAGGGGACCTACTTCTACGATTTTGAGACGAAAGAGTATATTAGACAGGAAGCGAATCCCCGGATCATCCTCCTTCCCGATCTGAAGGAGCGAAACAAGGTGGTCAAAAAGAACGCAAGCGCGACGCTCATCGATATCGGCGATGGCGTCGCCTGCCTGGAATTCCACACAAAAATGAACGCCGTGGATGACGGTATGATCGAAATGCTTTTTGCCGGTTGCGACATCGTGGAGAAAGACTTTGCCGGTATGGTGGTCGGAAATCACGGGACCAATTTCTCGGCGGGGGCGAACATCTTCAAGGTCCTTCTGGGGATCCAGAAAGGGGACTGGGACATCCTCGAGAAGATGATTGCCGAATTCCAAAGCGCCAATATGCGGATGAAGTACCTCGCCAAGCCCGTGGTGAGCGCTCCGGCCGGTCTTGCCCTCGGCGGCGGCTGCGAGATGGCGATGCACGCGGCGAAGTGCCAGCCCTGCGGCGAGACCTATATCGGCCTCGTGGAGGTAGGCGTTGGGGTCATTCCGGCCGGCGGCGGCTGCAAGGAGCTGATGGTGCGCATGACGGAAGGTCTGCCCGACGGCGTGATCGACGCAGGGTTGAACCTGCAGCACGTCTATGCCAAGGCCTTCGAGAACATCGCCATGGCCAAGGTCGCGACGAGCGCGGTCGAGGGGATGGAACTCGGTTACATCCGGAAGAACGAAAATATCAGCCTCGGCAGGGATCAGCAGCTCTGGGATGCCAAGCAGGCGGTCCTCGGGCTAGCGAAGTTCTACAAAAAACCCAGACCGGTCATGATTCCGGTCATGGGTGAGAATTTCCGAGGGATAGCCGATGCAGTCCTCTACAACATGCGGCACGGCAATTTTGCCTCGGATTACGATTGCCATGTCTCCCGGAAGGTGGCCCATATTCTTTCCGGCGGCGACTGCGCCGAGGGGACGCTGGTCGCCGAAGAGGAGATTCTCGCGCTCGAAAGGGAAGCGTTCCTGAGCCTCTGCGGCGAAAAGAAAACGCAGGACAGGATCATGTACATGCTCAATACCGGAAAACCGTTGCGTAATTGAACACGGGCTCATAGCGGGAAGGGTGGTGATCCGGCGAGGATGCCGGCCGCCCGGGCCATAGAAAAGGAGGAATACCATGAGCGATGCTGTGATTGTCGATGCGGTCCGAAGTCCTGGCGGACGTTACAAGCGTGGAGGTCTTGCCGCAACAAGAGGGGATGAGATCGGGATTCAGGTCCTGAAGGGCCTCCTGGCCCGTGTTCCCGCACTCAAACCGGAGGATGTCGATGATGTGATCGTCGGATGTTCCTTTCCGGAAGCCGAACAGGGGATGAACTACGGGCGGATTCTCGCCATGGGGGCCGGTCTGCCGATCACAACCTCGGGAATGACGGTCAACCGATTCTGTTCTTCCGGTCTCCAGTCTATCGCCGATGCGACCGCCAGAATCAGGGCCGGGTGGTCCGAGGTGATGATCGCGGGCGGCTGCGAGACGATGTCCCATATCCCGATGGGGGGGAGCACCTTTCGCCCCAGCCCGGATTGGGCTTTCGACGGGACGATGCCGATGGTGTATGTTTCCATGGGGGTGACGGCCGAGAATGTGGCTGCCAACTACAACGTCTCGCGGGAGGACATGGACAGATTCGGGCTCGAGAGTAACCGGCGGGCGTATGAGGCGATCAAGGCGGGGAAATTCAAGGAGGAGATCATCCCGATTACGGCCTACAAGTATAAAACCCTCGTGAACGGGAAGCGCGTCCGGGACAAGTTCGTCTTTGATGCGGACGACGGGGTGCGATGGCCGACCAAACTGGAGGATATGGCGAAATTGAAATCCCCCTTCAAGCAGGGGGGGAATGTCACGGCGGCCAACGCCTCGCAGATGACCGACGGCGCTGCGTTCGCACTGCTGATGACCCCGGAAAAGGCGAAGGCGATCGGCGTAAAACCGCTTGCCCGGCTCGCCTATTTTGCCGTGGCCGGTTGCAAGGCCGAGGAGATGGGGATAGGACCGGCGTATGCGATTCCAAAGGTACTGAAGATGGCCGGACTGACGATAAAGGATATCGATGTCTACGAAATCAATGAAGCGTTCGCCTCGCAGGCCCTCTATTCGGTACGGGCGATCGGGATCGCGGATCGGCTTGCGGCGGGCGATGTCAATCCCAACGGTGGAGCCATCGCCCTCGGACATCCCCTGGGATGCACCGGGGCCAAGCTGACCGCCCAGCTCCTCCACGAGCTGAAGCGGCGGAAGGCAAAAAGAGGGATCGTTTCCATGTGTATCGGCGGGGGCATGGGTGCCGCGGGAATCTACGAGATGCTGTAGTGTGTTCGCGAAAATCGCTGGAGGTGGTTTTCGCCGTGATTTTTTTCCTTGAAAAGGGGGATCCGTTAGGGTATAGGTAGCGCGGCCTGGGCGGTTAACTCAGCGGGAGAGTGCTACCTTCACACGGTAGAAGTCACTGGTTCAATCCCAGTACCGCCTACCAATAATAACAAGGGGTTGCGGGTCATTCCGCGGCCCTTTTTCTTTTATGCTTGCGCAAGCGAAAATTTGGCATCGGGATATTGCTCAGGGATTTTTTCTTGACAACGCTTACAGCCTCGACTATAAGCGACTTCGGTGTCGTTGTGCACACTTTTCGAATGTTTGTGGGCCCTTAGCTCAGCTGGTAGAGCAACTGACTCTTAATCAGTAGGTTGTCGGTTCGATCCCGACAGGGCTCACCAAAAAAAACAAGGGGTTACGGAGAATAAGCCGTGGCCCCTTTTGTTTATATACCTATCTTAAAGACCTGACCCCCGCAACCGTTGATCGAATTCTTCGGCGGTAAAGCTGTATTCCTGGGTGCCGTAGCACTCGACGGCGAATGAAGCGCATACGCTGCCGAGCCTGGCGCATTGTTCGATGTCTTTGCCGCTGACCAGGCCGCTGATCAACCCTCCTCGGTAAGAATCGCCCGCGCCTGTCGGATCGGTGACTTTGGAAGTTTTGACGACCGGAATACCGATCTCCCCGTCCGGTATCGAGATACGCGAACCATGCTCTCCGAGGGTAGTGATGATGCCTTTTGGCAGTTTCAGCAGCTCTTTTTTGTTCAGTCCGGTCTTGTTCAGGATCAGATCCAGCTCGTAGTCGTTGACGATCAGGATCCGGGCCCCCTCAATGGAACTGACCAAATCCTTAGCACCCCACATGGGAAGTGATTGCCCGGGATCGAAGATATAGTCGATTCCCCTCTCCTTGCAGACACGCGAGTAATCGATCATGTCGCCGAGATTTCCGGGCGACACGATGACGAGGGTTTCCTTGGTGTCGAATTTGTCGAAATCCAGACAGGACGAATGCTTCATCGCTCCCGGGTTGAACCCGGTGATCTGGTTGTCGGTCTTGTCGGTCGTGATGTAGGCGCCGGCGGTCAGTTCATCCTCCACAACCCTGATTCCTTCGGTGCTTATGCCGTTTCGCGAAAGCCATTCGAAGTAGCGATGATAATCGTAGCCGATCGCCGCCGAGATCAAGGGTTTTTCGCCCATCAACTTGAGAGAGTAGGCAATGTTGCCCGCCGTGCCCCCGAATTTTTCCTTCACCCCGTCGACCTGAAAACAGACGTTCAGGACGTGGATCTTCTCGGGGAGGATATGTTCGGAGAACCGTCCCGGGAAATTCATGATTCTGTCGTAGGCAAGCGATCCGGATACAATGATGTTCATAAGTGACCTCACGGGTGATCGAAGCGGTATCCGACCGAGCGGATGCTTCGGAAGTAAAGAGGGTTTTGCGGGTCGTCCTCGAAATATTTTCTCAGGCGGACGATGAAATTGTCGACCGTCCGGGTGGTGATTACGCCCGAATAGCCCCAGCCCACTTCAAGAAGAGTTTTGCGCGACAGAGGCTTGCCCCGGTTGGCGATGAAGATCCGGAGCAGCCGCGTCTCCTGCTCGGTCAACCGGATGGTTCCCTGCCGGCACACGGCCGTCAGCGTCGTAAAATCGATCGTGTTGCCGCCGAAGGTATAATTCTGCATTTCTCCGGGTTCTTCCTGACCGGTTGCGGTCAAACGGTCCCGGTTCCAGGAGGCCCTTGTCAAGAGGCGATCGATCCTCAGAAGGAATTCCTCCAGGCGAAAAGGCTTGGCAAGGTAGTCGTCGACGCCGTAGGAAAAACCCTTGATCCGGTCGTCGGGCTCCCCCTTGGCGGAAAGGATCAGCACGGGGAGCTTCTCGTCTTCCAGCCGGATGTGGCGCAGTACGGCCAGGCCGTCCAGGCCGGGCAGCATGATATCCAGGACGATCATATCCGGATTATACTCCTTCCACAGCCGGAGCCCCTCTGTCCCGCTGTCGGCGATCGCCGCCTCATGTCCCTGAAGCGAGAGATTGAGTTTCAGCCCTTCGGCGATGTGCGCATCATCCTCGATGATGAGGATCCGCGATTTTTCAGTCGCTCTCATCAGCGCCCCCTTTCGGGCCCCCTTTCGGCGTCTTCCTGGGCAGGATCAGGGTGAAAACGGAACCATTCCCCGGCCCCTCGCTCTCGGCGATCACCTTCCCGCGGTGAAGCCTGGCGATCTGCTGGACGAGATAAAGGCCGATACCGCTCCCCCCTGTGGTAACCAGATCGTCGCTCTGACTCCGATAGAACTTCCTGAAGATACGCTTCCGATCCTCCTTTGAAATACCCACCCCGTTGTCTCTAAAGCGTATCCGAAGCGCATGTTCGCCCGGTTCCAAAGAAATGTCAACGCTGGGTTTGCCCGATAAATTATATTTCATGGCGTTGGTCAGGATATTCATCAGGAGCATCTCGAAGAGGGGAACGATGACGGGATGAACGGTGGCCTCGTTTGAAGGGTTTTCCACACGGATTTTGCAGTTGCCGAAGAGGTGGGTGTTGCCGGCGATGAACCGTTCGATCGTCTCCATCAGATCGACCTGGGTGAAGTGCCCTTTGTAAACCCTGCTCTCGATCCGGGCGAGATTCAGTATGCTGTTGATATTTTCGGAGAGACGCTCGGTGTCCTGAAGCATGAAGCCGATATATTTGAGCTGCTCCTCGCGGGGAAGTTCGTGTTTCGCGAATGTCTCAAGGTAGAGTTTCAGTGAAGTGACGGGGGTTTTGAGCTCATGTGTAAAGTTGTTGATGAAGGTGTGCTGAAGGCGATAGAGCTGCAGCGTCTTGAGGTTGTAGATGAAGATGATGAGTATTCCAGTCAGTATGACGGCGACCAGCAGCGACAGGATAAGGATCACCACCCAGGTCTGCGCCTCGAAAAACTGCCTTGCATCGAGCCGGTAATAGTCGATGACCGATTTGAGCCCCGTGCTGACCTGGACATACCAGTAGATATAGAGGAACAGCGAGATCGCCAGGGCTAGCGTGGACAGGATGAAGACCGTGATCGGATGAACGAACCATTTTGCCTGTTTCATCTGAAAATACCTTCGCTCTCCCCCGCAAAACGCTAAATTTAAAGACCTGACCCCCGACTTTACAATTGTAAAAGTATTGTAAAACGACGACTTAGGCCTTCCCTTCCGCCGATAGACCTCCTATAGTATGACCGCACCGCCATACATGGCCGCTAAAGAGGAGAATAGCATGATCGAGAAAATTCAGCCAGTCCATCCCAAGGGAAGCCGCGCCCGTGTCCTGCTCACGAGCGTCTTCGGCCCCTACGCCCGGGATGACGAGTACGGAAGCCGCAGGATCAACCCGATGGAACTCTATCAGAACCAGGTGACGCGCGTCCAGGGGGGATTTTCGCTACGGATGTTTCACCGCTCATTCGGATTGATGATGATCCAGGCGAACCTTGATGCCCCCTGCGCCCTCCTCGATTTCCCCACGCTGGAGGGTTTCACCGAAGCGATCGCCAATAATGCCTACGATGTGATCGGAATCGGCGCCATCATCCCCAACATAGGCAAGGTGAAGAAGATGTGCGAGCTGATCCGCAAATATCAGCCGGCTGCGACGATCGTCATCGGCGGGCACATCAGCAATAAGGAGGGGCTCGAAGAGATGGTGGACGCGGACCTGTTCGTCCGCGGCGAGGGCATCCGCTGGTTTCAGCGCTACCTCGGCCAGGATGACCGGGCGTCGATCAAACACCCCGCGGCCATCTCGGGATTCGGCGGAAGGATGATGGGGATCGAACTCGGCAACCGGCCCGGCGGTACGGCGGCGATCCTGATTCCCTCGGTCGGCTGCCCGATGGGGTGCAACTTCTGTTCGACCTCCGCCCTGTTCGGCGGCAAGGGGAATGTCATCCACTTTTATGAAACGGGCGAAGAGCTCTTCCACGTCATGTGCGAACTGGAAGAGAAGCTCAAGGTGAGATCCTTTTTCACCCTGGACGAAAATTTTCTCCTCCACAAGAAGCGGGCGCTTAGGCTCCTCGAGCTGATGGAGGAATATGACAAGAGCTGGGGAATCTATGTCTTCAGCTCCGCGCGGGTTCTGCAGTCCTACGCCGTCGATCAGCTCGTACGGCTGGGCATCGGCTGGGTCTGGATGGGGCTGGAGGGCGATCAGAGCGCCTACGACAAGCTCCAGGGGGTCGATACGCACGCCCTGGTGAACCGACTGCAGGCGCACGGGATTCGTGTCCTGGGGTCCTCGATCATCGGCCTCGAAGACCATCGGCCGGAAAATATGGACGCGATTATCGATCACGCGGTCAGTCACGATACGGTGTTCCATCAATTCATGCTCTATACGCCCATTCCGGGAACGCCTCTGTATGAAAAACACCGGCAGGATGGTTCGCTCTTTACGGAGAAGGAATTTCCGGTAGCCGACGCCCACGGGCAGTACCGCTTCAATTACCGCCACCCCCATATAAAAGACGGCCGGGAGGAAGGATACCTCCTGGAGGCCTTCCGGCGCGACTTTGCGGTCAACGGTCCGAGCGTGCTTCGGTTGATCCGGGTGATTCTGAACGGCTGGCAGAGGTACAAGGATGCCCCCGTTTACCATCTGCGCAAAAGGGTCGCCTGGGAGGTTTTCCCGCTGCGCTCGAGTTATGCGGGCGCCGTCTGGGCGATGCGGAAATGGTATCGGAACGATCCGCTGCTGAGCGAAAAGGCGGATAAATTATTGAAGGATATCTATGCGGAGTTCGGATGGATCACGAGGCTGATTACACCGGCCATCGGCCGGTTCGCCCATTTCAAACTGAAGCGGGAAGAAGAGAGGCTCGCCGCGGGCTGGAGCTACGAGCCCGCTTCCTTCAGCGAGAAGAATGCCGCAGCGCTGGCGCTGGGAACACCCTATCCCGCTGGGAAAAAGGCCGAAATGCGAGGAAACCCCTCTCTGGTTGACATTCCGGCGGGAAACTTCAGCAATTAGGCTTGAACCCCTACTTACTTCCCCTCCCTTGACGGGAGGGGATTGAGGGGAGGGTGAGCCAAGCAGTTCTTTCTTATTGTCTCTAAAACTCCGTTTGTATTTTGTAAAACCTCATTGTTCCAGAACCTTAGAACCTTAAATCCAAATTGTTGAAAGTAAGAATCTCTTTCCTTATCTTTACTGTTTTCGGCTGCATGTTGTCCGCCATCTACTTCAATAATGATATGGTTCTCAAAGCAAACAAAGTCAACTATGTAATTGTCTATGGGCTGTTGTCTCCTGAATTTCCAACCTTCCATCTGTTCCATTCTTAAGTGCCTCCAAAGCAGTTGCTCTGCATCGGTAGGTCTTTTTCTGAGGGCTTTCCCCAATGTTGTTATGCTGTTCACTCCGATGACACCCTCACTCGATACACCCCCACCCTAACCCCCCGTCAAGGGGGAGGGAATTTTATTTACCCGGTCATTTTGAGGAAGAGCCTTTTATCTCAGGTAGGCCGGCAGATCCTGCTCTTCTTTCCCTTTGAAACTGCAGGGGGCGCCGCAGGTTTTACAGGCGGGTTTGACGGCGGGCAGAGGGGGTTCCCCCTTGATTGACTCGATCATGTCCATACACGCGTTCACCTCGGCGTCTTCGCCTTCGACGATCAGGGTAACGGCGCCCTCCGCACCCCCCCAGCCGCCCGATGCATAGTGGATGGCCTTCAATCCGAAGAGGATGTCGATCGCTTCGATTTCGGTGACGATCCGTCCATCGGGGACGCACACCATCCCCACACGGCAGCCTATGGTCCGACCCAGCGCCAGCTTGCCGCCGTAGTGGGCCGCCTCTTCCACTGAAGGGATCAGCTTCTCGAGGCCGACCGGATAGAGGGTCGCGATGCCCTGGACCTTCAACGAAAGATAGAACTGTCCCATCGTGCCGCCTCCGGGACCGGCCATGACCACGCCGACATTGCCGAAGGGATCGACGGCGTTGGCGCCTTTGATGACCATATCGCCGGGAACGAGCTTGTCCATGACGGCGCCGGGCTCCACCGCCTCGATTTCGCCCTTGTGAAAAGTCACCGGCTTGGTCCTCTGGTCAGGACCGAGGACGCATAGAACGCCCCTGATGATCTGGCCGGCGATGTATCTCTCTTTGTCCGTCTTGCTTTTCATCAGCTCCTCGACGATGTAGGCGTTCGTCGAGCCGCGGCCGATGACGAGATAGCCGTTATCCTTTGCCTGCTGGACTTCCGGCAGCGCCGCTACCGCTTTGCCGATCAGTCTCTTCGATTCCGAAGACGTTAACGTGAATAAAGCCTGCATGATTTTCTGACCTCCTTGGTTAAGATGTTATAGTTTAAAAAAACCCGTCAACCTTCCTGCGCTGCGTATGAGAGAATCTTGCCGCGGTCGACGACATTCACATTAACGGTCTGCTTCTGTCCTTCATTGTCGAGGAAAACGACCTTGCCGATACCGGCGTTGAAGATCATCCGCCAGCACATGAAACAGGGGATTCCGCTGCGCGGTTTTGCCTGCTGGACGCCGAAGATGTAAAGCGTGGCGTCATTCATCAGATCGAAGCTGGCACGGATGATTGCATTGGCCTCGGCATGGACCGAGTGGCAGATCTCATAGTTCTTACCGCTGGGGATCTTCAGCCGCTCGCGGACGCACTCGCCCAGTTCCAGGCAGCTCCTGACCCCCGCAGCCGCGCCGTTGTACCCCGTGCTGATAAGCGTATGGTCCTTGACGAGGGCGGACCCGTACTGGGCGCGCAGGCAGGTCGATCGCAGGGAGGCGGTTTCGGCCATCTTCAGAAAATAATCGTCCCATGATAATCGCATCGAATCATTCTCCTTATTTCCCTCTCCCCTTGCCCCCTCCTGCCTCACCCAGCAAGTGGGGGAGGGAGAGAGGAAGTAAGTCCTTTTTGCCCTCCCGCCAGGGGAGGGGAAAGATATCAGGCGGAGCTTGCGGGTTGCCCACCCGGTCGGGCGCACTATGACGCAGGAAATGCATTTTGTCAATTGCCAGAAAAAGGTATTGACTATCCCCTTTCCATATATTATTGCATTTTTAAGATGTTTCGTGTTGGAAGGAATCGCTTGGAGAAAAAAAAGCTCTATATTCAAACTTTTGGCTGCCAGATGAACGTTCAGGATTCGGAGAAGATGGCGGCCCTGCTTGAAGGATCGGGATATGAGTCGACGGATGATTCGGGCCTGGCGGATCTGATCATCCTGAACACGTGCAGCATCCGGGAAAAAGCGGCGCAGAAGATCTACAGCCAACTGGGTCGTTTCCAGGCTTTGAAGGCGCAAAAGCCGCAACTGATCATCGGCGTAGGCGGTTGTCTCGCTCAGCAGTGGGGCGAAAGGTTCTTCCGGAGAGCGCCCAGCCTCGATCTGGTCTTCGGTACGCACCAGATCCACCGGCTGCCCGAAATGGTCGGCGACCTGGAGCGGAAGGGGGAGCGGAAGGTCGAGACGGACTTGTGCGATCGGGTTTGCTCGCTCGAACTCCCGGCGCAGCCGCCGTCCGGCGCGATCAGCTCCTTTGTGACGATCATGCAGGGGTGCAACAACTTCTGCGCGTATTGCGTCGTCCCCTATCTCCGGGGGCGGGAGGAGAGCCGGCCCCTGCCGGAGATCGTCGGCGAGGTCGAGATGCTGACCCGGAGGGGTATCCGCGAGGTGACGCTTTTGGGGCAGAACGTCAACTCGTACGGACAGACGCGGAGCGATGGCCGCGATTTCGCCGATCTGATCTGCACCCTCGGCGGGATCGCCGGGATCGAGAGAATCCGATTCACCACGTCGCACCCAAAAGACTTGTCGCCGCGGCTGATCGGCTGTTTTGGAAAGGTAGCCCCCCTGTGCGAACACATCCATCTGCCCGTTCAGTCGGGATCAGACCGCGTACTGGGGTTGATGAACCGGGGATACACGGCCGGGATGTACCTGGAGAAGGTCGCAGCGCTGAGGAAAGCCTGTCCCGGGATCAGCATCACATCGGACGTGATTGTAGGGTTTCCCGGTGAGGAGGAATCGGACTTCGAGGCGACCCTGGCGCTAATGCGGGAGGTTCGGTTTGACAATCTCTTCTCTTTCCAGTATTCGGTGCGTGAAGGGACGGCTGCCGCCTCGATGGACCAAAAGGTGAGCAGCGCCGTGAAGCGGGAGCGGCTGCAGATACTCCAGGAGCTCCAGGCAGTGCACACCCTGGAAAATAACCGGGCCTGCATCGGGCGCATGGAGTCGGTGCTTGTCGAAGGACCGAGCAAGAAGGAATCCACGGAGATGACCGGCCGGACACGGGGGAATCGGATCGTCAATTTCGAGGGGAAGCGGGACCGTATCGGGAAGACGATGTTCGTGCGGATTACCGAGGCATTCCCTCACTCCCTGCACGGGGAGATGGAGGAGAAAGGAGCGGCGGATGTTCATTGAAATGAGGGTTTCGGGTCTCACCATGGATCCGATCACCAACACCCCCATCGTGATCCTGAAGGATCTGGAGGAGAAAAAGGCCATCCCCATCTGGATCGGGATCTTTGAGGCGAGTGCGATCGCAACCGAGATCGAGAAGATCACCTTCTCGCGTCCCATGACCCACGATCTCCTCAATGACATCGTCAAGCTCCTGAACGCCGAGGTCGTGCGCGTGGAGATCCACGACCTGCGCAACAATACCTTTTTTGCCAATATCCATCTGCTGCGGGACGGGAAGCTGATCGTCGTCGATGCCCGCCCGAGCGATGCGATTGCCATCGCTCTGCGGGCCGGCGCGCAGATTTTCGTGGACGAGAAGGTGATCGAAAAATCGCGGAATGTGGATTTCGGCACGAAGATGACCGATCTCGACAAGTTGAAAAAGGAAAAAATGGCAGAGTTCCTTGAAAATCTGTCACCGGAGGATTTCGGGAAATACAAGATGTGAAAGTGATTGGTGTGAGACGATGCTTCTGAAGGAAGCCATACAGGAATTCGACAGGTACATGGCGGTCGAGAAGAATCTCTCGGATCTGACGAGGAAGGGCTACATGTCCGACCTCCGGCAATACCTGGACTTTATCGAAAAGCAGAGCGCCTCCCCGGGAGGGATCGATGGAATTTCCGCAGCCGGTGCATCAGGAGAGGGGATCGACAAGATTTCTGCGAAAGGTGCGTCCGAGGAAGGAAGCTTCGGGATACCCGCCGACGGCGCATCCGGGAAAGAGGTCGACGGGATTCCCGTGGATCAGATGCTGATCCGCTCCTTCCTGGCCTCGCTTTACCGTGCGAAGCTCCGGAAGGTGACCATTTCCCGCAAGATGGCCGCGCTCCGGTCTTTCTACCGCTATCTCCTTCGCGAGGGGAAGGTAAAGTTTAACCCCGCCGAATTGTTGCAGACGCCCAGGTGCGAGAAGTATATTCCCGCCGTCCTGTCGGTCGATGAGATTCTCTCCCTGCTCGGGGTAACCTTTCCCGAAACCGCCGAAGGGCTCCGGGACCGTGCGATGCTCGAGCTGTTTTATTCCGCCGGCATCCGTCTCAGCGAACTGACGGGACTCAATATCGCGGATTGCGATTTCGCCGGGGGCCTGATCAAGGTCCGCGGGAAGGGAAGGAAGGAGCGGATTCTGCCCGTGGGGACGCCGGCGTTTGAAGCGGTCGGGGCCTATCTGAAACGGCGGGGGGAGCTGGCGGGGAAAAGGGCGCAAACCGGAATGGAAGAGCCCCTTTTCCTCAGCAGCCGGGGAATGCGAATAAATCCCAGGGGGGTCGCCCGGGTGGTCGAGCGGGTGGTTCGCGCGAGCGGCATCGGCAGAAAGATCAGTCCCCATGCCCTGCGTCACACGTTTGCGACGCACCTGCTCGATGCGGGGGCGGATCTCCGTTCGATCCAGGAAATGCTCGGACATCGGAGCCTCTCCACGACACAGAAATACACGACGGTGAGTGTGAGCCGTCTCATGGAGGTATACGACCGCGCCCACCCGCGGGCGGGAGGAGGGAATACGTAGGTGATGAAAATCAGGGGTACGACCATACTGGCGGTCAAACATCGGGGAAAGGTCACCGTGGCGGGCGACGGACAGGTCACATTGGATTTAACGGTCATGAAGCACGGGGCGCGAAAGGTTCGCCGCCTCTATCACAACCAGGTGATCGTGGGGTTTGCCGGCGCGACCGCCGATGCCTTCACCCTTTTTGACCGCTTCGACCAGAAACTCGAGCAGTACAAGGGGAATCTGCTCCGCGCCGCCGTGGAGCTGACGAAAGACTGGCGAACGGACCGGGTGCTCCGTCACCTGGAGGCCCTGATGATCGCTGTCAGCAGGGAGTCCTTTCTCATCATTTCCGGAAATGGAGACGTCATCGAATCGGACGACAACGTGATGGCCATCGGTTCGGGCGGTCCCTTCGCCCTGGCGGCGGCCCGGGCGCTGGTCCGCTATTCGGATCTCACGGCGACGGAGATCGCGCGGGAATCGATCAAGATCGCCTCCGAAATCTGCATCTACACGAACGACCGGATCACCCTGGAAGAACTTGACCTCGAAGCCGAACCGGAGAAAACGGCGGGATCGGAGAAAGCAGAGAGACCGGAGAAAGCAGAGAGACCGGAGAAAGCAGAGAGACCGGAGAAAGCAGAGAGAAAGGACAAGGAAAAAAGTTGAATAACTCACAGGATGATTTGACACCGAAGAAGATCGTCGAGAAACTGGATCAGTACATCATCGGCCAGCACGAGGCCAAGCGGGCCGTGGCGATCGCGCTTCGGAACCGCTGGCGGCGCCAGAACGTCTCGAAGGAACTGGGGGAGGAGATCTCTCCCAAGAACATCATCATGATAGGTCCCACCGGCGTCGGGAAGACCGAGATCGCCAGGCGGCTGGCAAAGCTCGACAACTCCCCCTTCATCAAGGTAGAGGCGTCGAAATTCACCGAGGTGGGCTACGTCGGTCGCGATGTGGAATCGATGGTCCGCGACCTGGTGGAGCTGTCGATCGGCATGATCAAATCCGAGGAACAGGAACGCGTCCGGGCCAAGGCAGCGGAGCTGGCGGAGGATCGCCTGCTCGACATTCTTCTCCCGCCGAAGCCGGCGGAAAGGAAGGCGACGGAGATGATCGCCGGCGAAAATGGCACAACGGTCGAGGCCGAGACTACTTCCGAGCCGGATACGACCCGCGAGAAGCTTCGCCGTCTACTGCGCGAGAGGCGTCTCGACGGCCGGTTCGTCGAACTGGAGGTGACCGAGTCCCGAAGCGGGCCGATGATCGAGATCTTCTCCTCCTCCGGCATCGAGGACATGGGTCTGAATGTCAAGGACATGCTCGGCAACCTTTTTCCGCAGAAGAAAAAGAAGCGACGGGTGAAGGTTCCCGAAGCCCTGGAGATTCTTTCCGAGGAAGAAGCCCAGCGCCTCGTGGACATGGAGAAGGTGACAAAAACGGCGATCGAGCGGGTGGAACAGTCGGGTATCGTTTTTCTCGATGAAATCGACAAGATCGTGGGGAGCGAAGGGTCACACGGACCGGATGTCTCCCGGGAAGGCGTCCAGCGGGACCTCCTGCCGATCGTAGAGGGATCGACGGTGAACACCCGTTACGGGATGGTCCGGACGGACCACATCCTGTTCATCGCGGCAGGCGCCTTCACCGCTACGAAACCGTCGGATTTGATTCCGGAGCTGCAGGGCCGGTTTCCCATTCGCGTCGAGCTCAACTCGCTGGGGAAGGAGGAGTTCATCCGGATCCTTACCGAGCCCCACAACGCCCTCGTCAAGCAGTACACGGAGATGATGGCGACCGAAGGCGTCCGGATCACGTTTACCGAGGATGCCGTGGCCGCGATCGCCGAGACGGCGACGCTGGTCAACGACCGGATGGAGAACATCGGGGCGCGGCGTCTCTACACGATCATGGAGAGCCTCCTCGACGAGATCTCCTTCGATGCGCCCGAGATGCGGGGACAGGAGATCGTCATCGACGCCGATTATGTCGCCGGCCAGCTCGACGAGATCGTCGAGGATGAGGATTTGAGCCGGTATATTCTATGAGTGGGACCTCTGAGGATCGGTTCCCTCCGCGCGCTGGACATTTTTCGGTAAGAGCCCCGAAAAATCTCCAATGCGCGCTTCCGGGACCCGATCCTCAGAGGTCCCCAAAATAGGGGTTGTGTCCCTAATTATAGGGAAGGGGAAATAATGCGATGGACGATATGACGAAGTTTGTGGAACGGGCCGATATCCTGCTGGAGGCCCTCCCCTATATCCGCCGCTTTTACGGGAAGACCGTCGTGATCAAGTACGGCGGGCACGCGATGGTCGATGGGGAACTGAAGGACAGTTTCGCCCGCGATATCGTCATGATGAAGTATATCGGCATCCACCCCGTCGTGGTCCACGGCGGCGGCCCGCAGATCGGGAGCTTCCTGAAGAAGCTCGGCAAGGATTCCCAGTTTATCCAGGGAATGCGCGTCACCGACGAGGAGACGATGGACATCGTCGAGATGGTCCTCGTGGGGAAGGTGAACAAGGAGATCGTCGGCCTGATCAACCGTCACGGCGGCAAGGCGGTGGGGTTGAGCGGAAAGGACGCCAACCTGATCCAGGCGGAGAAGTACTATCTCAGCGCGGCGAAAGCCAAAGATACTCCGCCCGAGATCATCGACATCGGCCTCGTCGGGAAGGTCACGCAGGTGAATGCGGCGCTGATCAACTCGATGACGGCGGACGGTCTGATCCCGGTCATCGCCCCGACGGGGGTGGGGGAGCAGGGGGAAACCTACAACATCAACGCCGATCTGGTCGCCGGCGCGGTGGCCGCGGCGCTCCAGGCGGAGAAACTGATCCTCCTGACGAACGTTCCCGGCGTCCTCGACCTGAGCAAGGAGCTTATCCAGGCGATGGACGAAGCCAGAACGCGGGCGCTTATCGAAGAGGGGACGATCACGGGGGGGATGTTCCCCAAGGTGAAGTGCTGTCTCAAGGCCCTCAAAGGGGGGGTGAAGAAGGCCCATATCGTTGACGGCCGACTAAAACACACGATCCTTCTGGAAATGTTTACCGACCAGGGGATCGGGACGGAGATCGTATTATGATCAAGACGGAAGAATTGATTGCCCTGTCCGATAGGTACGTCATGTCGACCTACAAACGCTTTCCCATCGTACTTTCGCGGGGGCTCGGCGTCCATCTCTGGGATAACGACGGGAAGCAGTATCTCGATCTGGTCGGCGGGATCGCCGTCTGCGCCCTCGGCCATTCGCATCCGCGGGTGGTGGAAGCCCTGAAGCGGCAGTTGGAACTCCTCACCCACGTGTCGAATCTCTACCATATCGAAAACCAGATCCACCTGGCCCAGCTTCTAGTGGAGAATTCGTGCCTCGACAAGGTCTTTTTCTGCAACAGCGGGGCGGAGGCAAACGAGGCGGCGATCAAGCTCGCCCGGAAATACGGCTCCGAGAAGATGGAGGGGAAATACGAAATCATCACGATGCAAGACTCCTTTCACGGCCGGACCCTGGCGACCGTGACGGCGACGGGTCAGGCGAAGTTTCATGCCGGCTTTGCACCGCTGCCCGAAGGGTTCCGGTATGTCCCATACAACGATCTGGCCGCCATCGAGGCGGCCGTGACCGACCGGACGCTGGCCGTGATGGTCGAGCCGATCCAGGGGGAGGGAGGCGTCATCATACCCGCCCCCGGTTATTTGCCGGGGATCAGGCGGATCTGCGATCAGCGGGGGCTCCTGATGATTGTCGACGAGGTCCAGACGGGGATGGGCCGGACGGGGACGCTCTTCGCCTGCGAAGCGGAAGAGGTGGTCCCGGATATGATCACCCTCGCGAAGGCGATGGGGAACGGATTCCCGATCGGGGCGCTCCTGGCTGTCGAGCGGATCGCCGCGGCCTTTGTCCCGGGGAGCCACGGCTCGACCTTCGGCGGCAATCCGCTGGCGACGGCAGCGGGGATCGCCGTACTGGAAACGTTCTTTGACGAAGGGATACTCGACAACTGCCGGCGCGTGGGGGCCTATTTCCTCGAGCGGCTCGCCGAGCTGAAAGCGAAAAATGCCAAGGTTAAGGAAGTCCGGGGGAAGGGGCTGATCATCGCGCTCGAACTGACGGTTCCCGGGGCGGATATTGTCCTGGAATGCCTCAAGCGGGGGCTCCTGATCAACTGCACGGGAGGCAACGTCCTGCGTTTTGTCCCCCCCTTGATCCTCACGAAAACCAACGTGGACAAGGCGGTGGGCATCCTCGCCGAGGTCCTGGAGGCGTGATGAAGAAAGACCTGCTGAGCGAATACGACCTCGACCGCGCGGATTACGAATACATCATCGAAAAGGCGCACCGCCTCAAAAGGCTGCACCGCGAGGGGAGAGAGCATGCCTCGCTCAAGGGCAAGACCCTGGGGATGATCTTCGATAAATCCTCTACCCGGACGAGGATTTCCTTCGAGGTGGGGATGTATCAGTTGGGCGGCATCGCGCTGTTTCTGAGCAACCGGGATACCCAGCTCGGCCGGGGGGAGATCATCGCCGATTCGGCGCGGATCATGTCGCGTTACCTGAATGGAATCATGATCCGGACCTTTTCCCAGGACTCCGTGGAGGAGTTCGCCCGACACGCGACGATCCCGGTCATCAACGGCCTCACCGACCTCCTCCACCCCTGCCAGCTCCTGAGCGACCTGTTCACGATCACCGAAAAGCGGGGAGGGTACGAAGGATTGAAGATCGCCTATGTCGGCGACGGGAACAACATGGCAAACTCCTGGATCAACGCCGCGGCGAAACTGCCGTTTTACCTTGACCTGGCGTGCCCCGAGGGGTATGATCCCGATCCTGCCATTCTCAAGCGGGGGATCGCCGAGGCGCCGGCGGGGGTGGTCCTGCGACGCGATCCTGTCGAGGCGGTGCGCGATGCCGATGTCGTTTACACCGACGTCTGGGTCAGCATGGGGCAGGAGGTGGAACGCGAAGAGCGGATGAAACGGTTCGGGGGGTATCAGGTCAATCGGGCGCTGCTGAACCACTCGAAAAAGGACGTCATCGTCATGCACTGCCTCCCCGCCCACAGGGGGGAGGAGATCGCGGCGGAAGTCATCGACGGCCCGCGGTCGGTCGTCATCGACGAGGCGGAAAACCGGCTGCACGTCCAGAAGGCCATCATGGAAATCCTGATGTAGGCTGGAGACCTCATCGCCGACGCAGCGCGGCCGGAACTCTCGGTGGGCCATCATGGAAATCTTGATGTAGGGAGGAAGTTGGTGTGAACGAAGTGAAAAAGGTGGTCCTTGCCTATTCGGGGGGGTTGGATACGTCCGTGATCGTGCGGTGGCTCATCGAGACCTATCGGTGCGAGGTGGTCTGTTTTGCCGCGGATATCGGTCAGAAAGAAGAGCTGTCGGGCCTCCGGGAAAAGGCGATCAACACGGGGGCATCAAAGATCTACATCGACGATCTCCAGGAGGAGTTTGCCCGGGACTTCGTCTTCCCGGCCCTGCGCGCGAATGCGATCTACGAGGGGACGTATCTTCTGGGGACTTCGCTCGCCAGACCCCTGATCGCCAAAAGGCAGCTGGAGATCGCGCGGCAGGAGGGGGCCGATGCGGTTTGCCACGGCGCAACGGGGAAGGGGAACGACCAGGTGCGATTCGAGCTGACCTATATCGCCCTCGATCCCGCCATCCGGATCATCTCCGCCTGGAAGGACGAGCACTGGACATTCGATTCGCGCGCCTCGATGATCGATTACGCTGAGAAGCATCGGATCCCGATTCCGCTGACGAGGGAGAAGCCTTACAGCAGCGACAGGAACCTCCTCCATATCTCCCACGAAGGCGGCATCCTCGAGGATCCCTGGGTGGAGCCGAAGGAGGACATGTACGTCCTCACCGCATCCCCCGAGTCGGCCCCGGATAAGGCGACCTACGTGGAGATCGGCTTCGAGAGGGGAAACCCCGTGAGTGTCGACGGCGCGGCGATGACCCCGGCGAGGCTCCTCGATCACATGAACGAGGTCGCCGGCGAGAACGGCATCGGGCGGGTGGACATGGTCGAGAACCGCTTCGTGGGGATGAAATCGCGGGGGGTCTATGAGACGCCGGGCGGCACGGTCCTCTGGGCGGCCCACCGCGCCGTCGAGTCGATCACGATGGACCGGGAGGTCATGATTATGCGAGACTCCGTGATTCCGAAATACGCCCAGCTCGTTTACAACGGATTCTGGTATGCGCCGGAGATGAAGGCCCTCCAGGGGTTCATCGACAGCACGCAGGAAAACGTGACGGGAACGGCGCGCCTCAAGCTCTACAAGGGGAACTGCATCGTCGTGGGGAGAAAGTCGCCTTTTTCGCTCTACAGCGAGGACTTCGCGACCTTCGAGAAAGACAAGGTCTACGATCAGAAGGATGCGACGGGGTTCATCCGGCTCAACGCCCTGCGCCTGCGGATCCAGGCGCTGCTGAACGCCGGACGGAAATAGGAATTCGCCACCCCCACCCTAACCCCCCCGTCAAGGGGGAGGGAATAATTTCCCTTCCTCTGGTGGGAGGGTTCACCAATGTTTCCCCTCCCCTGGCGGGAGGCTCATTTAAATTTCCCCTCCCCTGGCGGGAGGGGATTCAGGGGAGGGGGAGCGATGCAGTAAGGGACGCTTTATCAAGGAGTCACATTGACAAATATCGAGAAGAAGGAAAAACCCTGGGGGGGGAGATTCGGCGAACCGACGGACAGGCAGGTGGAGGCGTTTACCTCATCGCTCCATTTTGACCGGCGACTCTTCCGCTATGACATCGAGGGGAGTGTCGCCCATGCCCGGATGCTGGGCAGGCAGGGGATCATCACGAAAGGGGAGGCGCGGACCATTGTCGCCGGGCTTCGCAAGGTCTTTGCCGACATCGAGGCGGGCGTTTTTCAATTCCGTCCCGACGATGAGGACATCCACATGGCGATCGAAAAGGCCCTGACCGAGCGGATCGGCGACGTGGGCGGCAAGCTCCACGCGGGGCGGAGCCGGAACGATCAGATCGCCCTCGATATCCGCCTCTACCTGCGGGCGGAGATCGGCCGGGTTCTGGAGTTCATTGCGGAGCTCAAGGCGGGTTTCCTCGCGCTGGCGAAAAAAGAGTGCGGCGCGATTATGCCGGGATATACACACCTGCAAAAGGCGCAGCCGGTCCTTCTCTCCCATTATCTGCTGGCCTTCTGGGAGATGCTCGCCCGCGACGAGGCCCGCTTCAGGGACTGCCTGAAGCGGGTGAATGTCATGCCTCTGGGCGCGGCCGCCCTTGCGGGAACGGGACTTCCCATCGACCGGACCTGCGTCGCCCGTCTGCTCCATTTTCCAGCGGTCTCGCAAAACAGCATGGATACCGTCTCCGACCGTGATTTTGTCGCGGAATTTATCTTTGCCGCCTCGCTCGCCATGATGCACTTGAGCCGTTTCTGCGAGGACCTCATTTTATGGTCCACCGACGAGTTCGGATACGCGGAGATCGCCGACGCGTTCACGACGGGAAGCAGCATGATGCCCCAGAAGAAAAACCCGGACGTGGCGGAACTGATCCGGGGGAAAACGGGCCGCGTGTACGGCAATCTTGTGTCGTTGCTGACAATCCTCAAAGGTCTGCCGATGACCTACAATCGGGACCTCCAGGAGGACAAGGAACCCCTCTTCGATACGGTAGATACGCTGCAGGCTTCGCTCCAGGTCCTTGCCGCGATGATCGGCCGATTGTCCTTCAACCGCAAGAAGATGGAGAAGGGCGCAGAAGGGGGCTTCTCAACGGCGACCGATGTTGCGGAATACCTGGTCATGAAGGGCCTCCCCTTTCGCGAGGCCCACGGGATTGTAGGGAAAGCGGTGGCGTACTGCATCCGGAACAACAAGACGCTGACCGGCCTGACGCTCAAGGAATTCAGGAAATTTTACCCGGGATTTGAAAAGGATCTCTTCGCCTGCCTGACGGTGCGTCAGTCGGTGAACGCCAGAAAGATAACCGGCGGGACGGCGGAGGAAATGATACAGAAACGGATCGCGGAGCTCGAAGGACGATGAGAGGCAACCCCCGGTTTCTCCGGTCATGGATAGGGCTCTTTGCGCTGCTTCTGATTTGTGCCGGGTGCGGGCTGAAAAGCGATCCCATCCCCCCGACGGTAAAACTGCCGGCAGCGATCACCGATCTGAGCGTCGAATCTTCGCGGGAAGGGATTCTTCTGGCCTGGTCGGTCGATCCGCTCGGCAAAATCGACACATTTCGGCTTTTCCGGAGCGAGCCGGTTCGGGCAAGCGAGGCGTGTCCCGGATGTCCGCAGGAATACCGCCCGTTGAGGTCGATAACCGTCACCGATACAGGGCTGAGAAGCGAAGAGGGAAAGAAGTTCTATTATGTCGATTGGGATGTCCGTACCGATTACTTCTATACATACCGGATAGCGGTTTGCGACAGGGGAGGGCACTGCGGTGCGTTGTCGAACGAGGCCGGTCTGATCCATACCGGCCGATGAGTTGCCCGTTTGGGGTTTGATGAAATGAGACCTATGAACATCGGATCCCTCTTCGCGCTGGACATTTTTCGACCCTGCGCCTCCTCGCTTCGCTGCGGGGGCAGGGTTCCCCGAAAAATCTCCAATGCGCGCTTCCGGGATTCGATGTTCATAGGTCTCGAAACAGGGAAGCAGGAACGATGAATGATTTCGATTACAAGAACGACCATCTCTTCTGCGAGGAGGTCCAGGTCGAGACGATCGCCCGCGAGGCGGGGACTCCTTTTTATCTTTACAGCCACCGGACGCTCCTCCGCCATTTCCGGGTCTTCGACGCAGCGTTTGCGGAAGTTCCGCATATCGTCTGCTTTGCCGTCAAGGCCAATTCAAATACGTCGATCCTCAGGATCTTCGTCAGGGAGGGGGGCGGCATGGATATTGTCTCCGGAGGGGAACTCTACCGCGCCCTGAAGGCGGGCGCCGAGCCGGAGAAAATTGTTTACTCCGGAGTGGGCAAGCGGGACGAGGAGATCGATTTTGCGCTTCAGACCGGCATCCTCATGTTCAACGTGGAATCCGCCCAGGAACTCGAGACGATCAACGCCAGGGCCGAGCGGCTGGGTGTCCGCGCGGGGATCGGGCTCCGGGTGAATCCGGATGTCGATCCGCAAACCCACCCCCATATCTCGACGGGCCTCAGGGAGAACAAATTCGGGATCGATGTCGAGGCTTCGCTCATCGCCTACCGGCAGGCGGCCGGCATGAAGCATCTTGACATCAAGGGGGTGAGCTGCCATATCGGATCGCAGGTGACCAAGATCTCTCCCTTCATCGATGCCATCGCCCGGTTAAAGGAACTGATAGGGCGGCTCAGGGAAGGGGGGATAATGATCCGTTATCTCGATCTGGGCGGCGGGCTGGGGATCACCTACGACCGGGAGACGCCTCCGCACCCCTCGGAATACGCCCGCGCAATCATCGACGCCGCAAAGGAGATGGACTGCACCTTTATCTTCGAGCCGGGTCGGGTGATCGTCGGGAATGCGGGGGCCCTGGTGAGCCGGGTTCTGTACACCAAGGGGAACGTCGGGAAGAGGTTCATCATCATCGACGCCGGGATGAATGACCTGATCCGCCCGAGCCTCTACGGCTCATACCACAAGATTCAACCGGTACTTCGTCGGGCGGAGAGAGGGGAGATCACCGCGGATGTGGTCGGCCCGATCTGTGAATCCGGCGATTTCGTGGCCAAGGGGCGAAAACTCCCTGCGTTCGAGCGGGGAGAGCTGTTGGCCGTGATGAGCGCCGGAGCTTACGGTTTCACCATGTCGTCCACATACAATTCCCGTCCCCGGATACCGGAGATCCTGGTCCGGGATGACCGGTGGCATGTCATACGGAAACGGGAGACATGGGGAGATCTGATCCTCGGTGAGGAAATTCCCGAATTTATGAGAGACAAATAGGATGTGAAGGAGGGGTTATGTTTGGAGGTGCAATCGTTGCGATTGTTACGCCGTTTAAGGACGGCAGGGTGGATGAGGAGGCCCTGCGGAAACTGATCGAGGAGCAGATCGACGCCGGGACGGACGGAATCGCCCCCTGCGGCACGACGGGTGAGTCGACCACCCTCTCGCATCTGGAGCACGACCGTGTGATCGAAATCACGGTCGATGCGGTGAACAAGCGGGTTCCCGTCATCGCCGGCACGGGCTCCAACAGCACGGCGGAAGCGCTCCGTCTGACGCGGCACGCCTGGGAGGCGGGCGCCGACGGGGCGCTGATTGTCTGCCCGTACTACAACCGTCCGACTCAGGAGGGGCTCTACCATCACTACCGGACAATCGCGGAAGAGGTTCCGATTCCCGTCATCATCTACAACATTGCCGGAAGGACGGGGGTAAACATGCAGACGGAGACCCTGGCGCGGCTGGCGAAGCTCAAAAACATCGTCGGCGTCAAGGAGGCGTCCGGTTCGCTCAAGCAGATGAGCGATGTCATCGAGTTCTGCGGGCCGGACTTCGATGTGCTCTCCGGGGACGACATCTTTACCCTGGCGCTGATGGCCATCGGGGGGAAGGGGGTCATCTCGGTCATCTCCAATGTCGTACCGGCCGACATGGCGGGGATGGTCGACGCCTTCATGGCCGGGGATCTGGAAAAGGCGCGCGCCCTTCATTACAAGATGAGCCCCCTGATCGACGCCCTCTTTATCGAGACGAACCCGATACCGGTGAAAACGGCTATGGCGATGATGGGAAAGATCGATCCGGAATTGCGTCTCCCGCTTTGCCGGATGGCGGAAAAGAATGAAGCGGTATTGAAAAAAGCGATGCAGCAGTACGGGTTGATCGGTTAAACAGGAGAAAGCAATGATCAGGGCGATTGTGACAGGCGCCGGCGGCAGGATGGGGGGAAGGATCGTTACGCTGATCGCCGATACGAACGGGATCGAACTGGCGGGCGCCGTGGAGAGGAAGGGACATCCTCTCATCGGCAGGGATGTCGGCGAGGGGCTGGGGCTGGGCCCAACCGGCATCCTGATCGGGGACGACCTGGCCGGATGTATCGAGAAGGGGGACGTGGTCATCGATTTTACCGCCCACGAGGTGTCCGCCGCCCATCTGGAGATCGCCGCGGAAAAGGGTCGGGCGATCGTCATCGGGAGTACGGGCTTTACCGCAGAAGAGCAGAAACGGGCCCGGGAGCTGGCAGCTGATGTCCGGTGTATTATAGCCCCCAACATGAGCGTCGGCGTCAATTGCCTCTTCAAGGTCCTGGCCGACGTTGCCGGAATCCTCGGCGAGGAGTACGACGTGGAGATCGTCGAGGCCCACCATCACATGAAAAAAGACGCCCCGAGCGGCACCGCGCTCAAGATAGCGGAGGTGATCGCGGAGAGCCTCGGCAGGGACCTCGACAAGGTCGGTGTGTACAGCCGCAAAGGGATGATCGGAGAACGGACGAAAGCGGAGATCGGCATCCAGACTCTCCGGGCGGGCGACATCGTCGGTGAACATACGGTGATTTTCGGCGGGATGGGGGAGCGGCTGGAATTCATCCACCGGGCTCACAGCCGGGACAATTTCGCCCGAGGCGCAATCCGGGCCGCCCTTTGGCTGGTCGGCCAAGAGAACGGCATTTACGACATGCAGGATGTCCTCGGTCTGCGTCGGACGTAGCGGGGGTTGCGATGGGGTGTCCAAGTCCGGGGGGCGGTGCGGTCGCCGGCGTTGTCGCCTTCATCGGGATCGGCGCCAACATGGGAAGGCCGGCCGCGGCGTGCCGGGTGGCGCTCGTTAAACTGGCGGAGATTCCGGGGGTCAGGCTGCTCCGTGCATCGCCGCTATACCGGACGGAGCCTGTCGGGCCGCAGGAACAGGCGTGGTTCATCAATGCCGTGGCCGAGATACGGTCGGACCTGTCGCCCCGGGAGCTTTTTACGGCATTGAAGGAGATCGAACGGCGGATGGGCAGGATCGCGGGGACAAAGTGGGGGCCGCGGGTGATCGATCTGGATCTTCTCCTCTATGGTCAGGAGGTCGTTCGGGAGGAGGGATTGGTCATCCCGCATCCGGAGCTGCACCGGCGGCGTTTCGTTCTCGTTCCGCTCTGCGGGCTCGCCTCCTATGCGATTCATCCCGCATTCGGAGTAACCATTCGCGGTCTGCTGGATCGCCTGGAGGATACGGCCAGGGTGGAATTGTACGATAACGGGTTGGGTGTTGAAAAATGATTTTCAAGCTGATGATAGGTATTGTTCTGCTTTATCTCCTCTACAGGCTGACCAGGTCGTGGAAACGGGTGGGTGCGGCGACCAAGGCAAAGCCGCTCGCCACCGGTGAAGATCTGGTGGAGGATCCGCTATGCCATACCTATGTCCCGGTGACCCATGCCCGCCGTGTCGAGATCGATGGGAAGACAGTCTATTTCTGCTCCGAAAAATGCCTGAAACAGTATAAGCTGGAAAGAAAACAGCAGTAAAGGGACTCTTTTTATGATCGATTTCATGAAGCGTTTGTTCGACAGGATCCCTATCGCGCCCGAGATGAGGGATGTTTTCAATCTCCCCAACACCATTTCGTTAATCCGCATGGGGGTCATCCCGATACTTTTCTTCCTCCTTCTTTCCCCGCGACCGCTCATGAGCCTCGTCATCGCCGTACTTTTTATTGCCGCTGCTCTGACCGATCTGTTGGACGGCTATATCGCCCGCAGGTATCATATTGTAACGACGATGGGCAAATTTCTCGATCCCATTGCCGACAAGCTGATCGTCAATACGGCGATGATCATGCTGATACCGATCGGACGCATTCCCACCTGGATCGCGGCAATGATCATCATCCGCGATTTCATCGTGGATGGAATACGCAATATCGCCTCCTCCGAGGGGCTGATCATCGATGCAAGCCCGCTGGGGAAACGGAAAACCCTCTGTCAGATCTTTGCCGTTTCCGCCCTGATGATCCATTATCCCTTTTTCGGCGTTGATGCCCATGCCGTCGGTATGGTCATCCTTTACATCGCCCTGGTTCTTACGGTCCTGTCCGGGGTCGATTACTTCATGAGATTTTACCGGACAAGCATTAATAAAAGCATAAAAATCATATCGATTTACGGATTGAGCGCGGTCACAAGTTTTTTGTTGACAAACAAAGAAGTTTTGCTATAGTCACGCGCCATCACATCACGAGCGGGCGTAACTCAGTGGTAGAGTGCCACCTTGCCAAGGTGGACGTCGACGGTTCAAATCCGTTCGCCCGCTCCATTTTAATCAAAAACGGCGGCATAGCCAAGTGGCTAAGGCAGCGGTCTGCAAAACCGTTATTCCCCGGTTCAAGTCCGGGTGCCGCCTCCAGCCATGAAAGGGGTCTGAGCCGCCGGGCTTGCCCCTTTTCTTTTACGATTCTTCTTTTAACCGCCTGATCGTCGTTAATCCGAATTGACTTTCGTTTTGCATATGTTATGCTTCCGCCCGTCAGTTTTTTTATAGCAGCGGCGGGAAACTTTTGAGGAGGGCGGATGTGAAGATTAACGTGAGAAAAGGCGATCTGCTGGAGGCAGCGGCGGAAGCGGCTGTCGTGATCCATTTCGAAGGCGATCCGGCTCCCTGCGGCGCAGCGGCTAGACTGGACAAGGGGTGCGGCGGGTTCATCGCTGAGCTCATCGGCGAGGGAGACTTTACCGGCCGTCTCAACCAGGTCTCGGTGATCTATTCCCGGGGGAGTCTCCCGGCGAAGCGGCTGGTTGTCGTAGGCCTGGGGAAGAGGGCGGATTTTTCCTCCGAGCGGCTGCGCGGCGCCTTTTCCACGGCTGCAAAGCAGATCCGATCGCTGAACGTCAAGGAATTCTCGACGTCCCTTGATTTCGGAAGCGTCGATCTGGCGCTCGATCGGGCTGCCGAGGCGGTTGTGGAGGGGGTCCTGCTGGGCCTCTACCAGTACACACCCTTCAGGACCGTTGACCGGGAGAGCATCCGGGAGATATCTGAATTCACCCTCTTTGGCGGGGCGGAGAGCTCTGTAAAGACCATCCGGAATGCGGTAAAAACAGCGGAGATCATCGCGGGCGCGGTTCTGTTTGCGCGGGATATCGTGTCCGCGCCGGCCAATGCGATGACGCCGACCGATCTGGCCGATGCGGCGAAGGCAAGCGCCAAGGGGAGAAACATCCGATGCCGGGTGCTCGGACCCGGGGCAATGAAAAAACTCGGGATGAACGCGTTGCTTAGCGTGGCAGCCGGCAGCGATGAGCCACCTCGTTTCATAGTTCTGGAATATCGAGGGGGGAAGAAGTCGTCTCCGTTCGTTGCCCTGGTCGGCAAGGGGCTCACCTTCGACAGCGGCGGCATCTCCATCAAGCCTTCGGAAAAGATGGACCAGATGAAGTCGGATATGGCGGGCGGGGCGGCCGTCATTGCCGCCGTCCGGGCCGCCGCGGAACTCCACCTGCCGGTGAACATGGTTGGCCTCGTTCCGGCCGCCGAGAACCTCCCCGGCGGAAAGGCTTACAAACCGGGCGATATCCTCAAATCGCTTTCCGGGCAGACCATCGAGATCGTGACGACGGATGCCGAAGGGCGCCTCATTCTTGCCGACGCCCTCACCTACGCCGGTCGTTACGAGCCCGCTGCGATCATCGATCTGGCCACGCTCACCGGGGCCTGTATCGTCGCCCTGGGCGACCACGTGATCGGCATGATGGGGACGGACGATGGGCTGAAACGGGAAATCCGCGAGGCTGCCGACGTCACCGGTGAAAGGGTGTGGGAACTGCCGCTGTGGGAAGAGTTTGATGAGCTGATCAAAGGTGATGCCGCGGATTACAAGAATTCCGGAGGGAGAGCGGGCGGGGCCATCACGGCCGGCGCTTTCCTGGGCAAATTCACCGGCGGTTACCCCTGGGTCCATCTCGACATTGCCGGTCCCGCGTGGTTGTCGAAGGACAAACCCTATATTCCGAAGGGCGCCTCGGGCGTGGGGGTCCGTCTCCTGCTCCAGTTTCTCAGAAACCGGTATCATTAAAAATGAATACAGTCCTGGAAATCACAGACCTCCGGACCCATTTTAATACGGAGAAGGGTATTGTCCGGGCCGTGGACGGGGTCGATCTCAAAGCGGCGTCGGGGCAAACCCTCGGGGTGGTCGGGGAGTCCGGTTGCGGGAAGACGGTCCTCGCGCTTTCGATCATGCGGCTCGTTCCGTCGCCGCCGGGTCGGGTCGTCGGGGGAAGCGTCCTGCTCAACGGCCGGGAGCTTCTCGGTCTTTCTCCGGAAGAGATGCGGCATGTCCGTGGGCGGGATATCTCGATGATTTTCCAGGAGCCGATGACCTCGCTCAATCCGGTCTTTCGGATCGGGGAACAGATCGGCGAGGTGATGCGGCTTCATCAGAGTCTTGACCGCCGTGAAGCCGCTGCGTCCAGCGTGGAAATGCTGCGCAAGGTAGGGATCCCCTCTCCCGAAACGAGGGTGAAGGACTATCCCCACCAATTGAGCGGGGGCATGCGTCAGCGGGTGATGATCGCCATCGCGCTGGCCTGCAGACCGCGTCTCATGCTGGCGGACGAACCGACGACCGCCCTCGATGTGACCATCCAGGCACAGATGCTCGACCTCATCGGGCGTCTCCAGTCGGAGACGGGAACCTCCGTCATCCTGATCACCCACGATCTCGGGGTGATCGCCGAGGCGACCCGGGATGTGGCCGTGATGTACGCCGGCCAGATCGTCGAGTCCAGTCCCACCCGGGAACTCTTCTCTGCCCCGCTGCATCCCTACACGGTGGGTCTGATGGGCTCCATACCCGGTCTGAGGGGTTCGACCGGAAGAAATGAGATGCTGAGCGTCATCCCGGGCACGGTTCCCTCGCTCTGGAATCTCTCTGCCGGGTGTCGTTTCAAGGACCGCTGTCCGGATCTCTTTTCGATCTGCCGTGAAAAGGAACCGGTCATGCAGGAACATTCGCCCGGCCACTCTGTGCGCTGCTGGAAGTACGGGGATTGCCGATGAACGACACACTGCTCGAGATCCGGGGATTGAAGAAATATTTCCCCCTCCGGGGGGGCTTTCTTTCGAGTGAAAAAGGGACTATCCGGGCGTTGGACGGTGTCGATCTGGAGATCCGGCGCGGCGAAACCCTGGGGCTGGTGGGCGAATCCGGCTGTGGTAAGACAACCCTCGGCCGACTGGTCATGCGCCTGGAGGAGCCGACCGATGGATCGATCCGTTTCGCGGGGGAGGACATCCTGGCATTGAAAGGAGCGGCCCTGAAGGCATACAGGGGAAAGGTCCAGATGATCTTTCAGGACCCTTACTCCTCTTTGAATCCGAGAAAAACCGCGGGCGGCATCATCGGCGAGCCCCTTGCAATC
>Ga0209212_1001214_pt1 | contig 43520 bp, 9 predicted proteins | sample RifGroC2_FD_183996 | JGI IMG/M metagenome (GOLD analysis project Ga0209212, IMG submission 183996) | Groundwater microbial communities from Rifle, Colorado, USA - Groundwater C2 (SPAdes) (version 2) | ecosystem: Environmental > Aquatic > Deep subsurface > Groundwater | place: Rifle, Colorado... | reverse complement strand
GGCGTGCCGGAGCTCTTGAGCTGCATCGACTTCATGTAAGCCGGCGGCGAGCCGACCGGCTGGGCCTGCACGGTGAGCCGCAGCATCGGCACCGGGGCCGGGATGTCCGCGATGACGCCGTCGCCCTGGTAGATGGCGGTCTTATTGATGCCGATGGAGGTCTTCGAGACGGGCAGCGGGTCCTCGGGGGCGAAATCCCTGGGAGTGATCACCAGGCCCGAAAGCACCAGGTCGGGGCTGGAGCCCTGCGGCAGGCCGCGGGAACTGTCGGCGGTGTGGCCGAAAACCCCGGGGTTATGGTAGTCGGTGACGTTAACGCGCAGCGTCTCCACCATCGTGTCGTAGATCATCAGCGTGCGCTCGCCGCGGTCGGCCGGCAAGAAGACGTAGTCCGTGGCGTTGGTGATATAGTCGCGCAGGTCGGCCGACCCCTTGGAATTCGTGACCATGTTGATCTTGCCGGTATAGTAGCGGCCGTTGACGGGGTCGCCGGCCGCGACGTTGCCGTACTGGTCCCTGGCCCGCAGCGTCACGTAGCCGGGGGTCTGCACGCGCAGCGGGCTGGCCAGCGTATAGCCGTGGTGCAGCGAGAAGTAGGCCGCGGTGCTGGGCGTGATATAGACGTCCTGGGAAACCTGCGGCAGCGTGACATTGTCCGCGGCTATGTAGGAATTGGCGTTCACCACCGAGGTGCCGACGATGGTGTCCCAGACGTAGAAGTTGGCGAACGAGTAGCCGGCCGGGATGTCCAGGTCCAGCGGGTTGGTGCTCAGCATCTTCCAGCTGGGGTTGGAGGAAACGGTGGCGGTGGACGGGTCTATGCCGCCGTAGGTGCTGTTGCGCGCCGCCGACAGGCGCACGGTGACCTGCGTATTGGTGGTGGTGTTGTTGTCGTAGGCGTCCTTGAGGGCCACGGTGACCGGCGTAGGGGTAGCCAGGCCGATGGTGTAATCGGCGTACTGCACCGTGGTGCCGGCCACCAGGCGGCGGGGCGGGGTATAGAAGACCACGTGGTCCGGGGCCGACGGGGTTACGGTATAGGACGAGATGGCCGGCAGCCAGCCCTTGGGCGCCACCGTGTTAACGGTAAGCTGGTGCGTGGGAGCCGAGACCAGCGTGTCTATCAGGTAGAAGCTGGTGGTCGCCTGCCCGAGCAGCATCCTGGCGGAACCCGGCTGCGCCGCGAAGGCGCCGGGGTCGGGCGAGGAGAACTTCACCTGGCCGGCGGAATTAGAGGCCAGCGAGAAGGTTATGCCCGCGCCGACGGCGTCCTCCTGGCCGCTGGCCACGGGGGTCGGGTTGCCGTAATGGTCCTCCACGGACAGCAGGAAGACCTGTGAGGTCGCGCCGGCGGTGAGATTCTGCCCGGCGTTGGAACTCACGTTCACGCGGTAGGTCAGGTCCGGCATGATAGTCACGGACTGAGTTGAGGAGGACCAGCCCTCGCGCGCCGGCACCTCCACCTTGATGATGGGCCGCACCGGCGTCATCGAGGAGGCGTAGACCGAGGAGGCGGTGGTGTCCAGGTAATAGAAGGTGGCCGTGTAGCCGTCCAGCGGGATATCTATGACGGACACCGTGGAGGCGAAGACCGGCGGGAAAGCTCCGGAGAGCGCGCTGGCCGACGCGAAATGGACCGAATCGTTGATCAGCGAGGTCTGGCGGGTGTACGTCGACAGCGCCACCTGCACCGGGGCGGTGGAGACGGACGGGTTGTCGAACATATCGCGCAGCTCGGCCCTGAAGACCTGCAGCTCGCCGAACTTGTCGGTCAGCTTGCCGGCCGTCATGGACCTGGCGTCGTTGCCGAAAGCCACGCGGGCGACCTGGGCCGGGTTGACGCGCAGCTGGTGTATGGCCGGCTGCATCGTGCCCGAGCGGGCCTCCAGCTGCCAGTAGCCGGGCCTGCCGTCCTCGTAGGTGTTGGCGGCCGGCGAGGTGCCGGAATAGGACGACGTCCTGTCGTGGTAGCGGAACTTGGCGGAGGTCTTGTTGGGCGGTATGATGACCGCGCTGACGAACTGGGTATCGAACTCGTCGCGGAAGCCATAGTCGCCGAGATTGCCGAAAGTGGCCAGCGCGCGGCCCAGGCCGGTATGCACCGTCTGCTGTTCGGACGGGATGCCCAGGTAGACGCCCGTCTCGCCCTGCTTGGTGATATTGTCGAAGTCGTCGCGGCGCTCGACCGTGAACGCGGCGCCTACCGCCGCCATTTCCTGGATACCGACCAGGGCTTCGGCCTGGCTTGATATATAGACCAGTTTGGTCGGCGTGCCGCCGGTGGTGGTCAGCTTGCCGCTGAGGTTCTGCCTGGCCGCCGCGTAGGTAGCGTAGGACGCGGGGTTCAGCGTGGTGGTGCCTATCCAGACCTTGGCCCAGTCCCCGGACTTGCTGGAGACCTGGTAGGCTATCGCGGTGGAGACGCCCACCTGGCCCTGACCGTCGGTGTAGACCAGCGTGGAAACACCGAGGTCCTGCCAGGCGGCGCCGTCGTAGTGGACCAGCGTGCCGGTGGAACCGTACACCTCGCCCATCATGACCTGCGCCGGCAGGCCGGCCGAGGAAATATTGTTGTCGAAAGCGTCGGTCAGCTGCGCGGTGAGCTCCTGCAGGCCGGGAGACAGCAGCGTGCCGGCGGGCACCTCCAGGTCGCTGGTGGGCGAAACGCGGTACACGCTGGGCAGGCCGGGCTGCACGTATATTTCCAGCGGCGGGGTCACGGCTATGGCCGGCAGCAGCGAGTCGTGCGCGGAAATAGTGTCGGGGCCGGCCTTCTTGAGCGTGAACCAGTTGGTCAGCGTTTTGACGCCGAAGTCTGAGGCGTAATAGGCCGTGGTCGGCGCGGCGAGCGCCGGGTCCTGCAGCAGGCTGACCTGGTCCGTGACCACGAACGTGGCCGTGCCCAGGTAGACGTTGGGGCCGGTGGAACAGACGTTGCCGTAGGCGTCCTTCACGTAGAGCTGGGCCGAGAAAGGCACGCCGGCCACCGCATAGGTGGAGGCGACCACGAAAGCCATGCTGGCCGCGGGGCCCGGGTTCACGGTCAGCGTGGAGATGCCGGAACTGTAGCCGGCGGCGGAGGCCGCCGTGGTGGCCGCCAGCACCGTGTACGTGCTGATGGAGGTGCGCGGGTCAAGCGAGAAGACCGAACTGCCGTTGGACAGGGTCTGCGGGGCCGGGGCGGAAGCGCTGGGGTCGCCGGGCAGCGTCAGGCGCACCTCGGGCATCACGGCCACCGGGTTCGTGTTCTGGGCCGCGCCCACGGCGTCCGTGGCCCTGTTGTGGAAAATGTCGGTCAGGTAGACGCTGGCGAACAGCGCGCCGGCGCCTATCGTGTGTTCGGCCGGGGGCCCGCTGCGGCCTGGCCAGGTCAGCGAGGAGCTCTTGCACGGCGGGCTGACGGCGCACTTGCCCTCCACCAGCGCCTGGCCGGGCAGCACCACCTCCAGCCGCACCGCGGTGGAAGCGTAGACCTTGAACGAGTCCCTGGCCGCCGTGTCGTCGTTGCGGCAGAGCCCGCCGGGGTTGCCGCCGCAGACCAGGTTGTCGGCGCCGGAGACGGGATACACCTTCACGGCGGCGACGGAAGTCCGGGTTACCAGATTCAACGGGACCTGCAGCGTGCCGTAGTTGAGCGGGGCGCTGTCCGGCTCTATATCGTAGAGGTCGGAAGTCACGACGTATACGGTCGGGCCCACCGAGAGCCCCTTGTAGACGTTCATATACTGGTCCACCAGGTTCACGGTGGCGCTGAAGCCGGTGCCGGCCGTCTGCGTGGAGGCGGTGAGCGCCTTGCCGCCGGAGGGGTAGGCGCCGGAGCCGGGCAGGGCGGTCTCGCCGGGCAGCACGATCTGCAGGCCCAGCGGCGCGGCGGGATGCACGGTGAACGTGGAGGATTTAGGGTCGTCCGAAAGGCCGGAAGCCCCGAAGTCCGACGCGGTCAGGTAATGCGTGGCGGCCCGGCGCATCTGGAAGTAGATCAGTTCGGTATAGCCGAAGGCCGTATCCACCGCCACGGTGCTGACCGCGGGGGCGTAGGCGTCGGTCGGGGTGTTCACCTTGACGTCCACGGGCCTGCCGGGCACGAGGTTGAAGTAATCGTCCACCACGCCGACGCGCACCTTGAAGTCCGTGCTGCCCGCCGTGGTATCCTCGGCGTTGCCGGACTTGCCGGTAGCCGAGCCCTGGCTGAAGGATTCCCCGGGCAGCAGCAGCAGCAGGCGCTTGGGCACGCCCGGGGCCACGCTGACGGTGGTGGCTATGTCGAAGACGGCGGTACCGAGCTGGCTGCCCGGCACGCCGGGCGACACGGCCTCGGCGCGCAGCACGGTGCTGCCGGCGCGGATCGGCGTGACGGTGAACGTGGCGGAACCGGTGATGATCTGCGAAGCCGGCACTATGACCGCGGCGGGGTCGTCGGAGATCAGGCGTATCTCCTGGCTGGCGCCGGGCGTCAGGTTCCAGAAGGAGTCGGTGATGTCCACCGTGACGGTGAACGGGAAGCCGGCCTGCTGGCCTTCCGGAGAACCGGAACGGCCGTCGCCCGTGGACCCCGGTTCGCGGTCCTCCCCCTCTATCATGGCGCGCAGCTTGGTCGGAGTGTTCGGGACCAGCAGGAACCCGCCGCTGGGCGTGCTGCCCAAGGCGCCGCTCTGGTCGGCCGCGGTGATGACCCGGGCGCCGGCCGTGCGCAGGGCGATATTGCTCACCGTCGCGCTGCCGTCTATCATGCTGAAAGTGCCGAGCGAAGGGGCGAAGGGATCGTTGGTGGTGACGACCATCGTCTTGTCCAGCGCGCCGTCGCTGACCCGGTTATAGCGCGAGTCGGCCGCGTAGACCTGCGCGTCGAAGTAGACGCCGGCCGTCTGCGTGGAGATGGCCCCCTCCACGCCGTAGGGCGCAACCACCTTGCCGGGCACCAGGCTCTGGGTGGGCAGCAGCACTATCAGGCGCGAGGCCGCGCCGGGCACCACGGTCACGCCGGCATCCGTGCTCGTAGAAAGCTTCGGCTCCACGCTGTCGTTGTCCACCGCGTCGATCACCAGGTTGGAGGTGGCGGCGCTGGGCACGAAACCGTCGATAATGGCGACGCCGTTGGCCAGGGACTGCGGGGGCGGGTGCACCGCGTAGATGTCGTTGGAGTAGATCCTGACCTCGCGCCCGTCGTTGGCCAGGTTGCCGAAATCGTCCACGGAGCGCACCGTGAGGGTGTACGTCGTCCCGGCGATCAGCGGGCCGGCCGTGCCGCTCTCCCCCCCTATCTCGCCCTCGGCGGGGACCTCCGTGGGCACAAGCAGCAGCAGGTGTTTGGCGGGGGCGGGGTCCACCACGATGCCGGTCACGGTGTCGGTGCTGAAGAAGGTGCCGGTAAGGCCGGTATCGGTCACCCTGACCGACAGGCCCGGGGACTGGTTGCGCGTGACCGGCACGACGCTGAAAGTGGTGGCGCCGGCGATGAGGCTGCGGCGGTAGGCGGTGGGATACGGGGGCACGCCGCGCAGCTGGATGTTGGGATCGTTGAGGAAGTCTATCTGCACCTGCGGCGTGTTCGAGGAGACCGCCATAAAAGGCGTGGTGCCGCCCACCACGTTATAATAGCTGTCCGTCAGGTAGACGCGCATCTGCACGGTAGCGCCGGCTTCCAGGCTGGCCGGCGAGCCGGTCTTGCCGCCGCCGGCGGGGTTGGCCGTGTATGGGGGTTTGCCGGGGTCCAGGTCCTGGCCGGGGGCGAGCAGGTGCAGGTTGGCCGGCCTGTTCCACCAGGCCTTGAAGGTGTTCGGCGTTATGTAATAGGAGGTGCCGCCGGCCAGGTACTGCGCGGCCGCTTTCTGCGCCTTGACGGTATGCGTACCCGCCACCACCGGGGAGAAGACGAACTCCGTGGCGCCGGCCAGGAGCGTGCCGGTGGCGGGGTTGATCTCGTAGCGGTCGGTGACGATGTCCACGGTGACCGGGAAGGAGGTCGAGACGTCCGTATTGTAGTAGGAGTCCACGGCGTAGACCCGGACGGTGAACGTGGAACCGGCCAGCTGGTTCGCCACCTGCCCGTCCTTGCCCTTGGGCTCCACGGTGTACTTGCCCTGGTTGCGGCTCTCGCCCGGCAGCAGCACCAGCAGGCCCTTGGCCGTGTTGGGCGTCACGGCCACCTTGCTGGAGACGGCGCCGGACACGGAGAGGTTCCAGCCCACGGCGTCGGCCGAGACGAAGATGCGGTTGACGGTCACGGAGCTGGTGAAAGAGAGCGGCCCGTCGGGACTGACCACGGAATTGTTATTGTCCGTGTCGGAAACGTCCAGCACGACCGAAGAGGAAGGCACGAGGTTCCAGTACTTGTCGGTAACCTGCACCAGGAAGGGGACGCTGGCGCCGGCCAGCTTGCTGCGGGGTGCGCCGGTCTTGCCGCTCTGGGTGCCGGGGGCGGGCTGCTCGCCGGCGGGGTCGTAGTCGGCTATCACCTGCACGTTCTCGGCCGGTATCGTGTTGACCGCGGCGGCCAGCGTGCCGTTGATGCTGGGGGTGTACAGGTCCACCACGCTCATCACGCGGTTGCCGCTCTTGCGCAGGCGCATCTGGAAGGTGCGCAGGCCGTAGTCGCCGGTCTCGAACTTGTACTGCACGGGGAGGCCGTGCGCCTCGTCGATGGCGTTGGCGTCGTCGCTGCCCATCACCTCGGGGCCGTCGGTGGGCAGGTCCATGTGGAAGGTGACGGTGCCGATATAGGCGCGGGCCGTCTCGCCGGCGCCGCCGTTGGCGTCCTTGGCCTCCACGGTAACGTTGACGATCTCGCCGGCGTCCATCGGGTTGTCCGCGGGCGCCACGCTCACGAGGAAGCTCTTGGCCGGGGCGGCGATGTAGAACTTAGGCCCCTGTACCAGGCTGGTCTGCGTCACGCCGGCGTTGTCGGTCACCCTGACCCACGAGACGTAGGCGTCGCCGCGGCGCCAGCAGGTATGCGCGGCGCGCTCGGCGTCGTCGTCGCAGACCAGACCGGCGTACTGCCAGTTGGGCGGGTCGAACTGCGCGGCCACCCACAGCGGGCCGCCGGAAACCGCGGACCAGGTGGAACCGTTCCAGAAATAACCGGAATCGTCCCAGCCGGTGCCGGCGCCGTAGATCAGCGGGCCCGAGGCACTCATATAGGGGGCGGTGTCGCGGAACACGGCTATCTGCACGTCGCCGCGGTGCCAGGGCAGGCTCGGGTACACGCCGGAACCCGACCCGTCTATGCCGGAGGTGAAGCCGGGGTCCGAATAACCGCCCACCAGCGTGGCGTCGTCCTCGCGCACGACCGAGTTGGCGGGAACCAGTACGGAGGACTGCGGCTCGGTCTGGTCGAACAGGAACCGGGACGCGCCGAGGATGTTCTGCACGTTGCCGACAAAGTCGGTGGCGGAGGATTTGACCACGTAGTGCTGGCCGGTGGAGAAGGCCAGCAGGCCGTTGGTGTAGGTCCAGGAAGAGGGGTACAGGTTGGACGGCACGATGGGCAGCCAGGTCTCGCCGTCCGCGGCGAACGCGGAGCCGTCGAAGTACTTGGCGCCGCCGGCGTGGTTCTCGCTCAATATCGAGATCTTGACGGAGGCCACCGAGGTGGAGGCGTCCACCGAGGTGCCCCAGATCAGCGGCAGATTGTTATAGGCGGTGTCGACGCCGGGCTGCACCGGCGCGGAGACCGGCGGCAGGTTGTCGAACACGAAGTTGCGCGTGCTCAGCGTCACCTGCTGATTGGTGGTGGCGTCGGCGGCCCGCGTGACCATATAGAAGGTCTTGCCGTTGCCGCCGTCGTGCGTGCCCTCGCGCCAGGCGAAGTTGTTGGCGCCGGGGTTGGTGAAGTCCGAGTTCGTGTACGACCACGGGTTCGTGGTGTCCTTGGAGCCGGGGGCGCCGGAGATGGACCACCAGCCGGTGTCGGAGGCGGACCAGTGCGGGGCCGTGGGCTGCCAGTAATAGGTGGCGGAGCCGGCCAGGTACCAGATGCGGATGCGCACGTCGTTGATCGCCGAGGTCAGGTCGTACGAGGTGCCGGCGATCGCGGCCATCGAGGAATAGAACACCCCGTCGGCCGGCGGGTAGGTGATGCGGGAGACCGGCCGCACGTCGTCGAAGCTGAACGTGGAGGCGGCGACGGAATAGTTGCCGGCGCGGTCGAGGGCCTTGGCCTCCACGCGCAGTTCGCTGTCGCGGTTGGGCCAGGGCAGGGCCGAAGAATCGTAGTTCCACGTGAAGACGCCGGCGACGGAGGAGGAGTCCCGGGCCACGTTCCAGATCTCGGGGAAGGCGGGGCAGGCCGAGTCCACCCAGCCGGGCAGGGCTATGCCGCCGCAGTCGCCGGCGCCGTCCATCCAGTACTTGTTGAGCGGGATGTCGTAGACGCGCAGGCGCGGGAAATCCGCGTTAAAAGAGTCGTTGGCGGTGCCGGAGACAAGCGGCAGAGCGGCGTACCTGGCGCCGTTCTGCGGCAGCAGCACGCTGGCGGTGGGACTGGAGACGTCGAAGCGGAACGAATTGCCGGCCAGGATCACGCTCTGCGTGTTGCCGGCCACGTCGTAAGAGCGCGCGGTAAGCGTGTAGAGCACGCCGTCCTGCAGGCCGGCGGAATTGTCGGAAGGCGGCAGCTGGGCGGCCTTGGTCCAGGGCGAACCCGCGACGGCCGACAGCCAGGCCTCGGCGCCCCAGGTGGAGCCGTTCCAGTAGTCGCCGTTGGTGCGCTGTATCCTGAGCTGCGTGCCGGCCAGGCCGGAACCGTTGGAGTTCTGGTCGGCGGCGTTGCCGGTCACGGCGGCCAGCTGGTTCCGGAAATCCCCGTCCACGGGCGTGAGCACCTGCGAGACCGGCGGGGTCACGTCGTAGCGTATCGTGGTGGCCGAGGGCGGGACCAGCTCGTTGCCGGCCGCGTCGTCGGCCCGCACCTGTATGTTGTAGTTCTTGTTGTCCGTCAGCGGCGGCGCGGCGGCGCTCCAGGTGTAGTTGGGGCCGGCGCCGGAGATGGCCGCGGTGATCCACTTCGGGGCGGCGGAGCTGAACGTGGAGGTCTGCGTGTCGTAATAGAACAGCGTATCCGCCTCCTGCACGGAGACCGAGGCGGACTTGATGGTGAACTGCTCGAAAGCGGTGCCGGAAACGGCGGCCAGCGCCTTCAGGTTGCCGCGCAGGTCCGGCAGCGCCACCGGGTAGGTGACGGCGGCCGCGGGGGGCGTGGTGTCATAGGTGAAGGTGACGTACTGCACCGCCGTCTCCGTGTTGGGCGGGGTCACGTCGTCGAGCGCCTGCACGCCGACGCGGTAGACGTAGCCGTCCTGCAGCGTGGGGGCGTTGAAGACCCAGTTCAGGCCGTCGTAGGAGGCGTCCAGCGAGGGCGCGCTGAGCGGGCGGAAGGCCTCGGCGCCGGGCGCGAAGGAACCGGGGTAGAGGCCGTCCCATTTGTCGGTGCCCGGCGAGAGCTGCGAGATGCTGACCCTGATCTGGCCCAGCGTGGAGATGCCCGCCAGGTTGTCCAGCGCGGTGCCGGAGATCAGCGCGAGCGCGCGCCGCTTGGCGCCGTCGAGCGGGTCGGTGACGCGGGAGACGGGTTTGGTGACGTCGTAGACGACGTTAGAGTTGCCCACGGCGTTGTCGCCGAGCGCGGCGGGGTTGGGCACGGGGAAGGCGTTGTCCTGCGCGCGGGCGCTGAAGCGGTAGACCTTGTCGGGGACCATGGCCCCGGACAGACCGGCCGGGTTGTAGACCCAGGTGCCGGAGGAGGGCCCCAGCGGGGTCCAGGTATTGGCCGGCCACCAGGCCGCGGCCTCGGTGAAAGAGTTGGCGTTGTCGTAATAGTAGGTCACCGTGCCCGACAGGTAGGAGACCTGCACTTGTACGTTGGCGGCGCCGGCTATGCCGGAATTGGTGGCCCAGTCCGGGTCGTTGGCGGTGCCGGAGACCGAGGCCACCGCGGCTATCTTGCTGCCGGCGGCGGGCGCCAGGACCGCGACCAGCGGGGCGGTGCGGTCGGTGGTGAAAGTGACGGAGGAGCCGTTGCCGGAGAAACCGGTCTGCACGTTGCCGGCTTTGTCGGCCGCCTCGGCCCAGAGCGTATAGGAGCCGGCGGGAGCCCAGGCGGGCATGGCCGACATCGACCAGGAAGACTGGTGTACGGAAGCCGCGGCCCAGACGCCGGGGTCGCCGCCCCAGCCGGAGCCGTCCCAGTAGAGGTTCAGGTCGTTGTCGCGCAGGCGCACCTTGACGCCCTGTACCTGCATGCCGGGCTGGTAACCGGCGCTGTTGGCCAGCACGGCCTCCTCGGACAGCGTGCCGCTGGCCACGCTGACCCCTGAGCGGCGCTGGCCGGGGGAGACCGATGTTATCACAGCCGTGGGCGCCGTGACGTCGTAGCTGAAGAGGCTGGGCGCGGAGAAGTCGGACTCGGTGCCGGCGAAAGCGCTGTTGTCGTAGGTGTTGTCCAGCGACTTGGCGCGCACGCTGTACTGCACGCCGTTGACATAAGCCGCGGTGGGATAGGAGACCGTATACTCCCAGGAGGAGACCGCCACGTAATAGACGGCCTGGTTGCCGGCCTGGTTCCAGGAGGCCGTGAAGGCGGAGGTGGCGTTATCCCAGCACTTGCCGGAGTCGGCGCCGTTGAGGGCGCAAAGTTCAGCCCAGACCTTGCTGACGCCCGCGGCCGGCGGCGTGACGCCGGGCGGGTCCTGCGCGCTGCCGCCCAGGCGCGGCAGCGAGTTATAGTAAGCCTGAGCGGCGGCGGGCAGCAGCACGCCGGCCGAGGGTTTTTCCGTGTCAAAGAAGACCGTGTTTATCACCGGGCCCAACTCATAAATGTCGGAATAACTGATACCCACGGAGCGGAAGGTATAGGAGGAGCCGCTGACCAGCGGCGGCAGCGAGGCGCCCAGGCTCCAGGTGCCACCGGCCGGAATGATGGACGCGCTGGACAGACCGACCTGCCAGGAGGAACTGCCGAAATTCCAGTACCAGTTGTCGGTCAGGCGGCGGACTTCCAGGCCCAGGCGCTTGGTGTCCGCGTTGGCGGTACCGCTGATCTGCGTCAGCGACTTGTAATACTTGTTGTGGTCGGGCACCAGCACGCGCGTGCCGGCGGGCGGCGGCATGAAGCGGAACCGGCGCGAGCCCCAGGTGGCTTCGCCGTTGGCCACGTTGTCGGAGGCGCTGGACTTGAGGACGTAATAGCAGTAGGCCCTGAAGACCACGCCGGAAGCGTCGAAGTTCCAGGAATTGTCGCCGGAGTTGTACGGGATGCCGGACAGCCAGAACTCCCCGTTCTGCCAGCCGGCGCCGTTCCAGTAATAGCCGTTGTTGCCGGTGTCGGAGCAGGTGTTCTCCGGGGCCTGCGAGATGTCCTGCTGCACGCGCAGCTGCACGGCGGCTATGCCGGCGTTGTAGTCGTAGGCGGTGCCGGTGATGCTGCTGACCTCGAGGTAGAAGCCGTTCTCCGCGGGCGGCGAGGAGATCTGGGAATCGGGCGGCAGCAGGTCCAGCGTGAAGGTGGACTGATTGACGGAGAAAGGCGAATAGTTGCCGGCGCGGTCGGCGACCTTCACCTTCAGCACGAAGGTGGCGCTGGAGCGGCCCACGGCCCAGGTATCGGCCCCGGCCGGGTTATTATAAGGCAGCGCCGCGTTGGACCAGTTGGCGGAGGCGGCGGTGACGCTGGAGATATAGCCGGCCTGCCACTGGCGGGTATTGAAGTTCCAGTATTTATTGGGCGCGAGGTCCGTGTCGGCCAGCTCGTACTCCACGGTGCTGAGCCCCGAAGGGATGCCGCCGCCCACGACGGGATCCGAGGCCAGGCCCGAGAGCGAGGCCAGCGAGCGCAGGAAGGAAGCATGCAGGGGCTGCTGTATGGAGGCCGAAGGCGTGCTGTAGTCGACCAGGAAAGTGGACGTGGCGTAGAGCACCTCGGTATTGGGCCCGCCGTTGACCGGCTGCGTGTTGTCGCGCGCCTCCGACTGCACCTCGAAGCGGTAGCCGTCGCCGTCATTGGCGCCGGTGAAGGCGGAAGCGGGCACGGATTTAGTCCAGGGGTTGAGCGCCCCGTCCACGGCGCGGAAAACCCAGACGCCCTCGGCGCTGGTCCAGGTGTTCAGGCCCCAGTCGTAATAACTGCGCGCGGCGGAGCCGTTGAGGCGCGAGAGGCGTATCTTGACCTGGGCGAGGTCCGACGGCACGCCTAGGCTGGCGTCGGACGCGGTGCCGCCGATAGAGGAAATGGTGGCGTTAAGGTAGGCGCCGTCAGCCGGGCTGGTCACCCGCGAATCGGGCAACACCGGGTCAAGCGTGAATACCACTTCGGGGTTGGCCGGAGCGCCGGTTCCGGGCCGGGACTGGTTGCCGGCCAGGTCCTTGGCGCGCAGGTAGAGGCGGTACTTGAGCGAGGCGTTGGAAGCCTTCAGGCTTTCGAACTCGGCGTTCAGGGCGGCGTCGGCCAGGCTCCACGCCCCCCCGCCCACGGCGGTAGCGTTGCGCCAGTGGGCGGCGGCGTTCCAGACGGGGTCCCAGCCGGAACCGTTCCAGTATTCCAGCAGCGAGTCGCTCTGGATGACCACCTGCACCCCGTCGCCGGGGTTCATATTGCTGTACTCTTCGAGGAAAGTGCCGGAGATAGCCGGCAGGGCGGTGTAGGCGAAACTGCCGGGCAGCGTGATGGTGGCCGTGGGCGCAGAAGCGTCGTAGCAGAAGGCTCTCTCCTGGTAACTCTCGAGATTGAGCGAGCGGTCCAGCGAGCGGACGCGCACCGTATAGGTGGAGCCCTGCACCAGCGCGGGCGGCCACAGGTCGGCCCCGGACGGGTAGGCCCAGTTGGCGGCGGAGATTATGTTGACGCCCAGCACGGCGTCCGTGACCTCCGCGGAAGGCGTGACCAGGGCGGGGCGCCAGAAGGAACCGGAAGCGAAACCGGTGCCGTTAAAAGTGTTGCCGGCGGGGTCGGCGACCTGCACCTCTATCCCGGCCGGGGAGAGACCGCTCATGGCCTCTATGGCGGGGGAGACCAGCCAGTCCACGGCCGAGCCGGAGAAGACGCCGGCCTGCGCCGCGTTCTGGAAGGCCGAGGACGGGTAAACTATGGTCGTGGACGGCTTATTGACATCGTAGATGAACTCGCGCACGAAGGCCCCGTCGGGGGTCTGGTTACCGGCGTTGTCGGCGGCGGAAAGCTCTACGCGGAAACGCTTGTTTACCGGCCACGCGGGGGGCGTGAACGCCCAGGCCGGATCCAGATCGGTTACGGCCAGCCAGGTGGAGGCGACCACCTGCCACGAGGAACCGTTCCACTTGGGCTTCACAGCCCCGCTCTCGGAAAGGTTGGACACCTGCGTCCTGATAGGCAGCAGCACGCCGGCGGGCGCGTCCGCGTAGTTGCCCAGCAGTTGCCCCGTGGGCCTGTCGCCGCCGTAGAAGGCGCTCGCGGCGGCCATCGGCGTGGAGATGCTTATGGCAGGATAAGTAAAGTCGGAGGTGACGCTGATGGAGGCGTAGGTCTCCTGGTTGCCGGCGTTATCCAGACCCGCCACCGCTATCGAGTAGACATGATTGTCGGTAGAGATGCTGGGCGGGTCGTAAGTGGCGGGCGGGTAGCTCCAGGTTATCGTGGAAGCCGAAGCCGTATAAGCCACCGGCAGATCGACCACGGTGCCGGAGCTCCAGCCCAGGGCGGCGGTGCCGTTCCAGTAGTAGGTATCCCCGGCCCAGACGTGGGAAATGCGCACCCTGAGGCCGGCCGGCGAGGCGGCCAGGCCGGAAACGCCGCCGTAGCTGGTGCCGGAGATCTGCGCCAGCGAGTTCTGTATATAGCTGCCGGCGGTCGGGGTGGAGACCCTGGAGACGGGCGGCGTGCCGTCCACGATGAAGGAATGCACGGTCCACGGGTCCTGCTCGTTGCCGCCATTGGGACCCATGGGCTCGGCCTTGTCGAAGGCGCGGACGCGCAGCGTGTAGTTCCGGTCCGACACCCAGTTGGCGCCGTCGAAAGGATAGCGCCAGGTGTCGCTGCCGACCGCCGTCTGCCAGGCCCCGTCGAAAGTGACGGTCCAGGAACTGAAGGCGGAACCAGTCCAGTAATAGGTAGTGGCGCCCTCGAGGTAGCTCAAATGCACCTGCGTCGTGCTGAGCCTCATCCCGACGAAGGGCAGTACCGCGTCGGCCGCGCTGCCGCTGAAGGCGCTGTTGCCGGTAAGGCCGGACGGCTTATACCTGCCGAGGCTGACCGGCTGCGCGATGGCCGAGGTGGGCGGGGTCCTGTCCCAGATGAACGTGCGCGAGGAGACTATGTCCGTGAAGCCGGGTTGCGTGTTGTCGGCGAAGTCCGAAGCCCTGACCTGGACCACGTAATGCTTGCCTGAAGCCAGCGCGGTCTCCAGGTTGGGGTGCGTGTAGCTCCAGACGTCGGTGCCGGAGACCACGTTGAAACTGGATGCGGAAATGGCGAAGCCGCCGGAACCGTTCTCCCAGCGCTTGTCGGCCTGTTCGTCGTAGATCTGCAGTTCGACCACGCGCAGGTCGGATTTGTAGTTGGGCGAGTAGACGCCTATGGGGTCGTAGGCCGCGCCGGTGAGCGCGGGGAGGTTGCGCAGCACCTGCCTGTCGGCCGGGTAGTCGAAGGAGGCGGACGGCGGCGACGTGTCGAACAGCACCTGGTAGGCGGCCATGACGCTCTCGTTGCTCTCTATGTTGCCGGCTTTGTCCTTGGGCAGCAGCAGCACGCGGTAGCGGCGGCCGTCCCGCAGCGCGGCGTTCACGGCGGTGGCCGTGGACCAACTGACGACGGTGGCCGGAGTATAGTCGGTCTCTATGTTGGAGGCGTTGACCGAGAAACTCGATCCGGTCCAGTAATAGCCGTTCTCGATGTCCTTTATACGGATATAGGCGTTCCCACCGCCGCTCTTGGCCAGCGACGGCTGCGTAATATTGCCGGGGTCCGTGGCGGTACCCGAGATGGCGGGCATGGCGTTGATATTGGGCCGGTTGGGGACCTGCACGAAGCCTACCGGCTTGGTGTTGTCGATGACCGTCCGGCGCACCGCCGGCGAGGGGTCGGCCTCGTTGGAGGAGTTGTAGGCGGTCACGGTTACCGTGTAGGACGCGTTGTCCACGGTGAAGGCCAGCGGACCGTTTATGGCCTGCACCCAGGAACCGTCGCCGCTGCTGTACCAGGTGAAGGTGTCGTGGTCCACCCAGGAAAGCGTGGGCTCATACCACCAACTGGTGGGTTCCATCAGGCGCTGCAGCCTGATCTGTACGCTGTCCACGACCCTGAGGTTTGAGCCGCTGCCGACGATATTGAGCATGTCCGAGGCGCGGTAGTTCCTGTCGTCGGGGCCCATCGGCGTGTCGATGGAAGCGTCAGCCTGGGGGGTCTTGAGCAGGAAGCTGGTATCGGCCGTCTCAAGCGCGCCGGCGGCCCGCTGGTTGCCGCCCTTGTCCATGGCCAGCGCGATGACATTGTACTGGCTCTCGTTGGTCCAGCTTATCCCCGAGGTATTCCAGGTCCAGGTGCTGACCTGCATAGTATCGGGGTTCACGGCCAGCGTGGCGGTAGCGAACCAGATGCGGTTGTTCGGGTAAACGCCGCCGGGGCAGGCCATGAAATCGTTGGTGCCGGTGCCGGGGGTGCCGGGACAGCCGGTCGGGGTCGGCCCGCCGTCGAAGCACCTGGGGCTGCCGGGGCCGGTGACCTGCTTCATGGAGACGCACACCACTCCCGAGGTCAGCAGTTCGCCCGGAGGAGTATCGAAAGCCGTGCCCGAGATGGAGGGCACACCGCCGATTTCGCCGCTGGGGAAGGATGCCTTGGAAACCGGGGGCGTGGTGTCGCCGGTGAAATAGGTGGTGGTGTACTGGGTCTCCAGGTGGTTCAGGATATCCCGCACCCGGCTCATCGAGTAATAGGTGGTGCCGTCGGCTATGGCTCCGCCGGGCAGGCTGTAGGTCCAGGTGCCGGACGAGGCCCCGGTGAAGGCGGCGTTCTTCCACTGGCGGGAAGCCTGGGTGAAATTCGCGCCGTCCCACCACAGGCCGTCGGTCAGGCGCTGCAGCGCCAGTTCCACACCCACGCTGAAGGTGCTGATGCCGGATTCGTAGTTGCGCGGGAAGACCCAGCCCTTGAAGTTTTCCACCGAGTCGTCCGCGGTGCCGGTGATGGCCGGCACGGCGCCGATGAAGCTGTTATGGGCCGGGAAGGTGATCTTAGAGGCCGGCGTGGACAGGTCCACCAGGAACGTGAAAGTGGAGTAGTACGCTCCGGAGAAGTTGTTCTGCGCCTGGTCACGGGCATAGCTCAGGAGCGTGTATTCGTAACCATCCTCCTGAGAGGCGGGGCTGACCACCTTGCTCCAGTTCAGGATGCCGCTGACGCCGAACGTCTCTCCGGCGGCGGCGGCCCAGTTGTTATTGATGAAGCTCCAGTAGCTGTTGTCGGAGCGCCGGAGTTTCAGGCGCACCTCGCTGACGCCGGCGGGCTCTATGCCGGCGTCGAAGGCCGTGCCGGCTATAAGGCCGGTGGAGACGGCGATGGCGGCCGCCTCGGGCGCCGTGAAATTGGTGATCGGCAGCGTGGCGTCATAAGTGAAATAATAAGCGGCGGAATTGTCGGCGTTCAGGTTGGCGTCCACCTGCGCCTTGGAGGGCGTGGCCTGCCAGTTGCCGGCCTTATCCCAGGCACGGGTCCAGACCGAGATCTTGTGACTGTCCACGGCGGCCAGCGAGGGTAAAGCCAGCGACCAGGCGCCGTTGGCGTAGGCGGCGGTGCTCCAGTTGAGATGGCTGAGCGAACTGTCATCCCAGGAACCGGTCTCCCAGTTCCAGGTGGCGTTGAAACTGCCGCGCGCCTTGACCAGCACGTGCACACCGGAGATAACGCCGGTGTCGGTGACCACGCCGTAGAGCATGGGCGCGCTGCTCTGGAAAGACAGGTTGGCCGGGGCCGTAGTGACGGCGATCGGGGCCTCGTTGTCGAACTGGACTATCCGCCCCGCCGCGGAAGGGATGTCCGCGCCCAGCGGCTCTCCGGAGAGAGGGCCGAATTCCTTGTTCAGGGCCAGGTCGTAGGCGTAGGTGACGAAGCGGTAATCCTGGCGCTTGTTGGAGACGATGGCCGCCTGCAGGCCGGCCGGCAGCGCGTAAGCCCAGGCCACGGTGGACTTGCCCGTACTGTAGGGCGAGGTATCCACCGAGGTCTCGAACCAGGCCGGCGCCGGCTGGTCGAAGGCCGAGCCGCTCCACCAGTCGCCGCCGACCAGGCGGACGGCCACCTTGACCGTATAGGTACCGAGGCCGGCCTCGTAAACCCTGGGGCCGAAGCGCTCGTCATTGGCTTCGCCCGAGACGGAGACCAGCGAGTTGACGAACTCGGCGGTCGGAGAAAGCACGGTGGAAGTGGGCCGGTCCAGGTCGAACCTGGTCGTCACGGAGGCCGCGGCGGAATTGTTCCCCGCCAGGTCGGTGGTGCGGGCCTCGTACTTGTAGCGGTGGTCGCTGACGAAGACCAGGTCCGGGTCGTTGAAAGTCCAATTGGCCGGAGTGCCCTGCGCGGGCAGCCAGACGGAAGCGGCGCAGCCGGTGAAGGCGGAGCCGTCGAAACACTGCGATGCGTCCAGGTCCGTTATAGCCACGGCGGCGGTGCTGGGGCCGGTGTAGGCCGCGGCCTGGTTATTTGAGCCGGTGCCGGCCACCGGGGTGGATTTCAGGACCCCGGAATAGGTGACCAGGTTGACCGGGTGGGACAACGAAGCCAGCGGCCCCGTAATGTCATACGTTACTGAATAGGTGGAGTAGACGGCGGAATAGTTGCCGGCGTAGTCCAGCGCCCTGGCCTCGGCCGTGTAGGCCGCGTCGTCGCGCAGCATGGCCGGCGGCACGGTGTAATACCAGGAAGTATCACCCAGCCTGGCCGTGGTGATCCAGTATTCGCCGGGCTGCCAGAGAGAGGTGGCGGCGTTCCAGTACCTGGTCCCTTCCGCGCCCGAGGTGGAGATCCGGATCTCGGTCCATTTGTGGCCGGAGATCTGCGCGGCGGCGGTGCCGCCTATGCCGGGCAGCGCGCGCACGGCGTTCTCCGTGGGCGTGGTGACGAGCACGGCCGGCGGGGTGTCATCGACGATGAAGTGCACGGTGCTGTAAACCACCTGCCAGTTGCCGTCACCGCTATCGTCGGCCAGCCGGGAATCGTCCATAACGCGGACCTCGGCCCTGTACTCTCGGTCGCCCGCGTCCCATTCCACATCGTCCACGTAGGTCCAGGTCCAGTTGGGCGCCGCGCCGCCTATAGAGACCGGCAGCCAGGCGTTCTCGTATCCGGCGCCGCTGAGGAAAGGGGCGGCGCCGTTCCAGTAATAGGTGGTGCTGCCGGAGAGGTAGGAGATGCGTATGCGGCCCTCGACCACGCCGGCGTTGTTCACGGAATAAGCGTTGTCCAGGGCCGACCCGCGCAGGCGGGAGGCCGTGGCGTCCTTGCCCACCGCTGACGCCTTGTAGCGGCCGCTGAAGCCGTCCGCGTCGCTGACCGGGAAAACAAAGACGGAGGAGGGCGGCGCCTTGTCGATCTTTATCACCGCAGACGAGTACCCCACGGCAAAGAACTCCTGTTCGTTGGCAGCCGTGTCGCGGCCCTTGAGCAGCACCAGGTATTTCAAGCCGCTGACGCCGGGGATGAAGTCGTCGTTCAGCCCGGCCGGGGCGTAGGCCCAGTAGGTGGCGTTAGCTGACAGGTAGCCGCTGGTGTTGCCGCGCAGGCTTATCCAGTTGGGCTCCACCTGGTCCACGGTGAAGGCCAGCGAGGCGTTGCTGTACCAGAAGCCGGAAGAGTCCAGTTTTTTGACGGCCACCGAGACGTCGTAGTTGCTGAAATCGTCCGAGGCGGTGCCGGAGATGGCGTGCACCTGCCTCACACCGTTGACGGCGGTGGTGGAGGGGACGGCCAGGTAGGCCGTGGGCGAAGCGACGTCCACCGTGAACTGGAAGGCCACCGCCGACCCGTTGTTGCCGGCTTTGTCCGTAACTCCGAGCTCGGCGAGGTAGGTGTAGCCCGGCTGGAAGGCCAGTCCAGCCGCGAAATAGTCGGTGGTGTAGGTAGCGAGGCCGGCGTTGAGGGACGCCGGGAGATTGGTGTACGCGCCCGCGGCCGTGAAGGTGGAGGCCTGCCAGTTCCAGTATTCATCCACGCCGGAGCGTTTGACCCTGAAGAAGGCGGAGACCACGGTGCCCGGCGCCGTGTCGGCCACCGTGCCGGCCAGAGAGGTCAGGGACCGCAGATAGGGCCTGTCTGGCAGCGTGACGCCGGCCGACGGATTGGAGGCGTCCACGATTATATCGCGCTCGGAATAGGGGGCAGCCTCCGTGAAGTCGTACCCCTCGTGCTTGGCCCGGGAAACGATGCGGTAACGCCTGTTCCCGGACCAGGAAGGCAGCGCCATCGTCCATCCCGGCGACGGGAAGCTGTCCACGCCGGCATAACCAGTAAAGGAGTTGGTGGAAACCCAGGCCCCGCCGTTCCAGGCCAGATCGTCGTTATCCTCGTCCAGCCTGAGCGCCGGGCCGTAATCGACTATGCGCAGCGCCACGGTGGTGGCGTAAACGGCGGTGCCGATGATCGCCGGGACGTTGTCGGTCCGGTAATGCGGGACGCCGGCCGGCGGCGTGTTTATGCGCGAGACCGGCGGGGGCGGGTACAGCTTGAACTGTATCAGCGGCGAATCCGGCAGGGCCTGGGCGGGCTTGGCCACCACGTTGTTGGCCTGGTCCACCGCCTGTGCGAAGACACGGTACTCCACGCCGGCCATCTCGGTGTACCAGGTGGGAGTGGAGGCGCCGGTCGCCTGCCAGGTGTCGTCGGCGCCGTTCACCGCGGCGTCGTAGAAAAGCTCCGAGGCGGAATTCCAGGCCATCGCGGCGCGGTTCCAGTAGAGGCCGGTGCCGCAGGCGGAATTGTCGCACTTGAGGTAGGAGAGGCGCACCATGTCCAGCGTGCCGGCGTAGTCCTTGGCGGAGCCGGAAATGACCGTCAGCTCGGAATGTACCTCGGCGCCGTGCAGCGGGAAGGTGATCGTGGAGACGGGGCTGGTGAAATCGGCCTTAACGTTGGAGGCCGTGGCGTAGACCAGCTGGTAGTTGCCGGCCTTGTCCACCGCCCACGAGTCGACCTCGTAGATCTCGCCGCTCTCCCACGGGGCGGCGCTGAGCTGCCACCAGGTGGCGCCGGAACTCAGCGTGCCGTGCTCCAGCACGCTATTGACGGTATTTTCGGAAGTCCAGGAGGAGCCGTTGACGCTGTAATACTGGTTATAGTTCGGGTACGCGTTGTTGGTCTGCCTGATGCGCACGAAGACGTCCCGCACCATGCCGTTGGGCGTGTCGTAGGAGCCGCCGGCGACGCTGCCGGTCTCGCTGATGTAGCCGCCGTTGTACGGGTAGGAGATGGCCGCGGTAGGGCGCTTCACGTCGTAGACGAAGGAGGCCCTGCGCACGTAGCCCTCGGCGTTGGTGGCGGCGTCGGTGGCGTTGGTCCAGACATGGAAGAGTTCGCCGTCGTTGTTAGTGAACATGCTGTTGGAGACGGCCCTGGTCCAGCCGTTCCACGGCGGCGTGGCGTTGAAAGCGGTCGGGTTAAGTTCCCAGCCCGCGCCGTTCCAATACCAGCCGTCGGCCTGGCGCTGGAAATACACCGACACCTGGTTCACGCCCGAGGCGCCGGTGTCCACGGCGCTGCCGGTGAGGGTACCGGGGAAATAGTTCAGGTGCAGGCCGTTGGACGGGAAGGTCACCGTGGAAACGGGGGCCTGCGTGTCGTAGATGAAGGCCGCGGTGGAATAGACGTTGTCCCAGTTGCCGGCGGTGTCGCGGGACCTGGCGCGTATCTGGTAGGTGAAGCCGCTGCTCCACGAGGAGTTCTGTATGTCGTAGGTCCAGGTGGAGGAGTCGGTGTGGATGGTCTCCTGCACCGGCAGCCACGGAGCCTGGTTCTCGGTCTGGCCCGTGGGAGACCATGCGCCGGCGAGCGAGGGGTCGTAATACCGGTCGGTGTCGACCAGGTACACCGTTATGCGGGTCTCGGCGACGGCGATATTGTCCTTCGACGTGCCGCCGATGACGGGCAGGGAGTTGTAGGCCGGCTGCGAGGGCAGCGTGACGCGGCTGACCGGGCGCTCGTTGTCGAAATTGACCAGCAGGCCAGCGCCGGCGGGGACATGCGCGTTCTGGGGCAGGCCGGGCGCCGGGCCGTACTCCGGGTTCAGCGCCAGGTCATAAGACCAGGGCACGATGCGGTAAACCGAATTCTGCTTGAGCGGGTCGGTAAGATAGGCCTGCAGAAGTCCGGGCAGCGCGTAACTGAACTTACCCGCGTTCACTCCGAAGGTGGAAAGGGCGGCCTCGAACCAGGTAGGGTTGGCGTTGACATTGGCGAAATTGGCCCCGTTCCACCAGCCGTAGTCGGTACCGGGGCCGCTGACGCGCTTGAAGGCCACCCGCACCGAATAAGTGCCGAGGTCGGCCCTGTAGGCGTCGGCCGCGTCGGCCGCCGTACCGGCGACGTAGGCGAAACCGGTGGTGAAGCCGGGCAGCGGGTAGGTAAGCGTGGAGGTCGGCCTGTTGACGTCGAACTGTATCGTCGCCTGGGACGGGGCGGACTCGTTGCCGGCGTAGTCCACCGCCTTGGCCGCCACGACGTACTCCATGTCGCCGGTGAAGTCCAGGTCCGGGTCGTTGTAGGTCCAGGCGGCCGGGGCACCGGAGGTAGGCAGCCAGTAGGGGCAGGCGCCGAAGCCCGCGCCGTCGAAACAGAGCGGGCCGCTGCTTATCTGCAACAGCACCGAGCTGACCTTGGAGTTGGGATCGGTCTGGTCGTCCTGGTTCGACGAGCCGGCTATAGGGGTGGACAGCTTGACGCGCGAATAGGTGACGGCGTTGAGCGGGAACGACACGGAGGCGTAAGGCGCCACACTGTCGAAGGTGAACGCGTAGGTGGAGTAGAGCGCGGAATAATTCCCGGCGTAGTCTCGGGTGCGGGCGGACACCGTGTAGACCCTGTCCGAGGCCAGGATGGCGCCGGGTATGGTGTAATACCAGGAGGTAGGGCCCTGTTTGACCGCCTGTATCCAGTTGTCCGCGGAAGTAGACCATTCGCTGCCGGACCAGTAGCGCGTGGAGATGTCGGCGCCGGTGGAGATCCGCACATAGGTCTGGTCCTGGCCGGCCAGGTCGGCGTTGGCCGTGCCGGACACGGTGAAAGCGGCCCGCTGCGCCATCACGGAGGCCGCCGGCGTGGTGATCAGCACGGACGGCGGAGTTGTGTCTATGATGACCTCCGTCACCGTCCCGAAAGAGCCGGAATTGGGCGGAACGGCGTTGTCTATGCCGCGCACGGACAGCATGTACTTCTGGTCCGAAATCATGTTTACGGCGGGCAGCGTGTAGTCCCAGTTCGGGGCGATGAAGGCGTCCGGTTCAAACTCGGAAGGCGTGCCGGACCAGGCTAGGCCAGTCCAGTAATACGTGGTCATGCCCTCGAGCCTGCCTATCCGCAGCCGCAGGTTGCCCACGCCGCTCACCCCGCCCGGCGTGTCCGAGGCGCTGCCGGTGATGGCCAGGGCCCCGGCGGGGTTCACGCGGCCGTTGGCGTCCGGGTCCTCGTAGCCGGTCACGGCCGCGGCGGGCGCCTGGGAGTCCCAGACGAAAGTGAATGAGGACTCTCCCAGCGTATAGATCTGCTGCGTATTGCCGGCCGGCAGCGAGGCGTCCTTGGCCCGCGAGCGGAGGATGTAGGAGTAGCCGTGCGTGAAGGCGACCAGCGGCGGCATTACCGCGTGGGTCCAGGAGGAGACCGTCACGCCGGGCACATGCACGGTGGAGGTGCCCCAGTAGATCTCGTGGTCGGGGTCCGGCTGCGACGCGTCCCAGGTGCGGGTATTCCAGCGCCAGTAGCGCAGTAGGTCGCCGCCCTGGGCGGGACGCTTTATGTGAACCAGCACCTTGTCCAGCTTGCCGGCGCTGCCGCCGGGGCCGGCTATATCCCAGGCGGTGCCGATGATGGAATCCAGCGAGGAGCGGACCTGGCCGCTGACGGCCGCCACCGTGGAGTTGACCGCGGTGAAATCGGTTATCTTCGACGTGGGCGTGGTCCTGTCCACCAGGAAATCCGACGGGGCGGCGGTCTGCACGTTGAGCGCCCTGTCGGTGGCTTTCGTGACTATGCGGTAATTGACGCCGTCGGCCCAGGAGGGCAGGCCCGTGCCCAGGGACCAGCTGCCGGCCGACAGGGTAGTGGTGGCCCAGACCACGCCGTCCTGCCAAGCGGTCAGCACCGGGTTCCAGTAGGAGGTCGGCGGGGTTAGGTCCTGTATCGTCAGCTCCACTTTATCCAGCAGGCCGGGCGCGGTGTCGGAGGCGGGGCCGGAGAGCTGGCCCACGCTCTGATGTATGCCCGGGGCGGGAGATGCCACGGAAGCGCTGGGGAGCGTATTGTCATATATGACTATATTGCCGGCCAGGTCGCCGGACTGCTCCTCGCCGGCCGAACCGAAACCTTTGGAGAGGAAATAGTACGAAGTGTTGTCCGTCCAGGCGGAAGTGGAGATGTTATTGGTCCACTGCCAGAACAGGCTGGAATCGCCCAGCACGCTGACATTGCTGACGTCGAAATAGATCCGGTCCGCTCCCGGTGGCACGAAGGCGTCGCCGTCCCAGTAATAGCCGTCGCTCTTGCGCTCCACCGCCATCTTCACGCCGGCGGTGTTGGAGAAGGTGAACTTGGTGGCCGCGCCGGTGACGGACTGCGGCTTGGTCTTGGTGTAGACGTTGTTGGCCGGGTCGGTTATCCAGGTGTTCGGGAAAGGCGCGACGTATTTGAAGTTCCGCCGCCACAGCGCCGTCTCCGTGTTGTTGGCCTTGTCCCTGGCGTGGGCTATGACCGAGTACCATTTGTCGTTCCAGTTCCATATCGTGTCGGGGACGTTGTAGGACCAGTTCGGGGCGGCCACGGTAACGGAGGAGACCGGCAGCCAGGCCGCATCGTTTTCCACCCAGTTCAGGCCATCGAAAGTCCAGGTTATGGCGCCGCCCTGGCCGCTGGGGGTGTGGCCGAACTGCAGCAGGATATTGTTGATCTCTCCGGGCGAAACGTCGGCGGCGGTGCCGGTCACCTGCGGCAGCGGGATCTCGCCGTAGGTGGTCCCCTCTGCGGGCAGCGTGATCGTGGAGGAGGGCGCGGTGAAGTCGGCCAGCACGTTGGCTGCGGTTGAATAGACCAGCTGCCAGTTGCCGGCCTTGTCCACCACTTTCGCGTCCACCGTGTAATAGAGGTCGGTATCCCACGGGGCCGCGGCGAGCTGCCACCAGGTGCCGTTGGCGCTGAGCGTGCCGTAGAGCAGAACGCTGTTCCAGATCTCCGGAGCGCCGACCGAGGTCCAGTTGCCGGAAGGGGCGATGGAGCTGTCCCAGTAAGCGCTGTCCACGTTGCGCTTTATGCGGACATAGGCGTTGGCCACGCGGCCGTTAGGCGTATCGTAGCCGCTGCCGGTGACCTGGCCCGTCTGGCTGACATAGCCGCCGTTGCCCGGGTACGTTATCGCGCCTACAGGGCGGTCCAGGTCGTAGAGGAAAGTATTGGTGGACAGCGTGACCTCACCGTTGCCGGCCTTATCAAAGACCCTCGCTGCCACTTCATATTCGCGGCCGGCGGTCCAGAAATTGCCGGCGGTGACGTCCCAGTACCAGGACTCGATGTTGGTGTTGAAGCTGCCGTCCGTCGGCGCGGCCGAGGGCCAGTTGTTGATCTCGGGCTCGGCCGGCACCCAGTCCTCGAACACGTTGTCCCAGTAGTAGGTGACGCCGCCCAGCAGCGGGTCGGGCAGGCGCCGGACCTTCAGCCTGACCTCGGTTATCACGCCGCGCGTATTGTCCAGCGCGGTGCCGGTGATGGAGCCGATCTGGTAGTTGAAATGCTGGTTCGCGCCGGGGAAGACCACGGCTGAATCGGGGCGTTCCGGGTCGGCCTGGTAGCTGTCCAGGGTGAAGAACGCGGTGGAAAGGGAGACCTCGTAGTTGCCGGCGCCGTCCACCGCCTTGGAAACCAGCCGGTAGCGTATCGTCTGCTGCCAGTTGGGGCTGGCAAAGGTCCAGGTGCCGGAGCTGGCCCCCACGTACGCCGCGTCGAACCAGTGGCCGGCGTCGGTCAGGTCGCCCAGGTCCCAGGCCGTAGGGTCCGGGTTGCCGTTATAGGTTTTGTTGCTGACGGCGTCGTAGATGTGCAACTTCACGCTGCCCACCTTGCGGGTCGCGTAGGCGCTGCCGTCGTCGTTGGCGGTGCCGGAGATCACCGGCAGCGCGCTCTTGTGGCTGCCATCGGTAACGTTGGCCACCCGGGAGCGGGGCACGGAGTTGTCGAAGTAGAAGGTGTTGACGTTCTCGGCGCCGAGGTTGCCGGTGCCGGCCGTTTCGGTGATGTCCACCGCGTTGTCGCGGGCACGGGTATGCACGCGGTACTCGGCGTTGTCCGTCAGCTCGTTGGCGGGCGGCATCGCCGTCTCCCAGACCACCGGGTTGCCGCCCAGCAGCGAAGCCACCGGCCAGGCCGCCGGCTCCACGGTCTTCCACTCGGTGCCGTTCCACCAGCCGGTGGGGATGTCCCGCTCCACTATCGCCTCGACATTGAAAAGTCCGGCGGCCAGGCCGCCGGGGCCCGGGTAGTCCTTCGCGGTGCCGGCGATATCGTCCAGGCTGGCCGAGGAAAGGTACGAGTTGTTGCCGGGGAAGGTCAGTATGGACACCGGCGCCGTGTTGTCGAAAGTGACGGTCTTGGCGGCGGCCGAACCCATGTTGCCGGCGTTGTCGTAAACGCGCGCGTATAAAGTATAGGTGGTGCCGCTGGTGAGCGCGCCGCCGAAACCGGAATAGGACCACGGGCTCAGGTCGGCGGCCGCCACCCAGGTGGACGGGTTGTTCACGAAAGCGGAGCCGTCCCAGTAATAGTCGTTGGACAACTGCCGGATCTGCACGTCCACCCTGGCCGGGGACGAGATGCCGTCGGAAGAGGAACCGGCCAGCCCGGTCAGCGCCTTCAGGATGACGCCGCTGCTCTGCGGCGTGGTTATGGCGCCGGCCGGCGCCGCGTTGTCATAGATAAAGCTCTTTCCGGCCCCGGCCGCCTCGCGGCCGCCGTTGAGGCCCAGCGCGCGGCTCCTCACCAGGTACTGGCGCCCGGATACCATTTTGCCGGTCGGCGCAGCGTAAGTCCAGGTCATGGGGCCGGCGCTGTAATCGGCGTCCAGCCACTGCTCGGTCTGCGCGGCGAAATTGGCGCCGTCGTACCAGGTGGTCCCCTGCGTCAGGTCGCGGATGCTGACCCACATATCGGCGGTGTCGGCCGAGGAGTTGCCTGCGAGTTGGGTTATCCCGGCGGCATTGTAATACGGGTTGACCGGCACCGTGACCGCCGAAACCGGGTAGGCGCCTATGGTCAGCGTGCTGAGAAGCGTGGAATAGCCGCCGCCGGTATTGGTCACCTTGACGTCCCAGGGGCCGGCCGCGGCGCCGGGGTCTATGCTGAGGGTGGCCTGTATGTGCTGCGCGTCCACCACGTTCACACCGGTCACCGTCACCAGGCCGTAAAGCACGTCCACGTCGGCCCCCGCCTGGAAATAGTCGCCGGTGATATAAAGCGCGGCGTCCACCGCGCCGCGGCCCAGCTCTCCGGGATGGATGGCCGTTATGAGCGGCTTGGGGCCCACGGAGAAACCATTCAGCTCACGGTGTTTGCCGGCGTCCGGGTTGGTCACGAACACGTCGCCCGCGCCGGTGGCCGCGCCTATGTCCACGTTCAGCTGCACGTCCACGCGCCCGGAATTCTGGAACACGGTCTGCAGCACGGTGATGCCGGGGTTGGCGAAGGTTATTTTAGGCGTCCCTCCCACGTTGCTGAAACCGCTGCCCAGCACCTGCACCCACTGGCCGGCCACGCCCTGGTCCCCCACCGCCGGGACGAGAGAGGTGATGTCAGGCTTGGCGTTCACGGTGAAGGAGGCGTAATTGCGGCCGGCGTCCGGGTTGATGACCGATATGACCCGGGTGCCCAGGGCGGCCGTCTCGGCGACGGTCCCCACGTGCACCGTGAACGAGGAGGGATGGTAGGTATAGCTGGCTATCAGCACGTCCGCCCCGAAATCCACCGTGCAGCCGCTCTGGTAGCCGGACACGAAAGTTATGGGGATGTCCTGGTCGTTGGCGCCCTGCCCCCTGTTGTTGGGCGAGACCAGCGCTATAATGGGCGGCGCGTTCACGGTGAAGGTGCTGTAAACCGTGTCGTAGCCCTCGTCGCTGTTGAGCAGGCGTATGTACTTGGCCCCCGGCACGGCGTCGGTGGTGAGGGAAATGGTGAACTGCGCCGTGGAGGAGTCTATCAGCGCCGCGGCGGCCGGGTAGGGGCTCACCTTGCCGGTAGCGCCGCCCTCCACGTAGACGTTCATGCCCGAGGCGAAATCCTGGCCGTGAACGGTGAGCGTCTGGTTGAGCGCGCCGGCGCCCCTGTTGCCGGGCACTACGTAGGCGAAGCGGGGGCGCGGGTTGATAGTGAAGGCGCCGGGCAGCACGTCCGAACCGCCGTCTGGGTTAAGGATGGTGAGGTCCCGCGGCGTGCCGGTGGGGGCGGCCTCCGGGTCTATGGTCACGTTCACCACTATGGTATCGGGCGGCGACGGAGTAACGCTGTTCACCGTGATGCCGGTGTTGGGAGTGAAGATGATGTCGGTGAGCGCCAGACCGGCCTGGAAATAGCCGCCAGAAACGGTCAGGTTGTAGTTGGAAGCCCACTGGCCTAAATTGTCGGGCGTAAGCGAGATTATGGACGGCGCGCTGTTGACGTACAGCATCGGCGAGGCGCTGATGGTCTTGCCGTAGTCGGGATTGGTCAGCTTGATGTAGCGGCCGCCGGTCCTGGCGCCGGGAGCCACCGTCACGCTCATCGAGATCAAGTTGGCCCCGTCGCGGCTGAAAGAGTCGATCGTTATGTCCGGGTCCGACGTGTCGCAGGCGGCGTAGGTGGAGATCACTATGTTCGCGACGGTCAGGCCGGCCTGGAAGAAATCGCCCTGCAGGCGTATGTTCTGGTTCGCGGAGCCGGCACCCAGCTCGCTGTCGGTCCAGCCGGAAACGTTGGTGACCACCTGGCTCAGCGCGGGACGGGTGCTTACCGTGAACGGGGCCCAGTCGCTGGAGAACTGGCCGCCGTCCGGGTTGGTGATGCGTATGTCCTTGGCGCCGGTCTGGGCCGCCACGTCCACGTTGGCTGTGACCGTGAGGGAATTCGGCACTCCGGCGTAGTTGTAGCCCGTGACGTTGACTATGGTATTGAGGAATTCCACTACGGCCCCGTTCTGCAGGTTGGAGCCGTTGATCACGATGCTCCTGCTCTGGGCGTTCTGGCCTACTTGGCTGGGGCTGAGCGTGGTAAAGCCGGGGCCGAAGGTCACGGCCACCTGGTCGGCCAGCGTGTCGGCGCCCCAGTCCAGGTTGGTCACCTTTAAATCGTAGAGAGTGGCCGGGTCGGCGGTGGGCGCTATGTCCACCTGGCACTGCAGGCTGTTGGCGCTCTGCACGCTGGTCCAGTCCACCGTAATGCCGCCCTCCGGGAAAGAGACCTGGGCGCCCGAAACGAAATTGGTGCCGCTCACCGAGAGCACGATGTCCTTGGCGCCCTGGCCGAAGCTAAGCGAAGCGGGGGCGGTTATGGCCGTAACGTCGGGAGCGTCAGTCACCTGGAAGAAGGCGTCGGCGGGGACCTTCGCGTCGAAGCCGCCGTCGGGGTTGTTGAGGGTGAAACTGGTGTTGCCCAGCGGGCATGACGCGCCCACGGACACCTGCACGCGCAGGCGCTTGGGGTCCTCGTTGAGATAGCTGTAATCGTAACCGAAAATGGTGATGCCGCTGGCGCCGGTAGGAAGGCCGAAATCTATGGTACTGCCGTTCTGGAAGGCGTAGCCCTTGATGTCTATCCATTTATTGGAGGCGCCGCGGGCCAGCCTGTTGCGGGGCGTCGCGTCAGTGCCGGGCGTCTTGGCGTCCAGCAGCACCGGCTTCTGGTTTATCGTGAAGGAACCGGCCTTGGTGGTCTTGCCGCCGTCAGGGTTGGTGATGGTGATGTCGCCGAGGCCGTACCCTGGGGTATCCGAGATCTCTATCAGCACGCGTATCTGGCCGCCGCTGTCGAAAGTAACGTTCTTCACCGTGACGCCGGCGGCCGAGAAGGCTACCGCGCAGCCGTTGACGAAGCGGGACGTGACGTCCGTGATGGTTATCGTCGACTCCACGATGTCCGCGCCGCGGCTGTTGGGGCTGACGGTAAGGCTGTCGCCTCCGGTGCCCTCGCCGGGGCGGTAGTTGACCGTGAACCAGCCGGTGCGGGTGCCGGCACCGGTGTCCGGGTTGGTAATGGTGACATTGCGCAGGCCCTGCGCGGCCGTAGCGGCCACGTTGACCTGCACGTTCAGCTGGCTGGAGGAGACCCAGCTGGTGGAAGAGACGGTAACACCGGCGCCGAAGTCCGCCACGGTGCCGTAGCGGAAACTCTTGCCGGTTATGGTCAGCCATTGGCCGGCGGCGTTCTGGCCGCGGCTGGGCACGCTGATAGTGGTAAGCGTGGGCCTGACCAGGAACGAAGCGGTATTGGTATTGACGCCGTTGGCCTTTACGTAGACGTTGCCGCTCTCGACGTCGTCGGGCGGGTCGGAGATGATGATCTGGTCGTCGGCCCAGGTTACGGTGGCGTCGTTATAGGCTATCCACTTGTTGCCCAGTTGTATGCCGTCGCCGGCCACCGGCGTGCCGAACAGCGCGCCCTCTATGGTGATGCTCTGGTCCGCGGAGAATTGCTGCGGGCTCACGCTGTACAGGTACGGGATGAAGTTCAGCGTACAGTTATCGCACCTCATTATGGACGGCGTGCTGGGGTGGTCCACCAGCAGGTCCAGGCTGGCCGTGGTGGACCAGTAGGCGTTATGCCACTCCGCCTCCACCACCAGGCGGTCGCCGTCCTGCACCACCACGGTGTTCGTGGTGGCCTCGTTGGCCCTGATGCGGCCGGGGAAGGGGGTATTGGTATTGTGCGAGGTGGCGGTAGTCACACCGGGTCCGTAGGAAGTCGGGCTCAGCAGCATGACGTTGCCGCGTATGCCGCTGTTGTCGTTCTTCCAGACATAGGCGCAGCCGCGCAGGTACCAGGCCACGCTGCTATTGCCGCCCACGCCGTAGATGGTCATCGTCCACCGCGTGGTGCCGGCCGTGAAGGTGGTGGCCTGCAGCGGCGGCGAGACGAACCTGGCGGCCTCGCCGTAGCCGATGGGGTCGTTGGTGGAGTTGGACGGGAAATTGTTGCTGCCGGTGAAGAGATAAGAGATGTCGCGGTTCTCCGCGCCTATCGTGGTGGTCATCTTGTAATTGCCGGCCTCGGCAGGCATGTTGTCGCCCAGGGTGTCCGTGGTCTGGGCGGCGTCCGGTCCGGCCCCGGTGGCCGGGTCCGAGTGCAGGTAAAGCGTGGTCTGCGCGTTCAGGCCGGCCGGGGCGAAGGACAGCAGCAATGCCAGGCAGACGGCCAGGCCGCTCCCGGTCAGGCGCGAGGCGGCCTTCCGGCTGAAAGCCGAAAGAGCCTCTTTAAGATATATCCCGCCTGTTCCCTTCATATATTTGCGCGAACAAGCCGCCGGACGTCAGCGCGCCGGCGGCAACAGTTCCAGTGCCCGGGCCGTGCCGAAACAGCGGTCGGCCTCGGCCTGGTTCCCCAGGTCCCTCTGAACTACGCCGAGATTGTACCAGGCGTCGGCGTAATTCCCGTCAAGTTCCACGGCCCGGCCGTAAACGGGCAGGGCTTTGTCCTTGGCGCCAATATTATAATATAAATTGCCAAGATTATAATAGTATACAGGATTGCTGGGGTCTCTGTTTATCGCTTCCGCGTAGTAGCGCTCGGCCTCCGGGTAGTTTTTGGCGGCGTGATAGACCGCGGCGAGGTTGCTCAGCACGTACGCGCTCCAGGGTCGCGCCTCGGCCACCTTCACGAACACGAAGGCCGCCTCCTTGAGCAGGCCGAATTGGAAAGCCTGCACCCCAACCGGCAGGTAGTCGTCAAGGCTGCCGGCGCCGGCCTCCACCATTCTGACCGCTTTCAGCACCAGCGCCCTGGCCTCCTCCACCTTTTCCCGGCGCAGATTAATCTCGACGAGGTCCCGGTAGAGTATCAGCTCCGCCGGATGCTTCTCCAGGGTAACCGCCAGCAGCTGCCCGGCGCCGTCGAAATCGCCCTTTTCGGCCAGCAGGCCGGCCAGGCCGCGTATGGCGCTGGTATAGTCGGGGTCTATCTCCACCGCCCTGGCGAAATAGGTCCTGGCCCGCGCCATATCCCCCCGCTCCTTTTCGGCCAGGGCCAGATTGGTGTATGCCCTGGGGGAGTTAGGGGAGGCTTTCGCCGTCCGGCTCCAGAAAGTGTAGCCGTCGCGCCAGTCCAGGTTCCGCTTGAACGAAGTTATGAAGAACACCGGCAGCAGCAGGTACAGCAGCTCCTTGCGCCGCAGCAGGGCCATGGCCAGCAGCACGGAAAAGCCGGCCCCGACTATATAGAGGCGGTGCTCAGCCAGCGGGCGGCCGGCCACCACGCCCGGATTGGCCGTGGGGAAGATATTGAAGACCATCCAGAGCAGCAGGAAAGCCAGCGGCTTGTTGCGGAACCTGTCCCTGTACAGCCAGACCAGGGCCAGGACGGCCAGGACGAACGATACGATGACTTCGGCGTCGAAAATATTCTCCGGGAAGGCTATTTCGCGCTCGGCGTTCAGCCTGAAAGGGAACAGCAGTATCAGCAGGAAGCGGAACATGACCTTCAGGCTGAAGAAAAGGGCGGCGCCGGGGGCGTAACTGCCGGCCTGGGCCCCGTAGAAAGAGAACAGGAAAAAGGTCCAACCCAGGCCCAATATCCAGAATGATACCAAATCGGTCTTATTTCTCTCTTTATCGAAAAGAAAGGCGTAGGCGGTGATTATGGCCGGGAAGGCCACGACTATCTCTTTGCTGAGCAGGCCCAGGGCGAAGGCCAGCAGGGCGGGCACGGTGCGCCGCCTGGCATAGAAGTACAGCCCGGAGAGCATGAAGAAAGCGGCCAGCAGCATGGACCGGTTCTTGACCCAGACCACGGCCTCGTTCCAGGCCGGGTAAAGGCCGAACAGCAGAGCCGAATAGAACGCCAGTTCGTCGTTCTTGAAGATCAGCCGCAGCAGGAAGAACAGCAGCAGTACGTTCAGCAGGTGCAGCGCCACGTTGTCGATGTGATACATGGCCGGGTTCAGGCCGAAGACGGCCTTCTCGACCGCGAAGGTGACCAGGCGCAGCGGGCGGTAAGGTTCGGCCGCCACTGGCACGAACAGCCCGGGAATGCCGCCCAGGCTGGCTATGCGCTCGTTGGAGGTCACGTACTGGTCGTCGTCCCACATAAAATCGTTCCCCGCGGTGTTGGCATAGCACAGCCCCACCGCCAGGACCAGGAATATTATCCGCGCCTTGATGCTCATACCTTAAGCTCCTGGTAAAGTTTGAGGAACACCGGCTCCCCGGGGAAGCGCTTCAAAGCCCTCTCGGTCTCGGCCAGCGCCTCGCTTTTCCTGCCGGACTTCTTGTAGATGACTATCAGGTTGTAAACCCCGTTGGCGTAGTCGGGGTCCAGTGCTACGGCCTCCTTGAGGGCGCCGGCGGCGGCATCCGGCCGCCCACCTTCCATGTAAGCCACCGCTAGGTTGTTGTATACCTGCAGGTTGCGCGGCAGCAGCACCTTGGTACGTTCCAGGTAGGCCGCGGCGTCGGCGTACTTGCCGGCCCTTATGTAGACCAGCCCTAGATTATAAAGGGCGGATGGGTCCTTCGGGCGGGCTTCCAGTACCCCTTTCAGTATCCTCTCCGCTTCGGCCAGATCGTTCTCCCTCATCGAGACGAGGGCCAGGTTCTGCGAGAGCAGGTAGAAACCGTCCGGGTCCTTCGCGTAACCTATGCCCTGCATATAGTATTTGCGCGCCAGGGCGTAATCCCCACGCTTGTAATAGATCCCCCCCAGGTTGTGTTTTATCCGCGGTGAATCCGGGTTGAACGCCTCGGCCTGCCGCCACAGCAGCAGCGGGTCCCGCCATTCCATGGCCCTCAGCGTAGTGCGGGCGCCGTAAACGATTATCAGCCCGGACAGCAGGGCGTAGCGCAGAGCCGCCGGCCGCAGGTAATTGAAAGCCAGAATGGCAAGCAGCGCCGAAAAAGCCAGACTGGGCAGGAACAGGCGCTGTTCGCCCAGCGGGCGGCCGGCTATGAAAACCAGATTGGAATAGGGCAGTATAGAAACGAAGAGCAGCGCCAGCATGAAGCGCGCCGGCCGCCCGAGCCTCTTCAGGAACATGGCGCAGGCCAGCGCCGCGAAAGCCAACAGGGACGGCAGAGAGAATATCGCCGAGGCCTGCCAGTCCACCAGCAGCCGGGCCGGGTACAGCAGTTTGCCGAGGTAGAAGGCGTAAGTGTTAAGGATCAGCGAGGCGTGGGCCAGCGGCCCGCCGGGGCTGCCGGCGCCCACTATGGCCTCCGCGTTGGCCAGGCTGTAGGCCCCCCGGGCAAGGGCTATGGCGTAGAAGGGAATGGTGGAGGAATAGTTCTTTTCCTTCTCGAAGAAATGTATGTACAGCGTCAGGACTATCGGGAAGATCACGCTGCTTTCCTTGGAAAGCGCGCAAAGGACGAACAGCGCCGAGGAAAGGAGCAGGCTTTTTTTCCGGGTCAGGAAGGCCAGGACGAAAAAGATCAGGAACAGCATCTCCGTCCTGTTCTTGATCCAGATCACCGACTCGGTGTGCGCCGGGTGCAGCGCGAAGAGCAGCCCGGCGAAGAACGCCCTCTCCCTGTCCCCTAGGACCTGCTCCAGGAACAGGAAGGCCAGCGCTCCCGCCACGCAGGCGAGCAGGATATTCGTGAAATGGTAGCCGGCCGGGGAGCCTTTCCACAGGTAGGCGTCCAAGTAGAACGAGGCGGCGCGCAGCGGGCGGGATTCGGTATGCTCTATGCCCTGGTACGGCTGTATCTCCGGGATGGAGATATAGTCGTCCCAGAAGAAAGGGGCCTTCAACGCGGGTATGTACGCGATGAACCCGGCCAGAAAAAGCGCGGCCAGCAGCAGACCCCTGTCTATTTTGAGCAAACCGTCCATACTATTCGGTCCTTTTCACCCTCTGCAGCGCCTTGCGGGCGGAGATCTTGGTCTTCTCGTCCTTGTCCTTCGAAGCGGCCTTCAGGGCCTTTTTCAGCGCCTTCCTGCGCTCCCCGAGTTCTTTCGTCTCGGCCATCTCGGCCAGCGTCTCTACGGCCGTGCGCCGCACCTGCGGGTCGGCGTCGGACCTAGCCTTGTCCATGAGCCTGTCCGCCTCCTTGCCGCCGCCGAACTTCCCCATGGAGCGGCAGGCGGCGCCGCGCACCGCCGGGGACTGGTCCTCTGCGGCGCCGGCCAGCGCAGCCAGCGCTTTTTCGCTCTCGAAATTCCCCAGCGACTGGGCGGCCATCACCCTGACGGCGGTAAAGGTGCTGGTCTGTGCCGCCTCTACCAAGGGATCCACCGCCCTCGGGTCCCTTATCTGGCCCAGGGCCACCGCCGCGCCGGCGGCCACCCCCTGCGAGCCGTCCTTCAACAGGGCTATCAGGCCGGGCACCGCCTCCGCGTCCCTGCGGTTGCCGGCGTCCAGCGCCGCGCTCTTGCGCACGGCTGGGTCGGCGCTGGCCATGCGGGCCGCCAGGCTGCCCTCCTGCGCGCGCGGCGCGGCCGGCAGCAGCAGGCAGAAACCTAGAATTGCCAAAGATGCGTTCTTTTTAACCATAAATCGTCCTATGCCTCCAGCGATACTTTCTCTGCTACCGTCAAATTGTAGAACACCGGGCCAAAACTGCGCATCTCCAGCACCCTGAAACCGTGCCTGGCGAAGAGCTCGCGCAGTTCGGCCTTGGTGTAGGTCCTGAGATGGTCGTCCGGCTTTATCCCCGCCAGCGAGGCTATCTTGTCCAGCAAGCCGTTCACGGAAGTCAGCACCAGACGGCCCTTATCCCCCAGCACCTTGTAGGCCTCGCTCAGGGTCCGCTCCGCGTCCTCCACGTGCTCTATCACCGAGCAGATCAGCACTACGTCGAACTCTCCGGGGCCGAAGGGCAGGTTCTCCCCTTTGCCCTGCACCAGCTCTATCCGGTCGGACTTTTTGCAATCAATGAGTTCCTTGAACAGCTCCACCCCCACCGCCCGCTTGACGCTCAGCGAGGAATTGACGGCGTCCAGCATCACCCCGTCCGCCGCGCCTATATCGAGCACGCTGAGGTCCTTGCCGGGGCAGTGCCTGCCCACGGCCTCCACCACCTCCCGGATGCGCCGGCGCAGGCGGTAGCCGGTGAGCGGGTTATGGTTCCTGCGCCGGAAGTAACGCTCAGGGTCGAAGGCCTCCGGCTCCCTGTCGCCCGCGGAGAGGCCGGCCACGAACTTCCTCAGGAAGAGCGTGGAGAGCAGCAGCGGGATGACGCTCTCGATGAGCGACACCGACAGCGCGCTCGAGAGCAGCGTGTTGAAATCCGTCCTGGAGGCGAAGACCGCCGCCACCGCCGCCTCCCTTACGCCCACGCCCATGACGCTCAGCGGCAGCCCCGTCACTATCAGTATCAGCGGCACGTACAACAGCAGTTCTGCGGCCGGGACGGCTATGCCGAAAGCCTTGAAGATAAGGGCGTAGCTGACCACCAGCAGCGCCTCGCTGAACACCGAGTAGAAGGCCAGCGCCCGGTACTTCCGGCCCAGCAGCGGTATCGCCGCGCAGAGCAGCGCGCCGGCGGCCAGTACCAGCCGGCCGTCCACCCCGGCGTAAAGCGCCAGGAAGCCGCCCAGCGAAGCCGCCAGCAGCACCGGCACCCTGGTGGCGTAACCGTAAACTATCAGCAGCACGCCCTTCTTATACGGCACGTTGTGGATCTTGTTGAGGTATACCGCCCGCGAGAATTCCCCGGCTTTGTAGGGCACCACGGCCTTGAGCGGCATGCTGCCTATCCGTATCAGGCGGGCCTCCGGCTGTGTAACGCCTACACCGATAACCTCCAGCAGGAGCCGGTACTTGGTCACGGAAACGGAGAAGAAATAATACAGCGTGGCGGCCAGCGAGAGCAGCAGCAGCACAGGGTCAGCCGACAGGAAAATGGCGGGCAGGGCGCCCAGGTCCATTTTGAGCAGCAGAGCCGCCAGGATGGCCAGCGAGACCGCCCACGGCGCGATTTTTTTCGCTATGTCCTTCATTTCAGCAGCCATAAAACCTCTTTGAGCGTGCCCAGCCTGAAGTTGTAGAGAAAATTCAGCTCCAGCGAGCCGCAAAAACCGCAGCCGCCGCATTTTACTCCCGGCGCCGCCTTCAGGGCTTTTTCCACCCCGGTCTCGAAACAGTTCGGCAGTTCGGTATCGTAAGAGACCCTGTCACAGGGATAAAAAGTGCCGTCGGTGTCTATAATGCAGAAAAGTTTGCCCGCCGAACACTCCAGTTCCGGGTACGCTGGCCACCCTGCCACGTGCCGGAGGCCTATCAGGGAATTCCTCATATACCCGGCGCTCCCGTTGGCTTTCAGGGCTATCAACTTCTCTATCTGCCGCCTGTACTCGTCCAGGGGCGGATACAGTTCCTTCATCTCTTCTCCGCCCACCCCGCGGTACAAAGGCTTTAAGGGCTGGAAAGCCGCCCTGATATCGTATTTCCTGGCTAGCTCGAGGATATAACCCAAATGGGCCACATTGTGCCGGGTGATAGTTGTGGCTATGCTCACCCTTATGCCGGCGGCCTTGGCCGCCTCTATGGCCCTTATGCAGTCTTTATACGCCCCAGCCCGCTGCGACAGGGCGTCGTGTATCTCTTCGGGGCCGTCCACGCTGACCTTGAGCAGATCCAGCTTCCTCAGCCCCGCGATCCTTTTTTCTATAAGGGAGCCGCGCGAATTCATCTCGGGGGAAATGCCCAGGCTGGCGCAATGGTCTATAATTTCCCCTATATCCTCCCTCAGCAGCGGCTCACCGCCGCTGAAAGAGATCTTTTTTGTCCCCAGCGCCTTCAGCTGTTCTATCACCGAAAAGATCCGCTCTGTGGACGGGTCCTCGGCCTTGGTGTTCCAGACATTGCAGTAGGAACACTTATTGGGGCACCTGTTGGTTATCTCCATCCTGACCGCTATGGGGATCCTGCGGCCGAAGAATTTCACCGCCGCGAGGGAGACGAGAGAGGAGAGCTTGGAGGACAGGTTCATACGCCCCCCCATTTCAGTTCCCATACCCGGCTCAGGCTCCTGGTAATCGTGGCCAGGGTGAATTTAGAACTGCCGCACTTCCGTTCCAGGTAGGTAATGGGCACTTCCTTGATCCGCAGGCCGCTCCTGACCCCGCGGTAAAGCATTTCGATAAGCGCCTCCGTCCCTTCCACGGACCGCATGTACTCCAGGCCTATGCGTTCCAGCGCCCCGCGCCGGAAGCAGCGGTAACCGGAGGTGCAGTCGCGCACGTCCTTTATGCCGAGGCTGTACCTGACATAGAGGTTAGCCATCTGGCCGATGAAAGCCCTGAAGAAGGACCGGCCAACAGCTCCTCCGAAGGCGACGTACCTGGAGCCTATCACCACGTCGTAATCCTCGGAATTGGCGACCAGTGCGCCGAGGTCGGCCGGGTTATGCGACAGGTCGGCGTCCATTTCCACCACCAGGTCCGCTCCTTTGGCCAGCGCAAGGCGGAACCCCTCCTTCATGGCGCTACCCCTCTCGTTGCCCGGGCTGGTCTTGCCCACGTAGCTCACTTCCACGTTGGGGTGCAGCCCGGCGAGCTTCGCTATCTCCTCGCGGGTCCCGTCCTGCGAACTGTCCATCACCAGCACGTTGAAGTCCGGGTAGAGCCCGTTGATCTTGCCGACCAGTTCCAGCACGTTCTCCCGCTCGTTGTAGGCCGGGATCACCACGTAAACCTTCCTGGCGGCGGCCGGCCGGAGAGCGGTCGGCGCGGCGCCGGCGCGGACGTCCGTATGCAGGTGGTTGAACAGCATCTTGAAGCCGGCCCGTGCGTACCTGGTCAATTCCCCGAACGACTTCACGCCGCGCAGGGTTTTAAGTATGTAGCCTGGCCGGAAGTAAAAACTGTAATAGCTGCGCTTGAGCAGGCGCTCCACCTCTTCCTGCGGCATTTCCGTCCACGGCATCCGTATGCGCTCCTCCCCTGCCTTCAGAGTGACGAAATCCTTCCAGTAGTCGGTGCCGGTGCACCTGACCAGCTCCTTGTGGAACTCGGTGGCCGGCTTGGGGATGGCCCGGCAGATCTGCACGTAGTCCAGGTCCAGTTCCTTGGCGAAGTTCACGGTGCGCGCGATGGACTGCTCCGTATCCCCCGGATTGCCCACCATCAGGAAGCCGAGGCTCTTTATGCCGAATTTCCTGGCCAGGGTCACGGCGCGGGTCACCTGGCCCGGCGTGATCTGCTTGCTCACGTGGTCCAGGACCTCTTGGGAAGAGGACTCTATGCCCCAGAAGATCATGCGGCAGCCGGCCCGCGCGGCCAGCGCCAGCACCTCCTCGTCGGCCAGGTCCACGCGGGAGCGCACCGTCCATTTGACGCCCAGGTCCCGCGTTATCAGTTCGCGGCAGAATTCCAGCGACCAGGCCTTGTCCACGAAGAAAGTGGCGTCAAAGAAGTCTATCTCCTTTACCCCGAACTCGAGGCGGCACTGTTCTATCTCCGCTATCACGCTGGCTACGCTGCGCTGCCGCCAGTGGCCCAGCGCCGCTATGGCGCAGAACTTGCAGCGGTAAGGACAACCGGTGGAGGTGAGCATGATAGTGAAATTCTTCACCTGGGAAACGAAGGAATGGTAGACGTGGTTAGGCAGCAGGTGCCGCGCCGGAAAGGGGTAGGAGTCGAAAGCTGCAAGGCGCTCCGTGGCGGAGTTGATAACAACTTCTCCGCCGCGGTACCGCCAGCACAGGCCCGGCACTTGCGCGTAGCGCGCCTCGTCGCCGTAACGCTCGAGGAACAGCGGCAGACTTTCCACCGCTTCGCCTATGAAGCCGTAATCTATTTCCCTGTGGCCTATAGTCTCCCGCGGATAAATGGAGAAGTTGATCCCGCCGGCCATCACCGGCTTGCCGGTTCCCTGCTTCAGATACCTGATCCACTCCAGCGTTTCCTGGAAGCTGTACGTGTCCAGGCGGAAACCCAGCAGGTCCGGTCCAAAAGCCCTGACCTTTGCCAGGGTCTCCGCCTTGGTCAGGCGCAGGGCGTGGGCGTCGACCAGAATCACGCTGTGCCCGGCTTTTTCCAGGATGGCCGCGACATAGGCCAGGATGATGGGTGGCGCCAGCGTAAACTCCTCATCTACCGCTTTGAGGTTCTCCGAGAACTTGCGGTGATGGAACGGGGCATGGACCAGGGCTATCTTCATACTGCCCCCCCGTTTTCCGCCGCACAGAGCGCGGTCCGGCCGCGCCCGGCCCTGGCCCCGGAGGCCCGCAGCAGCAGGCCGGCGGCCCGGCGGAAATTGAAGAAAGAATTTATCTGCAGGTTGCATTCGTGGGTGCAGCAGCAGCTCCCGCCGGCTATGGCCGCCCTTACCGCGGCGGCCCGCCCGGAAAGCCAGAGCTTCCTGAAATCATAACCAGCCTCGCGCAGACTGCCCATCTTTTCACCCAGCGATTCGCAGGCATAGACGTTCAGCGAGCTGTCCAGCCTTGCGCTCAAGGAACCGGCGTAGCAATCCATCGGATATTTACCGGTTTCCGCTATCCGCTGTATCAGGGCCCCGATCTCGGTCTTGTAAGCGCGGTAAAATTCACGCCCGAACCGGCCTCCCCTGGCCTCCGCCCCGGCCAGGCGGTTCAGGATAGTCGCGTACAGCCTGCGGTAGCCTGCCACGTCTGCGTCCTTGATCGAACAGTCTTTCACGTCCCCGCGTATAAAGTTGAGGCCTACCACGTCCGGGGCCAACTCGTCCATCACGTACGCGGCGGTGCGCGGCAGCGACCGCTCGTTGAGCTTCGATACCGTGAGCAGCACGCCGGCCCTTAGGTTCGGGTGCCGGCGGGACAGCCGCTTCAGCCCGCTGAGCGTGGCCACCGCCCGGTCGAAACTCCCCTTCACGCCCCTTATCTCGTCATGGCCCTCGCCCAGACCGTCGAGAGATACCTTGACCAGCACGGAAACCCCGGGGCCGCAGGCTGCCAGCAGCCGCCCGGTCTGGGCCAGGACCCGTTGCGTATGGTACCCGTTGGTAGGGATAGAGATGCGCCTGACCCCGTTTACCCCGGCGAGCAGGCCGGCAACAGCAGGCAGGTCGTCCCGCAGGAAGGGCTCTCCGCCGGTCAGGCTGACAAAACTGAAGCGGCCCATAGTCGGCAGCACGCGCCTAAGCTCCTCAAGGGAGAACTCCCCTCCGCCCTTATTCAGGTCCCGCCAGCAGAAGCAGTGGGCGCATTTCAAGTCGCACCGGTCGGTAACAAAAAGCGTCACCTGCTCCGGCATGGCGGCCGGTCCGCGGAAGAATATCTTTTTCAGCCAGCGCAACTTTTCCCCGGCGGCTGTGCGGGCGAGATACAACTTCCGAGCGAGATGGCGCCCCAGGCCGCCCGCCACCCCGGCGGACGCGACAAGCATTTCGCAAAAATAGACCGGCAGGCACCCTGCCGCCCGGAGGAAACCGGCGTCCCTCAGCATGAAATCAAAGAACCTGTAATTCAATGGGATGAGGGCCAGGCCGGCGGCCAGGCCGGCGTAAGCATAAACGGCATTCCCCGACGCGGCTGCCAGGCCCGCGCCGGTCACGGCCGCCGCCGATAGCGCCATCGTGCCTATCTCCGCGTGCATGCCGCCGGCCTTATTCAGCGAATACGTCATCCCTTGCGCAGGACCGGAAGACCGGCCCAGGAGCAGTTCCGTCTTGGCGAGCACCTTGAAGAAATCGCATTTTAACAGGCCGGCGAAAGTGTAGCGCTTCAGGTGCCTGACACGAACGCTCTTGTTGAGCAGTATCCTGCGCCCGGCGGCGGCCAGGCGGCGGCCCAGGTCCACATCCTCGGTCCTTTCCGCCCGCGGGTCGAAACCGCCAACCTCCTCGAACGCTTCGCGCCTGACCGCGAAGCAGTAGCTGTTGATTCCGGAGATGAGCGTCCCGTTTTCCAGTTTAGAGGCGTTGTAGCACTTGTAATAATTCCTCGCCAGCCCAAAAAGGCTTACCGCGGGGCAGTTGATGGAATAAACACCCTGCACGGCATCGACATCGGGGCGTTCCCGGAACGAAGCGAGGATCTCCGAAAGCCAGTTCTCTTCCGGCACCACATCCGCGTCGACGAAGACCAGTATGTCCCCGCCGCTTGCCCGGGCGCCCTCGTTGCGGGCGATCGCGGCCCCGGAACGCCGCGGCAGCGGCAGTACAGTGACCTGCGCAGCAGCCGCCATACCCCGGGTTCCATCCGCGGAATGGTCGTCCGCCACGACGACCTCGTCGGGGACGGCTCCGCCGGAACAGCGCACCGCCTTCAGGCACTCGCTGATGGTAGCGCCTGAATTGTGTGCCGGAATTATCACCGATATTTTTTCAGCCATTTTCGCCACTCTAGCCCGCTTCTCCGGATTTCCAGACCCTATCCCGAGTGCCGGAAACAAAAAGCAGCCGTGCCTTGCCGATTTGTTCCACTGCCCAGCAAAGCACATATATTAAACAATTATAATATAAACAAAATATGTCGCGAAAATTAAAAGCGGGCGAAACCGCCTGCCGGCACACAAAAAGAGCGGGCCAGGCACCGGACAGGCCCGGGCACGAATGTTTCGCCAGCGTAATTACGGACATTTTTCCTCCCTGGCCCCCAAAAAAAGACCGTTTCCGCTTTCTTCGCCTCAACCCAGTACCGGGATGATACCCCGAAGAAAGCGGAAACGGCCTAAATCCGTTCCGCAACGCCGGCACAAAACCGGTCGGTTCTTGATCTTCGGCAGCCTGACCCCCGTAAATTTAACGGGTCACAGCTTTGCGCCGCCGGCTTTGGCCGGCTTTGCTATTATCGGATACTTCTCTGAAATAAACGTCCCGCCCTTTTGGGACACACACCGCTGCACCGCTTGCTACACCGCGTCTGTCTGCGACCGCTACTGCGCTGCCTCAACGACCGCACCGCTACTGCACCGTACCAAGCCAAAAGGGCGGGACACCGCAACCGCACTACGCTACCACGCACCAACACCGCACCGCGTTGCAATCATATTATAGCAGATACGGGTGGTTTGTCAAGAGGGGAGGGATTGACATGTCAACCAATGCGCCTAGCGACGGGAGGAGTCTGCCGCCGGCAGTTCCAGCGCTGTCAGCCAGGCAGGGTCGCGGAGCAGGGTGACCTCGCGCGAGTTATCCCACACCATGCCGCCGGCCTCTCCGGCGGCGGCGTCGGGCGCGACGCCGGCCCCCTCGAGATCCGTACCGGAAGGCGGCAGCAGCCGGGCCACCGTCAGCCGCAGGCCGCGCCCGTCGCCCAGCGCGAAGGCGCGCGTCAGCGAAACGCTGCCGGCCGTCTTCCCGCCTATCAACGCCGCGCCGGCTTTTTCCCTGAGGGCCAGCGCAAAAACTTCGGCCGCCATGGAGGTTCTGGCGTTCACCAGCACCGCGAGCTTTAGCCCGGCATAGCGCCCCCTGGCCTCGGCCCCGTAGAGGGCCGCGTACTCGGCATGCCTGGAGCGCAGTTCCAGCAGCGGGCCCGGAGCGGGGGCGAAGGCCTTAAGTACGGCGGCGGCCTCGGCCGGCACCCCGCCCTGGTTATCCCTGAGATCTATCACCAACCGCGCCGCCCCGCAGCCGGCGGCGGCCTTGACGGCGGCCAGGGCGGCCTCGGCCGAACCCTCGTGGAAAAGGCCCAGCCGGAGGAAAGCCGCGCGGTTCTCCCTGTCGCAGAAAGAAAAGACTTTAGGGAAAAAGAAGCCGCCGCGCTCCACTTCGGCCTCCAGCGGTCCGGGCTGCCCCCCCCTCTGGACCGTCAGTGTAAAGCGGGTATTCTTGCCGATAGCGCTCCGGGCGGCCTCCGCGGACGGCTCGGCGCCGTTTATGGCCAGCACGGTGTCGCCTTCCCTGAAGCCGGCCTCCCAGGCGGGTGAGCCCGGAAAAACAGCCAACAGGACCATGCGCCCGCCGCGCTCCCCCAGCAGCAGGCCGGAGGAAATATTTTTATCGGCCGGGCGGGCCTTGAGCGGCAGTTTCTCCCCCAGCACCGCGGCGCGCGGGTCCAGAGCGGCCAGGCCGGCGCCCCCCCCGGTCTTCAGGGCAGCCGAGATCTTCTCCGGGGATTGTTCCTCGAAACTGTGGCGGGCGAAAATGTTCTGTACCTGGGCCTCGGGCAGTTTTCCCGAGCAGGCCGCGGCGGCGCAAAGGAGGAGAAGCGGAAGTTTTTTCATGTAGGCTCCGTTAAGGCTCCGGCCGGGCGCTGGCCCGGCCGGG
>Ga0209212_1001213_pt1 | contig 43523 bp, 39 predicted proteins | sample RifGroC2_FD_183996 | JGI IMG/M metagenome (GOLD analysis project Ga0209212, IMG submission 183996) | Groundwater microbial communities from Rifle, Colorado, USA - Groundwater C2 (SPAdes) (version 2) | ecosystem: Environmental > Aquatic > Deep subsurface > Groundwater | place: Rifle, Colorado... | reverse complement strand
CCTATATTAACTCTTACCTAATATTTTATTATCGTTCCTGATTTAGTTTCTTTAATTTAAGTTGTGTTAATTATTATTTTAATAAATTTTTACAAAATTATAAAGCTTTTATTTTTTTCATTATTAAATTTATAAATCAAAAGACGGTTCTTGAGAAATAATAATTTTTCTTAACATATTTTTTTCAATTTTCATTGTCCCCGAAGAAGTCCTCATTTCTAAATATTCAGGATCCAGATAATTTAATCTGCCCGAATATCTCGTGGTTTTTATAATACCTACTTCAACCATGTCCCTTGCGGCATCTACGTTAATTTCTCTAACAACAGTTCTTTCTCCGTCATTTGTAGTTACTTTAATCATTCCATCTGCTATTGACTGAACCTGACATTTAATCTCCTGGCCATTATCAAGAATTAACAGATCATGGCGCGGCAAATCAAAATCAGTGCCAAAATAAACATTTGACAAAATAAAAATTAATAAAAGTTTATTTAAAATAAAATCCATATATACCTTTCCATCTTTATTTTAAAGGTTTTATAAAATTTGGAATCAAATAAGTAAAGTATTTTTTATCTGCGCAAACTTATCATAAAAATAAAATTGTAGTATTATTTAATTTATAATGCGTGTTTGTTGAATAAAAAAAGAAAATTGTTATAAACTAGTTGTCAGGTGCAGGAGAGTTATATTTTGGCTTTATATACATCAGGCGGACGCAAACAATTAAAAAATAATAAAATAATAAATACTGAATGGCTTGAAGAATCATGTAACAATTCTTTACAGAGAGCAAAGATGAGGAAAAACATAAAAAGACAGCAGGCTGCAAGAATAAGATTTTTGATTATGTTTTTTGTTGTATTCAGCATAATAATGCCAAAAATATTTATTGAAAATTATAATAATCTTTTCTTTAATAAGCTTGCCAATAAAAATATACAAATTCCGAAAGACATCTCTTTCTTTAATCAGGCTGAATATTCAATAGCAAATAATGGTGATTTCCTTGATACAAAGTTTATTGACGAAGTAGACACTAAAAATTCTCTAATGAAAGCCCCTGTTCTTAACTGGAAGATGTATAATCTCACAAATCAGCTTAAATATCTTGCTGCTGCATATCCGCAGCTTGAAACAGGGATTTTTATATGGGATTACAACACGGGTGGATATGTTGATATTAATGGAGATAAAATTTTTCCGACAGCCAGCATAATTAAACTTCCGGTATTATTTCAAATATTCAGAAGATCTGAAAAAGGTTTAATAAACTTAAACGACAAAATAAGTCTTACAAATTATTATATTACTGGCGGTTCAGGTTCATTACAATATTCTCCTTTAGGAACTAAGCATACTTATAGGCATCTTGCTGCTTTAATGATTCAGGAAAGCGACAATACCGCTACAAATATGCTTTTATCTTCTGTAGGCGGCATGAATGAACTTGATCGCGAAATAAAAAATTGGGGACTTAAATCAACAAGCCTTTCAAACTGGCTTCCTGATCTTGACGGGACTAATGTTTCAACCCCGAGAGAAATGGGAACGCTGCTTTATAACATAGGAAATACAAATTTGCTTTCAATAAAAACCCGTGCGGAAATTGTTGACATAATGAGCCATGTAAGAAACAATCGCTTAATTCAGGCAGGGCTTCCTGCTGATGCAGGATTTATTCACAAAACCGGAGATATAGGAACAATGCTCGGCGATGCCGGAGTTGTTGCGCTTCCTGACGGCAGAAAATATGTAATCGTAATAATGGTAAAACGTCCATGGAATTCTTTTGCTGCAAAAGAGTTTATAATTGAAGCTTCAAAAATTACTTACAATTCTTATGTAACCCAAAACCAATAATATAATGAATCAAACCTTTGATATAATAAAAAACCTGACAGAAGCGGATTATTATAAAAACGCTAATCTTCATATTCATACAAATTTTTCTGACGGAAAATTGCACCCTTCAGAGATAATTGAACTTGCAAAACAAAAAAACCTCAAATATATTTCTATTACAGACCATAATACACTGGAAGCTTATAATCATATTGATTTAGATTCTAACGCTTTGCTCAAAATGACGGGGTGCAACCTGCAAATCATTACAGGTGTTGAGTTTGACTGCTGGTATAAGTCAAATTTTATGCATATTCTGGGATATGGAATTGATTTAAATAACGAAGAATTAAATAATCTTTGCGCCAGAAACCCAAATGAATCTAAGCTTGATATAATAAGAATTTCTACCTCCAGAAAAGCTCCTGAAGTAATAAAAATAATAAAAGAAGCAGGAGGAATTTCTGTTCTTGCTCATCCATGCTGCTGTTGGAATATAAATATCAAAAAAATGATTACTGAATTGAAATCTTTCGGGCTTGACGGCGTAGAAGTTTACTATCCTTATATAAGGCACAGAGCAATAGTTAAATTTCACACTATTAAAAAGGTTAATGCAATTGCAAAGGAATTGAATCTTTTAATTACGGGCGGTACAGACTGTCATAACGATGATTTGTGATTTTTTAGTATGTCAGGCTTTATCTTGACGTATTTATTTAAAAGCATGTTCAGTTTTTTCTTTTTTGCGTCCAAAAAGAAAAAACTATAACACGGGGGGACAACACTATCAGGGGCTTTCTGCCCCTGAATTTTCTATAAAAAGATTTTTTTTAAAATTGAAACCATTCGCCGGGTTTTAAAATTATACATTCCACGCCGATTGCTTCGATTTTTTGCTTAAATTCGTTTGCATCTACTTTAATAGAAGGAAAAGTATTGTAATGCATAGGAATAATCTTTTTACTTCCAAGCCATTTAGCTGCTTGAACAGCTTCATCAATACCCATAGTGTAAAATCCGCCGATAGGAAGTAGTGAAATATCAGGTTTATAAAGTTCTCCAACCATTTTTAAGTCATAATGAAGCCCTGTATCCCCGGCATGATAAACAGAAACACCACCCATATTTACAAGAATACTTGAAGGCACGCCGCCATATTGCCCGTCAGGAGTTCCGCTGCTGTGTGAGGCAGGAAGCCACATCGCATGCCCCCAACTATAAGGAATTTTTCCACCCATATTTATCCCCTGCGCATTAGCTCCATGTTTAGCGCAATAATTTGCAAGTTCAAATATAGCTGTTACGGGAATTTTTGTTTTTCTTGAAATTTCTATACTGTCGCCTAAATGATCACCATGAGCATGCGTTACAAGTATGTCATTGAGATTAAGATCAACTTTTGCGGCCATCGGATTTCCTGTTATGAAAGGATCTATTAAAATAGAATAGTTATCATGGCTTATTTTAAAAGCGCTATGACCTATGTATTGTATTTTCATTCTTTTTCCCTTCTAAAATCAAAGTTTTTAGAAAAAAAGGGCGTATTGCCCCTTTTTAAGTTTATAATTTTTTATTTTAAAAAAATATTAGCCATCAGCGTTTATTTTTTTAATTAAGACTTTGAGAACTTCGTCGGCTTTGTCGTTTTCTATCTGGCATGTTCCGGCATTCTGGTGACCACCGCCGCCGTATTGAAGCATTAATTCACCTATATTTGTTTTTGATGTTCTGTTTACTATGGATTTACCTGTTGCAAATACTGTATTTTGTTGTCTTAATCCCCATAAAACGTGTATTGATATATTACATTCAGGATAAAGCGCATAAATAGCAAACCTGTTGCCGGGATAAATTGTTTCTTCGTTTTTTAAATCAAGCACAACAAGATTTTTATGAACTGTTGCGCATTTTCTGACTTGTTCTATAAATTTTTCCTGCAATGTAAAATACAAATCAACTCTTTCTTTTACATCGGGAAATTCGAGTATTTCATCAATTGAGTGATCTTTACACTTATCAATGAGTTCCATCATCAAATTATAATTAGAAATTCTAAATTCTCTGAACCTTCCAAGTCCTGTTCTGGGATCCATCAGGTAATTTAGCAGCACCCAACCTTGTGGATTAAGAATTTCATCTTTTGAAAACTGCGCTGAATCAGCTTTATCAACAGCTCCGAGAATTTCATCCCATTTAGAAGAAAATCTTTCTTTTCCGCCGAAATAATTATATAAAACTCTTGCCGCAGAAGGTGCTTCAGGATCAATTATATGATTTTCTCTTTGCCCTTCTAATCTTACAGTTTCACTCAAATGGTGATCTATCGCCAAATACACACCTTTAACATAAGGAAGGTTTGTTGTTATGTCTTCGTCTGTAATTCCAATTTTACCATCCTGCATATCCTTAGGATGAACAAATAATATGTCTTCAATCATATCAAGTTCTTTTAAAAGCGCCGCACACACAAGCCCATCAAAATCGCTTCTTGTAACCAGTCTGTATTTTCCCATTTTTTTTATATAACCTCTTTATTAGACACTTTAAAATAAATAATAATTAAAATATGAATAAAAATCTAAGATTATTGTATTATATTTTAATTTTATTTTACAAGTAATACTCTTAAAATATTAAATAACTTATTTATTTTACAACAATATTTATTAATTTATTTGGAACTACGATAATTTTAATTATTTGTTTTCCTTCTATATAGCCTTGAATCTTAGGTTGGGAGAGGGCGACTTTTTCAATTTCTTCTTTTGAAGCGTTTTGAGATATCTCAAATGTATCTCTAAGCTTCCCGCTGATTTGAACAGCTATTGTTACAGTATCAGATATACAAAGTTCTTCTTTATATTCAGGCCATTCTGACTGGTGAATAGAAGTATTTGCACCGAAATTACTCCAGATTTCTTCGGAAAGATGCGGTACTAAAGGCGATATAAGTTTTATTAGCGTAAAAACAGCCTGACTTAAAACAGCTTTATCTTCGTCAGAATAGTCGTTTTTAGAATTTACATAGTCATAAATACTGTTTACAAACTCACGGCTCTTACTTATGGCTGTATTAAACTGAAAGTCGTTGTTTATATCCTGAGTTATACCTTTAATTGTTTTGTGCGTTTCTCTTAAAAGAGCTTTATTTTCTTTAGAAAGCGTATTCATATTGTCATTCTGAAGAATAGCCGAAGAATCTGTCAAGCAAGCACTAAAAGACTTTATCCCAGCAGGGACAGATCCTTCGCTTCGCTCAGGATGACAGGGAGGCTCAAAATGACAGGGAGGCTCGCAATGATGATAGAGGTTTGGTTCGCAGGTTTTGACTAAACGCCAAACCCTGTTTAAGAATTTATAACAACCTTCCACTCCAGCATCTGACCAGTCAAGATCTCTTGCAGGGGGAGAATCGCTTAAAATAAATAATCTTGCGGTATCAGCACCGTAATTTGCAAAAATTTCGTCAGGGTCAACGGTATTGCCTTTTGATTTACTCATTTTTGTGCCGTCTTTTAAAACCATGCCCTGAGTTAAAAGATTTTCAAAAGGTTCATCAAAGTTTATAAGTCCTCTATCTCTAAGGAATTTGACGAAAAACCTTGAATATAAAAGGTGAAGAATAGCATGCTCAATTCCGCCGACGTACTGGTCAACGTTCATCCACTTGTTAACAAGCTCAGAATCAAATATTTTCTCGCTATTTTTAGGATCAATATATCTTAAATAATACCAGCTGCTGCACATAAAGGTATCCATTGTGTCAGTTTCGCGTGTTGCAGGGGAATTGCATTTTGGACAAGTCGTATTTACAAAAGTCTTGGAGGTTGCGATAGGCGACATTCCCTGAACCTTAAAATCAACATCTTTTGGAAGTAAAACAGGGAGTTTTTCATCAACCACTATTCCGCATTTATCACAATAAATTACAGGAATAGGCGCGCCCCAATATCTCTGCCTACTTATAAGCCAATCTCTAAGCCTAAATTGGACTTTTCCGTAACCAGCGTTGTTTTTTTCCGCCCATTCGGTAATTTTTTTCTTGCCTTCTTCGCTGCCCAAACCGTCAAATTCTCCTGAATTTATCATAATTCCGGCATCTGTATAAACTTCAGTTAATTGATTTTTGTCATTGCGAGGAGAGGCTTCAGCATCGACGCGGCAATCTAAGGCTTCTTTGGATTGCTTCGTCGCTTCGCTCCTCGCAATGACGGCTATCATCGGAAGATTAAATTTCTTTACAAACTCAAAATCTCTTGCGTCATGAGCGGGAACGCCCATGACTGCGCCTGTTCCATATTCAGCGAGAACATAATCTCCCATCCAGAGCGGAACTTTTTTGCCGTTGAAAGGATTTATGACATGTGTTCCGAGAGGAACTCCTGTTTTTGGTCTTTCTGTAGAAGTTCTTTCGATCTCTGTAAGTTTTTTTGAATTTTCTATGTATTCGTCAACTTTTTGTTTGTTTTCAGGGATGATTAAGCTGTCTATATCGGGATATTCAGGAGCAACAACAAGATAAGTCACGCCAAAAACCGTATCAGGTCTTGTTGTAAACACCGGAATCTCTATATCAGAATTTTCAGCAAGCTTAAATTTCAGCACAGCCCCGTAAGACTTGCCTATCCAGTTTTTTTGCATTAATTTAACGTTTTCCGGCCAACCGGTAAGCTTATCTAAATCCTGCAAAAGCTGTTCCGAATAGTCGGTAATCTTTAAATACCATTGTGAAAGCTTTTTCTTTGTGACTATAGACTCGCATCTCCAGCATTTTCCGTCTTCCACCTGCTCGTTTGCAAGAACAGTTGCGCATTTTTCGCACCAATTTACGGGAGATTCTTTTTTATAAGCCAATCCGGCTTTAAAAAACTCAATAAAAAGCCATTGAGTCCATTTATAATAATCTTCTTTACAGGTTGCAATTTCTCTATCCCAATCTACAGCAAGTCCTAGCATTTTGAGCTGGGTTTTCATGTAGTCCATATTTAAAAAAGTCCAGTCAGCAGGAGGAGTTCCTTTTTGGATAGCCGCGTTTTCCGCGGGAAGTCCGAAAGAATCCCAACCCATTGGGTGAAGAACATTAAATCCTTTCATTTTTTTAAAGCGGGCTATAACGTCAGAAATCGTGTAATTTCTTACATGTCCCATGTGAAGCTTTCCTGAAGGATACGGAAACATTGACAGGGCATAGTATTTAGGCTTATCGGATTCGTTAGGAGTTTTATTTATGCCGTTTTCTTCCCATGTTTGTTGCCATTTTTTTTCTATTTCCTGAGGAATATATTGTTCTTTCAAGATTAATGCTCCTTTTTTCAACCTGATTTGAATTAATTATATAAAAAAATTGTCCGATTTCCAAAAATAATTTAAATTCTTATTGTATAATTGGTTTTAATTAATTAGATTCTCACGTCGGCGCTTTGCGCCTCCTCTGAATGACAAGGAAATTAAATCAATGATTTTAATCACCGGCGGAGCAGGTTATATAGGAAGTCACTGCACACTTGACCTAATAAGAGCAGGTTATGAATGTGTAGTGCTTGATAATCTTTCTTATGGTCATGAAGAAGCTTTGCAGACAACGAATTTTTCTAAAGTAGATCTTGCAAATATAGATGAAATAAGAAAAGTATTCAAAAAATATCCCATAAAAGCTGTTATTCACTTTGCAGCATTTGCCTATGTCGGGGAATCCGTTGAAAATCCGCAGAAATATTATTATAACAATGTTGTAAATACCCTTAATTTACTTAATATGATGCTTGAAAATAACGTGAAGAAAATTGTTTTCTCATCAACCTGCGCAACTTACGGAAACCCTGAATATATTCCCATAAATGAAAAACACCCGCAAAACCCTATAAATCCTTACGGAACAACAAAACTTATTATAGAAAAAATTCTTCAGGATTATGATAAAGCTTACGGACTAAAATATATTGCTTTAAGATACTTTAACGCTTCAGGAGCTGATCCTAAGGCAAATATCGGAGAAAGCCATTCTCCCGAAACTCATTTAATTCCGTTGGTACTTCAAACAGCTTTAGGAAAAAGGGATTGTATAAAAGTATTCGGTGATGATTACGATACGCCTGACGGAACCTGCGTTAGGGATTATATTCATGTAAACGACTTAGCATCTGCTCATAGGCTTGCTCTTGAAAAATTATTTAACGGCTCTGGGAGTGATTTCTTTAATCTTGGCATAGGAAAAGGTTATTCTGTTAAAGAAATAATAGAAAAAAGCGAAAAAATTATTGGGAAATTAATAAATCAACAAATTTCTGAACGACGAGAAGGCGATCCTCCAACTCTTGTAGCTGATAATAAAAAAGCAAGAGAAGGACTCGACTGGAATCCCGAATTTACGGAAATTGAAGATATTATTAAAACAGCATGGAACTGGGAACTCAACAGGAGATATTAAGGCTTTATTCAGGTAATTTGATTGTACGGAATTTTAATCCTGCTACTTTTTCAAGTGTTTTTTGCATTTTTCTTTTTAATACCCAAGCTGCTTTATTTATAAAGACAAGGCACATTTCTTTGGATTCAGACTGAAGTTCGTTTATTGTATATTTTATTAATTCTTTTTGCATTTTTTCATATTGGTTTAAAACAAGATTGCATTTGAGTTTATCCAAAGTAGTTAATGGTGGCAGTTCAACTAAATGACAAAAACCATCTTTTGTTACAGCTCTTTTCTCAATATCATTAAATCTTATAGCATTACGAATATCAGCAAATGATAAATAAGAATCTATTGAATAATGTTTTTCGTCAGGATGGTTGTGTGTACCTATAAGAAAATCTTTTATATGTTTTGTTTTAACAGAAATTTTCGTTCCTTTATCGTTTTGAAAAAGAATTTCGCCTGTATTATCCAATCGTCGGGAATGTTCTATCAGCTTTGGCATTATTTTGTTTTCAACGGGAATTAAAGCTTCCCATGCCACTTTGGATATATTTGCTTTTCTGGCTAATTTCATTAAAATATCTCTTTAATTTACACAAGTCTATAAAACATGTGAAAAGAAAAAATTGCCAAAAATAATTTGAATCTCTTTGTTGTACAATAAAACTTAAAAGAAACTTATGAAATAGGGTAATAAAAATGAAAAAAATATTAGTTACAGGCGGAGCGGGGTTTATTGGCTCACATTTATGCGAAAGACTTTTGAATGAAGGCAATGAAGTTATCTGCGTTGATAATTTCTTTACAGGCTCTAAAGAAAATATAATTCATTTATTAGAAAATAAATATTTCGAGTTAATAAGACATGATATTACTGAACATCTACTGGTAGAAGCTGACCAGATTTATAATTTAGCTTGTCCTGCTTCTCCCGTTCATTATCAATACAACCCAATTAAGACAATAAAAACAAGTGTTCTTGGTGTTACTAATATGCTCGGACTTGCTAAAAGAGTAAAAGCTACTATACTTCAGGCTTCTACTTCGGAAGTTTATGGAGACCCCAAAGAACACCCTCAAAAAGAAACTTACTGGGGCAACGTAAACCCTATAGGAATAAGGAGTTGCTACGATGAGGGTAAAAGAGTCGCAGAAACCTTAATGATGGACTATCACAGGCAAAATAACGTCGATATTAAAATTGTAAGAATCTTTAACACTTACGGACCTAAAATGGCTGAAAATGATGGTAGAGTTGTAAGCAACTTTATTGTGCAGGCTCTAAAAGGCGAAGATATCACTGTTTACGGAGATGGAAGCCAGACGAGATCTTTTTGTTATGTGAGCGACCTTATTGACGGATTTATTAGAATGATGAATTCTAAAGATTTTATAGGTCCGGTAAATCTTGGGAACCCTGTCGAAACTCCTATTATTGAATTTGCGGAAAGAATTATCAAATTAACCGGAAGCAAATCAAAAATTATTCACATGCCTCTTCCTCAGGATGATCCCACCCAGAGAAAACCCGATATCACTCTCGCGACTGAAAAATTAGGCTGGAAACCCGAAGTTAAACTTGAAGACGGCTTGATGAAAACTATTGAATATTTTGATGAAAAACTTGGTACTTGTATTTGCGAAAAATATTGATTTTTTAGTTATAATAAATTGGTATGTGATATATTATTAGAGAGATATATATAAGTTTAAACAGGCAATGGCTTAAAATATTATGCAAAATTTTAGTGTATATATAATAGTTGGCATCATATTATTAATTATTATAATTCCGGCTTTTATGTGGTTTTTTAATAAAAACAGAAGATATGAAGTTGAATATAACAAAGGAATTGAGTCATATCAGGAAAAGAATTTTGATACGGCGATAAATTTTTTTATTAAAGCTACAAAAATCAACCCTGAAAAACTTGACGCGTTTTACAATCTTGGTTTAACCTATATGGCTGTTAGTAAAGTCGCTGAATCAGAACAAAGTTTTAAAAAAGCTCTTCAAATAAACGCTTCTGACCATGATACCATTCATAATTTAGGATTGCTTTATTACAACATAAAACAATACGATAAAGCGCTTGATCAATTTAAAAAACTGTTGGATATAAAAGCTAATGATTTTGAAGCTATATATCTTAGAGGGCTTTGTCTCATGGAAATGGGAAACATTGACGAAGCTATAGAACATTTTAATAAAGCAATAAAAATAAAAATTTCTTCAGAGAATGCTGTTTATTATCTGGCACTTGCACAAGCTTATGATAAAAGATTTAATTCAAGCGCAAATTTTGAAGATTTAAACATGGCAAGAGATTTTTATAGAAAAACTCTCGAAGTTGATTCCAAAAACGAAGAAGCATGGTATAAAATGGCTATTTGTTCCGCAAAACAAGGTTTGTGGGAGGATTGTGTTAATTTCTGCCAAAAAGTTATTGAAATTAACAGTCAGTCAGTCCAAGCTTATAATCAAATGGGACTTGCTATGTATTGCAAGGGTGATTATGACAAAGCTGTTTCTATGTACAGAAAAGTAGTTTTAATTAATCCTAAATATTCTGAAGTTTATACAAATTTTGGATATGTTCTTGAAAAACAGGGGAATTTTCAGGAAGCGGTTAAAATGTTTAGGAAATTTCTTGAATTACAACCGAACTCTGATAGTGCAGATATGATAAATGAACATGCCAAAGAGCTTGAAAACAGTATTAAACTTAAGAATAAATAATCCTGTCATTGCGAGGAGAGGCTTTAGCCTCGACGTGGCAATCTCATAATATTACAAAATCTTGCGATTCCCACGTCCCCCTTCTTTTTTGATAATCAATCAAAAAATGGGTTCCCTCGTTGGTCGCTCGGAATGACAATTGATTTTTAGAGCATTTTAATGGCGTTTGTCGGGCAGGCACTTGCCGCATTCATTGCGTCCGGCAGATAGTATGAAGAAACTTCCGCTACCATTGCTTCGGATAATCCCTGCGGATCTATTTCAAAAATTTCAGGACAAATATCAACACAAATTCCGCAGCCTATGCAGGTGTTTTTATCAACAAGAGCTTTCATTTTTTCTCCTTATTTTCAAAAATTTAAACAACTTCAAATATATCAATAAGGATTAAATTTGCTATTAACTTGTAGACTAGATTTTGTGTTTAAAATTTTTCAAAAAGTAAAGTGTTTTTAAACCCTCACCCCCAACCCCCTCTTCCTAATAGGAAGAGGGGGTTGGGGGTTTGTTTTTGGCTCGCTGCTTGGTTGATGGCGATAAACGGCATTTCGGGTCGGCATAGCCGCCCCTACAGCCTCGGCCATCAATCCGCTTTCCGTCCGCTACGCGGACTCGCTCGCCTTTTTTGTTTTAAAATAAAGTAACTTTTATATTTTACTTACAAAGGCTTCGATGTCTTTAATCATTCTTTCAAGCTTGTCTTGAGTGTCTGTTTCAAAATAAATCCTGAAAAGCGGCTCTGTTCCGCTGGGTCTGACAAGCATCCAACTATTATTATCTTCAAAATAAAACTTAAATCCGTCAATGGTATTCATTTCTTTGACTTTTACTCCGCCAACTTCCTTAGGAGGGTTTTGAGTGAAAGTTTTTAAGGTTTTTTCTTTTACTTCTTCAGTAACATGAAGGTCGATTCTGTGATTTATGTAATGAATTCCTATTTCGTTTTTAACATCTTCTACGATTTGATAAAGAGGCTTGTTTTCATAAGCTACAACTTCCAAAATTGACAAATCAGCAACGATGCCGTCTTTTTCGGGAATATGTCCCCAGATACTTAAACCGCCTGATTCTTCTCCGCCTATAATAACTTCTTCATCCCGCATTATTTGTCCGATCCATTTGAATCCGACTGCTGTTTCATGAACTTTTACGCCGTATTTTTCGGCGATTTTATCTATAAGTTGGCTTGTGGCAACGGTTTTAACTACTGAACCTTTTCTGCCTTTATTTTTGATTAAATGTCTGAATAATACGGCTATAACATCATTTGGGGTTACAAAGTTGCCTTTTTCATCGAGTACACCAAATCTGTCAGCATCGCCGTCATTGCTAAGTCCTATAGCAGGTGAATTTTCGATCACCAGTTTTTTAAGTTCGGTGAGATATTTTTCTTTAGGTTCAGGCATTGCACCGCCATAAAGAGGGTCACGCCAATTCTTGATAGTAGTAACTTTGCAGCCTGCTTCTTCCAGCAATCCGTCTACATATCCTCTTCCTGAAGCATACAGAGGGTCATAAAAAACTTTTACACCTGATTGTTTGATTTTATCAAAATCTATAAGAGTTTTTACCCATTTTATATAATCAGGTTTCGGGTCAAATATTTCTGTTGTTCCTTTTTTAGAAGAAGATTCAACAACGGTTTGACCTTCCTGAAGTTTTCTTACGTTTTTTACAATAATATCGGTAATATCGGTTGTGGCGGGACCCGCATAATCGGGAATATATTTAATTCCGCAGTACTCGGGAGGATTATGGCTCGCCGTAAGCATTAAAGCTCCTGCTGAATTGAGGTGTTTTGCGGCATAAGCAACTACAGGAGTAGGCGCGTCTATATTAGTAATTTTTACATTAAGTCCGAGGTCGTTAAGTGTTTCCGCCGCTCTTTGAGCGAATTTATCCGCTAAAAATCTTGTATCATAGCCGATAATAACAGGTTTTGATGGGTCATATTTTGTTTTTATGTAGCCCGCAATGGCTTTTGTAACAAGAACAACATTGCTAAAAGTAAATTCCTCTGCAATAATCGCTCTCCAACCGTCCGTTCCGAACTTTATCTGATTTGTCATTAGATATTCCCTCTCTCTTATACTTTTACTTTATTTAATTTTACAAAAATTATTCTGTTAACACAATTAAATAACAAATAAAAAAAATTTTTCAAAAAAAGGCAATTTCTTAACAGTGTTTGTTTTTATTAATATAGGGGTGATAAATTAAGTAGTTATTTTAAGTGGGATGAGGAGAATAAAAGATGTTATTAATTAATTCATTAACAGGACCTTTTGATTTCAATACAGCTGAAGGCTTAGGCGCTAATACAGCATGTAAAGTTCTTGAATACATTAAAAAAGGAAAGAAAAAAGCTGAAAATAATTTAAGAAACTTTTTAAAAGGCGAAATCAGTTTTGATCAAGTTGCAAAAAATGAAGAATTTGAAACTTTATCAAAAGCTTATATTCCATATTCTTCAATTGATGAAGAAACAGAAGCTCTCAACTTAAGACAAGGAATGGCTTTTGCTTCCGTCTATATAAAAGCTTTTGACAAAGATAATGACGGTGCTATGACAGTTGAAGAAGCCGGACCTCTTGGCAGTTTAATAGATACAATTGATCAAAGCGGAAAAATAACACCGGGCAAATATCTTTCCTGGCTTATATTCCAAGATTGTTCAGATGTATTAAACGGCGTTTTATCTCCGAATGAAATTTCAAGATCACTATTATTAGTCAATAACGATCCTGCTTTCGTGGTGGAAAAATTAAGAGAAATCTACAAAGGTTACAAAATCGACGAATTAGAAAGAGATTTTGAATTACCTCTACCTATGCAAGGATCAATTAATTAGATAAAAAGGGGCTTTTAAAAGTCCCTTTTTATTTTGAAATTTAAATAATCACTACCGTAAGGGGGTTCGGGGAAGGACTCCACTTTTTCTGACTAAATGTCAGGAAAAGAAGGAGGAGCCCCTGACAATGTTGACCCTTTGGGATAAGGTTTTTCTTTCTTTTGGTTCGTTTTCTTTTCTTTTTGCCGTCAAAAAGAAAGAAAATTAACTTGCGATGTTTTTCATCTTTTCATCAAGGAGGGCAAGGAATTTCTCCTTATAATTGTCAAGATTTTCCTGACTGCCTGCTTCAAACCTGATTGTAAAAGTCGGTTCGGTGTTGCTTGCTCTTATAAGCGCAAAACCATCGTTAAATACCAGTCTTATTCCGTCTATTGTGATTATATTTTCGATTTTATTCACAAAAACATCTGGTTTTTTGCTTAAATCAGCTTTAAGTTCTTCAACAACCCTGTATTTAAGTTCATTTGGGCATGGAATTCTTAACTCGGGCGAAGTAAACTTTTTAGGAAGTGCCGCAATAATATCTGAAAGCTTAAATTCAAGGTTTTTAGCTTTTTTAGCGGCGACTATTTCTATAATCCTGCATCCTGCATAAACAGCGTCATCATAGCCGTAATATCTGTCTTTAAAGAAAATATGCCCGCTCATTTCACCTGCGAGAATCGCATTTTCTTCTTTCATTTTGCTTTTTATGTAGGCATGACCTGTTTTCCACATTACGGAACGCCCGCCGTTTTGGTCTATAGTGTCATATAGAACCTGTGAGCATTTGACTTCCGACACAAAAACAGGTTTAGATGCAGAATTAATTTTTGTGTTTTCAAGAATATTAAGCGCGTAAATAAGCATTAACTGGTCGCCCGGCATAGCATAACCGTTATTATCAACCACACCGATTCTGTCAGAATCCCCGTCAAATGCTATCCCAAAATCAGCGCCTGTTTCCAAAATTTTTTCTTTCAGCGACTTCAAGTTTTTTTCTTTGCTGGGATCAGGGTGGTGATTCGGGAAATTTCCGTCAGGTTCTGTAAAAATATCAATCACTTCGCAGCCCATTTTTCTGTACAAATCTGGGGCAACAACTCCGCCTGTCGCGTTTCCGCTGTCAACCACGACTTTAACGCCTTTTCCTTTTCCGAAAAAAACTTTTCCGACCGTGTTTATATAGTCTGAAACGATGTCATATTTTTTGTACTCGCCTTCTGTGGCACTTTTGACAAAGTTGCCCGCAAAAGTTATTTCTTTAAGCTTTATGATTTCAGCTTCGTTAAGACCGACTTGTTTGTAAGTTATTTTAATTCCGTTATATTCAGCAGGATTGTGGCTTGCGGTTACAATTAATGCACCTGTTAAATTAAGTCCTGCAAATTCCGAAAAATAACCGAGCGGCGTGGGGCAAAGCCCTAAATCAAGGACATTTACACCGCATGAACGAAGTCCTTTTATTAAAGCATCTGTAAGTTCAGGCGAGTGCAATCTTGCATCCTGCGCGACACTGACCCATAAATCATTTATGGTATTTTCTTTATTAAAAACATAAGTAGAAAAAGCTTTTCCTATAAGTTCAAAAAGTTCGGGACAAAGATCTTCTCCAACTTTTCCTCTTATATCGTTTTTTCCGAACGCAACATCACTAAATTTAACACTCACAGCTAAAACACCTCTTATTTTTACTTTATTTAATTATAAATTATCACAAAAACGAGATGTTTTTTTAAAAAAATACCTTATTCGTGCGCCCCATAATGAAAGCTTCATAGTTTTACAGACTGCGTATTAAATACATGCGAGCATTGTTTGAGCCTGCCAAAGCAGGCGAGTTTGCGAGCTTAGACATTTGAAAGCTTAAAGCGTAAGCAGGCTAGTAAAACCTTGAAGCTGTAATGGGGGCTATAGTTTTCTTTTGCTTCGTTTTCTTTGCAGTAAAGAAAATGAAAGCGGGTAAAGGGTGGCAAACCCTTTTATAAAAGAAATTACCTATTAACTATCTCAAAAATCTCTTTGCAAACGCTTAATAAATCATAAGCTTTGTCCAGAGAAATCATGTTAGGTCCATCGCATGGTGCATTGTCAGGATCAGGATGAATTTCCATAAAAAGTCCGTTACACCCAGCCGCAACAGCTGATTTTGCAAGCGTTGACACAAATTGCCTTTCTCCTGCGGTTGAATCTCCTGCACTTCCGGGAAGCTGAACACTGTGAGTAGCATCGAAAATCACAGGATACCCGAGATTTTGGATTATAGGAATAGCCCTCATATCGGAAACAAGATTTCCATAGCCGAAAGTCGTTCCCCTCTCTATGATTACCACCCTGTCGTTTCCGCTTTTAATGACTTTTTGGGCAGAATTTTGTATTTGTTTGGGGGCAAGAAATTGCCCTTTTTTTATATTGATAACTTTGCCTGTTTTAGCCGCAGCAACAAGAATATCAGTCTGCCTGGAAAGGAAAGCAGGTATTTGAAGCACATCAGCAACTTCGGCAACGATAGCAGCCTGTTCAGGATGATGTATGTCAGTTACTATCGGCAAATCAAATTCCTGTTTTATTTTTGCAAGAAACTTAAGCCCTCTTTCAAGCCCTACACCTCTATAAGACTCAATAGAAGTCCTGTTTGCTTTATCGTAAGAAGCTTTAAAAATATACGGAATTCCAAGTTGTTGTGTAATTTCTTTTAATTTTTCAGCCGTTTTAAAAATAACTGATTCATCTTCCTCAATTACACAAGGACCTGCCATTATAACCAGTTTTTCCCCGCCTATCGAGAAACTATTTAATTCAACCTGTTTTAACAATTTTTCATCCCTTATTTTCTTTTATGACAAATTATACAACAAATTTATTAAGTTTACAGAACTCTGTTTTCGGTTTTACGGAAATATGTTTCTGATTATTACAATTTTTTTGAAAACACTTTATTTTTTTAAAAACATGGATAATAATAATAATACGAAAAAACAAAATACTTTTCTGTTTTTAAGAAATTCATAAAAGTTTAAAATAAAAATTATGTAGTTGGTTTTGTTTTTATTTAAGGAAAGGACACACGGATTATGCAAAGAAGACAAGGTTTCACACTTTTAGAACTCTTAATCGTTGTAGTTATTTTAGGCGTTTTGGCATTAATTGCAGCTCCAAGTTTATTAAATGCGGCAGATCAGGCAAAAGACGCAACGGTAAAAGCTAACGAAAGCGCGGCTGCTTCCTCGGTAACAAGCAGATTTGCTCTTAACAACAATAATGATTCTGCTTCCGAAATTGCAACAGCTGTTGCGGATGAACTTAACGGAGAAAACAAAAACCCTGTTGATGCTACGGCTGCTGCTTTTGCAACAGGCGGTACAGCTCCCGGTTCAGTTGTACTTACTGCTGATGATGCTACAGATACCATAGTCATAACAGGTTATGGAAAACAAGGGGATTTACTTGTCACTAAAACCGTTAAAGCACCTGCCAGTAACTAACTAGTTTAATAGATGTAATTTGCAAAGAGGCGACAATAAATATTGTCGCCTCTTTGCTTTTCTTAATATTATCTTAATTAGCAAAAGGTGTTTTTATTTGATAAAATTATTTTTATAAAAAACATGAATTGTTTATTAAATAAATTCGTCAAATAAATGAATAATAAATGGATTACTTCGTCGCAAGTTCCTCGCAATGACGGCTAAAATTATTTAGTAATTCAAATTAAAAGGATAAATTAAAAGAAGAGTTGTTATGAATAACAAAGTTTTGATTGTTGATGATGATACTGAAATTATGGACTGGCTGTCTATGGATCTTCAAATGAGCGGTTTTTGCACAGATTCCGCTACAGATGGCTTAAGCGGTCTACAAAAAGCTCAAAACGGAAACTATGACATAATAATTCTTGATGTAATGATGCCTAATATGGATGGATTTGAAGTTTGCAAAAATCTTAGAAAATCCGCCAAGACAAAAGATATTCCAATTATCCTTTTAACTGCTAAAGGCACTATTGAAGACAAAATTACAGGCTTTGGTTCCGGCGCTGACGATTATCTGGTTAAGCCATTTGACATTCAAGAACTTCTGGTAAGGATGCGTGCTTTATTAAGACGTACTGATACGGCGCAATCACATTCTCAAGAAATACTTGAAAGTGGTAATTTTAAGCTTTATCCTGATTCACTTGAGGTTAATGTTACTGATAAGCTTGTAAAATTAACCCCCACAGAGTTTGAAATTCTTTATTGTCTTATGCAGCACATTAATCAAGCAGTTAGCCTTGCCACTCTTCTTAATGAAGTGTGGGGTTATGACGTAGATGAAGACGTAAGAATGGTCAGAGTGCATGTTGGAGGATTACGGAACAAAATAGAGCCTGACTCCAAAAAACCAAGATACCTTCATACCATTACAAACGTTGGGTATAAGCTTATTCCATGGGGGGAAGGGTAAAAAATAATTGAATATAATCAATTATCATTTTTTGTCATTCCGAACTTGTTTCGGAATCTATCCAAAAAACAATCTGAAGCTTAAATTCCAACATAGATAGATGCTGAACTTGATTCAGCATGACATTTTAAGACTAAATACATTATCAAACAGATCCTTCGCTTTGCTCAGGATGACAAAATAAAACAGAGTAAAAACGCAAAAAATCATTTCAAAACAGGAGAACCTAAATAATGGAATTAAAAGTCAAAAAAGATTCTTTAACAAACATAAGCTGTGATGTGCTTGTAGTAAACCTTTTTGAAGGCGTAAAAACTCCGGCTGGAGGAACAGGTGCTGTAGATAAAACTCTTGATAATCTGATTTCTTCTTATGTAATAGAAAAAGAAAAATTCAAAGGAAAACTGAACGGAATTTATGTTTTGCCGACTTACGGAAAAATTCCCGCTGACAAGGTTCTTATAGTTGGGCTTGGAAAATCGGAAGAGTTTAATTTAAACAAAATACGGGAAGTTTCAGCAAAAGTCATTAAAAAAATTAAGTCCCTAAAAGCGAAAAAAGTATGTTCTATTCTTCATGGAGCGGGAACTGCGGGGCTGGATGCTTTTGATTGTGCTCAAATGATTGCAGAAGGCGCAATTATAGGTGATTATGAATTTAAAAAATATAAGTCCAAGAAAGAAGATGACGAAAATAACAAAAATGAAATCGAACTTTTGGAAATAGTAGAACTTGATGAATCAAAGATTGACAGCATCGAAAAAGGTTTAGAAAAGGGAAAGATAATAGGTGACTCGCTTAATTTTGCCAGAAATCTTATAAATGAGCCTCCTTGTGAAATAACACCGGAAAAACTTGCTGAAGTGGCTATGTCACTGGAAGGAATTGAATGCACGGTTTTTGAAAAAGATGAAATTGAAAAAATAGGCATGGGGTCTTTTCTTGCTGTGGCAAAGGGAAGTTCAAAACCGCCCAGATTTATACATATGATTTACAAGCCTAACGGTGAAGTTAAAAAGAAAATTGCTCTTGTTGGCAAAGGAATTACGTTTGACAGCGGGGGACTTGACCTTAAGCCTGCTTCTTCCATGCGTCAAATGAAAGGCGATATGTCAGGCTCGGCAATTACTCTTGCTGTTATGAAAGCGCTTGTTCTTTTAAAACCTGCTATAGAAGTTCATGGAATAATCGCAGCCTGCGAAAATATGCCTGGATGCGAAGCTTATAAACCGGGAGATATTTTAAAAGCAAAAAACGGCAAAACAATAGAAGTTGACAATACTGATGCAGAAGGAAGATTAACCCTTGCAGACGCTCTTTGTTACGCAACAGAGCTAAAAATAGATGAAGTTATAGATATTGCAACCCTTACAGGTGCGTGTGCTATTGCACTCGGGCAGGTAGCTGCAGGAATTATGGGAAATAATCAGGAATTAATCGACAAATTAATCAATTCTGCTGACAAAAGCGGAGAAAGATTCTGGCAATTGCCTCTGTATGATGAGCATAAAGACGATATTAAAAGTGATATTGCCGACATGAAAAACGCGGGTTCACGTTATGCAGGAGCGAGTACAGCAGGAATTTTCCTGAAAGAATTTGTCGGTGAAACAAAATGGGCTCATATTGATATAGCGGGTACTGCCATTCTTGACAAAGAGTACAAAGAATTATCAAAAGGAGCATCGGCAAGTGGAATGAGAGCTTTAATAAACTATATTTTGAGTATTTAAAATGATAATGTCTAAATTTAAAAGCTGATTTATTTCTTTTTTTACAAAACAGCTTCTAAAACTTATTCTTGGTTCCTTAACTCTGTTTTAGACTCTTTAAACAATTTTGGAAAAAACTTAAAAATTTATTGTCTTTTTTATCCTCCAGTGGAACAGGTTTTACTTCTTCCAGTTCCTCTTTGGGCGTATTTAAATTCTCTCTAAGAAAATCTAAAACTTCATCAGCATTTTTTAAATCAGGATTGCGATATCTGTAAGAAGTTGCATTATTTTCTGTTATTATGTTTGTTGCTGTGGTTCTTGTACGCGGTTCACGAAATGTATATTGTCCGAAAATTGTAGAGTGTGGATAACTGCAGTCACATGCATCATAAGCTGGTCTATCCGCATCGAATTCAATATTAACAGTAAATTTATCTCCATCTGATCCTCTATGATCAAGGAATTCTTGTTTCATTTGTTCGATTTTTTTATTGGCAATTTTTAAATCTTCCTTGTCTTCTGACGTTATTTCAGACTCTTTACCTTTTGTAACAACTTTAAAATCGTCGGGTCTTCCTCTAAAAGATAAATTTGATTGTGTTATTAGCATTATTTTATTTCCTTTTGTTAAATTTTAAATTCTGTTTATACAAATCACCTGAAGGAAAAAAGATGCTAATATTTCCCACTTCATTTTTACAAAACTTAACAAACAAAGATAGTAAAATAAATTGAAGTTATTATTTTGAGAGAAAAATGGGATTTATATTTCATAAAACTGAATTAGAAGGCGTTATTGTTGTCGAACCAAAGATTTTTGGGGACAACAGGGGTTTTTTCCTTGAAACATATAAGGCTTCCGTGTTTATAGCCAACGGAATAAACATTAATTTTTTTCAGGATAACCACTCAAAATCCACGAAAGACGTGATTAGAGGGCTTCATTTTCAGCATTTTCCTAAAGCACAGGCAAAGCTTGTAAGATGTATTCGCGGAAAAATCTTTGATGTGGCTGTTGATATCAGACATGGTTCAAAAAATTTCGGGAAATGGTTCGGCATAGAGCTTTCTGAAGAAAACAAAAAAATGCTTTATATCCCTGAAGGGTTTGCTCACGGGTTTTCTGTGCTTTCTGATGAAGCAGAAGTCTTATATAAAGCTTCAAATGAATATGCGCCGGAATGCGATGCCGGCATCAGATGGAATGATGAGGAATTAAACATAGACTGGCAGGTTAAAAACCCGCTGGTTTCAGAAAAAGATAGAATTTTACCGATATTTAATGAATATAAAGAGAAAACTAATCAATTAAACTGTCATCCTGAGTAAAACGAAGGATCTGTCAAATAGTGCAAATACTCAAATGGACAGATTTTTCGGGATAAAACCCTCAGAATGACAAAGAGGAGGACACAAAATAAATGAATTTACTAGTAACAGGCGGAGCAGGATTTATTGGAAGCTGTTTTATCACGCATATTCTGAACAAATATCCTGATTATAAAGTTATTAACCTTGATCTACTTACTTATGCGGGAAATCTTGAAAACTTAAAAGATGTTGAAAACAATCCGAATTATACTTTTGTTCATGGTGATATTTGCGACAAAAAGCTTGCCAGAGAACTGCTTTCGCAAGTTGACTGCTGTCTGAACTTCGCGGCGGAAAGCCATGTAGACAGAAGCATCACCGACCCTGATGTTTTCATTAATACAAACATTTTAGGCACTCATAATCTTTTAAACACGGCTAAAGAACTTAAATTATCAAGATATGTTCAAGTTTCCACAGATGAAGTTTACGGAACTTTAGGAAATACGGGATATTTTACGGAAGAAACACATATTGCTCCAAACAGTCCTTATTCTGCAAGCAAAGCATCCGCTGATATGATTGCAAGGTCATATTTTGAAACTTTTAAACAGCCTGTTTTAATTACCAGATGTTCAAATAACTATGGACCTTACCAGTTCCCGGAAAAATTAATTCCACTGTTTATTTCCAATATTCTTCAGGACAAACAAGTTCCTGTATACGGAGATGGAATGAATGTAAGGGATTGGCTTTATGTTTACGACCATTGCAGCGCAATAGACGCGGTTTTACACAAAGGCAGAGAAGGCGAAGTCTATAATATTGGCGGAAACAACGAAAAACCAAATATCGAGATAACAAAACTGCTTTTAAAAGAACTCGGCAAACCTGAATCTCTCATAAAATACGTTGAAGACAGGCTTGGACACGATAGAAGATATGCGATTGACAGTTCAAAAATCCAGAAAGAACTTGGCTGGAAGCCTTCCGTAACTTTTGAGGAAGGAATTAAGCTGACAATTCAATGGTATTTGAATAATCAGGACTGGATAAATAATATTCTGAACAAAAAAGTGGCAGTGTAAAATGAAAACAATACTTTTAACAGGCGCAAAAGGCATGTTCGGGCAGGATGCCGTCAAAATTTTCTCTAAAAGAGGCTATAAAGTCATCCCTGTTGATATTGAAGACTTTAATATTACCGACGAGGTCAGTGTAACAAACTATTTCAAAGATTTAGAGTGTGATTTTGTAATTCATGCTGCGGCTTTTACCAATGTTGACTTGGCAGAAACCGAAAGAGAAAAAGCTTTTCTCATAAACGAAAAAGGCGCGGAAAACCTCGCAAAAATTACGGCTGAAAAAAACATTCCGATTGTCTATATAAGCACGGATTATGTGTTTGACGGGGGAAAAGATTCGGCTTATCTTCCTGATGACAAAACAAATCCACAGAGCGTTTATGGGGAATCAAAACTGGCAGGCGAATTAGCTGTCAAAAAATATAATTCCAAGCATTTTATAACGAGAACAAGCTGGTTATACGGCAAAAACGGTAAGAATTTTGTTGATACGATGATTAATCTCTCTAAAACCCAGTCTGTTTTGAAAGTTGTGGACGACCAGAAGGGTTGTCCGACATGGACTTATGATCTGGCGGAAGGAATTTTAAATATCATTGAAAATAAAAATCCTTACGGGATTTATCATGTTTGCGGAAGCAATTTTATAACGTGGTACGGATTTGCGAAGAAAATTTTTGAACTTAAAAACATAAATATCGAAATTCTTCCGGTAACCACAAAGGAATTTCCTCGCCCCGCAAAAAGACCGCGAAATTCTGTGATGGAAAACAACAACCTTTGCAGAACTTGGGAAGAATCTCTACAAAAATATCTCGAAAATACGGCAACTTTTTAATCTAAAACAAAACCCAATTCATGAACTTTATCTAAAAATTCACTCATATCAGAAGATTTTATAAAATAATTTTCGTAGATACAATTTAACTTACTTATAATAATTTTCCTGTTATACCAATCATCGTAAGCGGTTGTAATTACTACCCGCAATCTATCCATTTCCCAAATGTTTTTTTCTGATTCAATACGTCTTATTGACCTCAAAACCTCGCCGCCATCCATATCTGGCATTATAATATCAAGCACCATAAGCTGATAAGGAGATCCTTGTTCTATAGATTCTTGATATGCCTCTAAAGCCTTCTTTCCGTTATCTACAAAATCGCATTGTCCGTATTTTGAAAGTTCTGTTTTAAATATATTTCCACAAATTTTATCATCATCAACAATAATACTTTTCATTTTTTACCTTTTCTCCTCCAAACATATCAATGCAAAATTATTTTTATATAGGTAAATTTTTCACTATTTAATTTATTATAATACCATCTTTAAAGCATTTTATTACATTTACTATACAATATGCAAATTTAAGTTACTTTTAAAATATACAATAATAAGCCAAATTTTTAACGGCTTTTTCTCCATAAAATCTGGTGAAAAACATTTTCCAAACGCCGAAAGGATCGTAAGGGATTACTTTATAAGGAAATTTTTTTTGTTTAGTTTTTTTAATAAAGTTCAAATAAAGCTTTATACGCCAATATTTACCGTATTTGTCACTCAAAATACTTTTCATTTCGGCAGCTGCTTCTGCACGATATCTAATTAATGATTCTCCACCGATATTTTTTTTATAACCGAGGTTTCTGTTCCATTTTACAGGAAGTTTATGATCCAAAATCCACCACATCTCGTTTTGGGCAGCTTCATAACCGAGTTCATGAGTGGTTACCCAGCCTCTTTGCGCTCTCGGTTCAAAATATCCCGTCCGATTAATACGAGTTTTTTCAATAAGTTCATGACTTATTAAAGGCGCTATACATTCACACCAGCAGCATAAAGAATAATTATATTTCGGTTTTTCTTTATATATCTGGTGTTTTATGGTCTCATTAGAAATCAAAGCGGGTGAAAGAATGCCTATTTTAATATTTTTCTTTTTTATATTATCAAGAGATTTATTCAATCTTTTTTTATAATTTATTTCTTCAAGAAGTTCGCTGCTGGTATTTATAATCCAGTAATAATCTGCCGGAAAATAGTCCATGGCATAAAGCAAAGCCATTTTAGTCTGTCCAACGGCTTTAATATTTTTAGGCAGGATAAAATTTGCCGATTTTGCCAGCGGCATAAGATTTGAACCATTATCGACGGAAATTATATCTTCAAACCCGTCTTTAACAAGTTTTTCATAAATTTTATCAGTCTCTTCCGGTTGATTGTAGTTCAAAACAATCGGAAGTATTCGTCTACCACCCATAATTTTGTTAATAGTCTAGTTAATTACAACGCTATATTCTATTTAGTTATTTTATCCAGCTTTTGATACAATTAATAACTATGTCCAATTTATAACATAAGCATAAATCGGTTCAAAGCCCTGATTTTTTGTTAAGACATGTAAAAACAGGCTGTTTCCCCATATTGCTTTTTGTGCTCTATGTTTAAAAAAGCAATATGGGGAGGGGTAACAATTTTTTTCTTGAGGGTTCTTTAAGTATATGTGATTTAAAAATAAATAAAGGGGAAAATCATGCAAATCAATTCCGTGTCTCAAAAGGTTGCATTTAGCGGAAATGAAAAAAGTAAAGTGCTAGGTAAAGCAGCAGCAATAATCATTGCTGAAAGTAAAATGCTTGCTCATATGCCAACTCAAAAAAATGAATCTTTTTTATCTCTTCTAAAAAACCCTACTCTCTTACTTGATGATAAGCCATTTTATAAAGATAGCCTTAAAAAGGCAGCGGCTACTTTGATAAGATTAGGAAAAAAATTAGCAAAACAAAAATAAAAGTTTATTAAAGGAATAATAAAGAGGTTGTCTCAAAAGAATGGACAGCCTTTTTTATCTTGAACAAATCACTCTTGCAACGTGAACGCCGGAAGCGGAAGCCTGAATCAAGCCTCTTGTAACGCCCGCGCCATCACCTATCGCAAATAAGTTTTTAATTCCCTCGGTTTCAAGCTCTCTGCTCAATTTTACTCTTGCGCTGTAAAATTTGACTTCAATACCATAAAGAAGCGTGTATCTTGATGCTACACCAGGGGCTATTTTATCAAGAGCTTCAAGCATTTCAATTATGCTTGTCAAATGTCTGTAAGGCAGTACAAGACTTAAATCTCCGGGGGTGGCAGCCGCAAATGTCGGAACTACAGTTCCCTGTTTTATTTTTTCAGGAGTGGATCTTCTTCCATCTAACAGATCACCAAATCTTTGAACAAGAAGTCCTCCGCCCAGCATATTGGCGAGTCTTGCTATATGCTGACCGTAAGCTATAGGCTCATTAAAAGGTTCTGTAAATTTTTTGCTAACCAAAAGCGAAAAATTTGTATTTTTAGTCTTCTTATTTGCCCAACTATGACCGTTAACAGTGGTTATTCCTTCATAATTTTCGCAAACAACTTCTCCATGAGGATTCATACAAAAAGTTCTAACATCATCGCCAAATGTCGGTGCATTATAAACAAGTTTTACCTCATAAAGCTTATCTGTAAGCTCCTCCATGACAGGCGCAGGAAGTTCAACCCTTACGCCAACATCAACAGCATTATTTTCAAGCGGCACTCCCAAACTTCCAAATTCATTAGTAAGCCACTCGGCGCCTACTCTTCCTGGAGCTACTATTACATAATTTGCATGTATTTTTTGACCCTTGTTTGTAGTAAATCCTTTTATTTCACCATTTTCAACAATCAAAGACTCTGCCACTTCTTGAGAATAAACTTCTGCACCTTCTGCAACAGCTTTTTGGTACATACTGTCAAGAACAGCAAGACTTCTTTCCGTTCCAAGGTGTCTTATAGGTGAGTAAATAAGTTTTAATTCAGCCAAAGTCGCGCGTCTTTCTATATCAGAAATCACATCGGTATTTGCGCCATAAACAGTTTCAGTTGCTCCATGTTCAAGATAAATGTTATCTGTATACGAAATTAAATCCTCAAGAACTTTTCTGTCCATATAATCAAGAAGATTTCCGCCAACATCCGGTGTCAAGGTAAGTTTACCGTCACTAAATGCACCGGCTCCACCCCATCCGCAAAGCAGATTACAAGTTTTACACGGCGGACATTTAAATCCGTTTCTTGTTAAACAATTTCTTTCGGTAATTTTCGGTCCTTTTTCAAAAATTGCCACTTTCCAATCCGGTTTAAGTTTAATGATTTCAAGTGCGGAAAATATCCCCGCAGGTCCTGCCCCAATAATAGCTACATCATACACGATCATTTATCCTTATTTTTAATTTACTCTTTAACCCAAGACATTCTATAATAATTTAAACCATGTATATATTAAATCAAAGACAAAAATAGTGTAAAAATTTTTAAGGGTGGGGAATGACTATTTTTATTATAGCTGGAACATCTAACACAGCACACATAGATGCATCATCTCTATCTTCAAATTCTGTATAGTTAAGAACATTACCGTTTATATCTTTGAGCGCTGCAACCGTAGTAGTGTTAGCATCAAGAATAACAGGTTTTACGGATCTTGGGTTTATTCCAAGTATCCATACATCTGAATAAGATACTGCGGTAGCATTAGCATATACTCCATATGATTTTATATTAGGTTTTTTATCCCCATTTACATCAACTACAACATAACATGCATTAGCAATGTTAGGATCAAAAACATATACATCAGAAATTGTACCACAACCGGAACCGCCGCCTGTATGAAAAAATGACAATCTTGTTCCGTCAGCCAACCATAAACTGCCATTGCCATCATTTTTTAATACATTTAACTTAACTGCAAAATAAGCTGCAAGTGTATCATTATCAGTAATCGTCGTAGTTGCTGTATCTGTATCATCTTCGGCTATATTTTTTATTATTACCTGATTTAAAACGGCAACAGTTTTTTTGAGTGCTGTACCATATTTTGTTTTATTTGTGCTTGCAACAATCTTTGGAATCGTTAATGAAGCAATCACACCAATAATTGCCAAGGTTACCAATACTTCTGCTAATGTAAAACCTCTTTGAATATTACTCACATTAAAAATTTAATTCCTTAAATTATCCTTATTTTTAATTTACTTTGATTAACTCAAGACGTTCTATATAATTTTAATTATATATATATTCATGTTAAATCAAAATATATATTAAATCAAAGATAAAAATATACAAAAATGTCATTACCACTCTCCCATTGGTCTCTTGCAATGACAATTTCAATATTCATTCCCCTTTCAATAATTTAACAATTTACACTTAATTAAATCGAGCCTTCAGTTGAAATTTATACTATAATTTTAATTAGTATGTTTATGAATTCATAAAAAGGTCTGTACAAATTGCTCGTTTTTCGGGAATTAAAAGAAAATTTGCTGGAATCTTCCTGTTTGGCTTTAGGTGTTTTTGACGGGGTGCATCTCGGACATCAAAAAGTTATCCTTAATGCTGTTAAAAAGGCTCAAGAGCTCGGAAATACCAGCGCGGTTGTAACTTTTTCAAAACATCCCCGTTTTGTTATTTCAAAATCCAATCCTGATATTATTACTTCTATTGAAGAAAGACTGGAGCTTTTTGAAAATCTTGGAGTTCAGGCGGCTGTCGTTCTTGATTTTGATGAAAAACTCGCCTCAATGACAGCAAAAGAATATCTGAAAAATATTTTAATCGGCTGTTTGAACGCAAAAAGCATTACAATCGGCTATAATCACAAGTTTGGGCAGCAAAGCTGCAAACTTAGGCAACCAGATTCATGCACTAAATACTTTGACAAAAACGAAGGCAAGCAAAGCTGCAAACTTAGGCAACCAGATTCATGCACTAAATACTTTGACAAAAACGAAGGCAAGCAAAGCTGCAAACTTAGGCAACCGGATTCATGCACTAAATACTTTGACAAAAATGAGGACAACAAACCAGGAAACGGCAAATTTCTTGAAAATTACAGCAAAAAACACGGCTATGAAGTAAGTATAATCTCTCCTGTTAAAATTGATAGCCATGTTGTAAGCAGTTCTGTTATAAGAAAATTTATATTAAAAGGTGATGTTGAAACTGCCGCAAAATTTTTGGGCAGATCTTTTAAAATAAAAGGCACTGTAATTCACGGTCAGCATTTGGGAAGAACGCTGGGATTCCCTACTGCAAACCTTTTATTACCTGATGATTTAATTATTCCTTTAAATGGAGTATATTCAGGTCTTGTTAAAATCGACGCAAAGGTTTATCATGCTGTAATTAATATTGGCAAAAGACCAACTATCGGCGATCTGAAAAAAGATCTGGTGGAAGCACATATTCTTGATTTTGATGAGGATATTTACGGCAAAATTATCGAAATTTCCTTTCTTGAAAGAATACGGAACGAAATAAAATTTAATTCCCTTGAAGAGTTAAAAATTCAAATAAAAAAAGATTGTGATTTTATAAAATGAAAAAGATTTTAATTTCAGGATATTACGGCTTTGATAACTTCGGAGATGATGCGATTTTGCATGCCATGGTGTATGAATTAAAAAAACACCTTACTAATCCCAGAATAACAGTAATTTCAAATAATCCTGCAAAAATAAAAAGAATTTATGATGTGGATTCTATTCACAGATTTAATTCAAAAGAAATTATTAAAAAAATGAAATCCTGCAATGTCTTTATAAGCGGGGGCGGCAGTCTTCTTCAGGATGTAACCAGTTGCAGAAGCTTTATTTATTATTTAAGTCTGATTTTTCTCGCAAAATATTTTGGAAAAAAAACAATAATATTTGCACAGGGAATAGGTCCAATAAGTACAATAATAGCAAGATTTTTAACTAAACTTGTACTTTCAAAAGTTGATTTAATAACTGTTAGGGATAAAGAAAGCCAAACTTTCCTGAAAAAACTCGGAGTTAATTCTATTTTAGCTACCGATCCGGCATGGTCACTTGAAATTTCTACGGAAGAAAAACTTTTAAAAGTTGATAAAATAAATATAGGTGTGCAGTTAAGAGAATGGAAAACTCTTACAAATAAAAATATAAATGTTATTGCGAATATCTTAAGCGAAAAATTTAATGATGAAAAAAATTGTATTAATTTAATTTCACTTCAGGATACACATGATCTCGAAATTATGCAAAGACTTAAAAATATTCTTTTAAAGAAAGATTTACATTCGGAAGTAAGGATTTATTCAGGTCTTTCAATTGACCAGAGTATAAATATACTTGGAAACCTTGATTATCTAATCGGGATGAGATTTCATGCATGTCTTATTTCTGCTAACTTTAACGTGCCGACACTGGCTTTATCTTATGATCCTAAAGTTACCAGTCTTGCTTTAGAATCAAAGATGCCTTTTATAAACATGAATGCTCTTAACAAAAGTAAAGATAATTTTGTTCTTAAACTTGATGAATTAATATCAAATAAGGAAAAAATCAGGTACGATTTAAAAGAATTTTCTGAAAAAAAATCTCAAATTTGCAGGGATAACTTTGTTTTATTGCTTAATACAATAATTCAAGAGTAAAATATATTATATTGTCGGGAGATGGAGAAACTAAAGTGTCTTACACGGATAATAAACAAAAAAGAGCTTGTGTTTTAGGCTATCCTGTTGATTTAGTCACAAAAGAGGAGGCTCTTGATTTTGCAGAAAATTTTATGGCAACAGGAAAAGGACTTCATGTGGTTACTATAAACCCTGAAATAATACTTGCTGCCGAAAAAAATCCCGAACTTGATGCCATAATCAAAAAAGCAGGACTTATAATTCCTGACAGCACCGGCATGGAACTTGCTCTAAGACGGCAGGGATTTAATATAAAAAAACTTGCAGGAATAGAATTTTCAGAAACCCTAATAGACAGATGTGCCAAAAACAACTACAAAGTCGCTTTTTTGGGGGCAACACAGAAAGTTATTGAGCTGCTTCAAAAAGAATTAAAACTGAAATACCCCGAAATAAACATTGTTTATGCTCGCAACGGGTATTTTTCCGATAACGACATGCCGGAAATAACTGATAAACTTAAAGAACTTAATCCTCATTTGCTTTTAGTGGCATTAGGCGCGCCAAGACAGGAATACATTATAAGCAAATACAGGGAAGAACTTCCTCATACTGTTATGATAGGAGTCGGCGGAAGTTTTGACGTGTGGGCAAAAAAAGTCAAAAGAGCGCCTGTCTTTTTCAGAATTTTTGGGCTGGAATGGTTATACAGGTTAATTAAGCAACCGTCACGATTTAGCAGGATGTTTCCTGCGCTGCCTTTGTTTATTTTCAGAGCTGCTATTTTAGGACAAAAATCAAGAAGAGAGTATTGATATGGAACAAACAAAAAGATTTAACGAAGAAGAACTTAAAGAATTAGAAACAATATCCAAAAACCTTAGAGAACGAGCTTTAACAATGGTCTACAAAGCTCAATCAGGACATGTCGGCGGCGCTTTATCGGCTATTGACTTACTTCTTATTCTTTATAAAAAAACAATGAAACTTGCTCCTCAATGGAAACAGGATAATGAATGGACTAAAAGAGACAGGTTTATTCTGTCAAAAGGACATGCGTCTGCCGCTTTATACAGTGTTTTATGCGAATTTGGTTATTTTTGTCCATCAGAAACCGATAGTTTCAGACAATTGGGTGCAAAATTACAGGGACATCCCAATAGTGAATATGTCCCCGGTGTTGAAGTTCCATCAGGCTCTCTCGGACAGGGGCTTTCTATGGCTAATGGGATTGCTCTTTCATTAAAATTAGACAAAAACCCCGCAAAAGTGTTTGTACTTATGGGGGATGGCGAATTACAGGAAGGTCAGATATGGGAAGCTGCCATGACTTCCAAACATTACAAGCTTGATAATCTCGTTGCAATTGTTGACAGAAACAGGTTACAGATTGACGGTAACACCGAAGACGTTATGGGACTTGAACCTCTGACGGATAAATGGAAAGCTTTCGGGTGGGAAGTCCTTGAAATAAACGGTCATGATTATCAGGAAATTTATGAAGCGTATCAAAAAGCTTCACTTCTGGGAAGCGAAAAAACTTCTCCTGTTGTGATAATTGCCAATACAGTTAAAGGCAAAGGGGTTTCCTTTATGGAAAATAATGCCGGATGGCACGGAAAAGCCCCGAATGATGACGAATTTAACAAAGCAATTAACGAATTAAGAGGATTATAATAAAATATGATTACTGATAATAGAAAAATTAGTTCGCTTAGAGTAGCTTACGGTGAAGCATTAGCGGAATTGGGCAAAGAAAATCAAGATATTGTAGTATTGGACTGTGATTTGTCAAAATCCACCCAGACAATAATTTTTAAAAATGCTTGTCCTGAAAGATTTTTCAATATGGGTATAGCGGAACAAGACGCTGTCAGCACTGCGGCGGGTTTTGCTTCAGCGGGAAAAATCCCGTTTATAAGCACGTTTGCTATCTTTGCATCTGGCAGGGCATGGGAGCAGGTAAGAAATTCTATTGCGTATCCAAAATTCAACGTGAAAGTCGTCGGAACTCACGGCGGTTTAACAGTCGGTGAAGACGGCGCAAGCCATCAGGCACTCGAAGATATTTGCCTGATGAGAGTAATGCCCAACATGACAGTAATAGCTCCTGCGGACAGTATTGAAGTTAAAGCAGCGGTAAAATTTGCCACAGAGTACAAAGGTCCTGTCTATCTAAGAATTCCAAGACCCAATCTTCCCGAATTACATGATGAAGCAGAATATAAATTCGACATGAAAGCCCATATTTTAAGAGAAGGAAAAGATTTAACAATTGCTTCATACGGAGAAACCGTTATTGAATGCTTAAAATGCGCTGAAATACTTGAACAGAAAGGAATTTCCGCGGAAGTTATAAATGTTTCCACAATTAAACCTCTGGATGAAAAAACGATTCTTCAAAGCGCGCAAAAAACAGGCGTTGTTATGACCGTTGAAAATCATTCCATAATAGGCGGTCTTGGCGGTGCGGTATGCGAACTTTTATCCGAAACCCTTCCTATTCCCGTTAAAAGAATCGGCGTAAGAGATCAATTCGGACAAAGTGGAAAAGATACCGAATTAATGGCAAAATATGGATTAACAGCAGAAAAATTTATAGATGAAGCAATAAAATTAGTTGAATTTAAAAATAAATAAAGTTTTTGCTATAATATAATTTCCAATCAATAGTAAGATGTCATTTATTAAGATTGCCATGTTGGCGCAAAGCGCCTCCTCGTAATGACAGAAAAATATAAGTCGAATATAGTTAGAAAAAATGATCAGATTTAGAAATGTAATAAAAACATATGGGGCGCAAAGAGCTCTGGATAGCATAAACCTGCATATCAAGGTGGGAGAGTTTATTTTTCTTACCGGAACAAGCGGAGCAGGTAAATCTACTATAATGCGCTTAATTTATAGAGAAGAAAAGCCTACCAGAGGACAGGCTTTGATTGGCGGGGTGGATGTAGCCAAGCTTCCTGACAACAAAATTCCTTATTTAAGAAGACGTATGGGTATTGTTTTTCAGGATTTTAAACTATTGCCGCAGCAAAATGTCTTTGATAACGTTGCTTTTGTTATAAGAGCACTCGGAATGAACAGCAGAGAAATAAATAAAAGGGTTTCAGGCGCGCTTAAAATAGTAGGACTTTTTGACAGGCTTGATGCTTACCCTTCTCAACTTTCCGGTGGAGAACAGCAAAGAGTAGGCATAGCAAGAGCTATAGTTAACGGCCCGCCTCTTTTGATAGCAGATGAACCGACAGGAAATCTCGATCCTCAAACCAGTATGGAAATTATGGAAATTCTGGAGCAGATTAACAAACGTGGAACCACTATATTACTTGCTACTCATGATAAAGAAATGGTAAATCATTTCAAAAAAAGAGTTATTACTCTTGAAAACGGGAAAGTTGTAAAAGATATCCACGAGGGAACTTACGAACAATGAACCATTTTGATGCAGACATAAGAATAATTAAAAGAGTTATTGCAGAAACATTCAAGGGTATTGAAAGAACCCGCTGGATGAATCTTATAATAATAACCACTATGGCTGCGATTTTAAGTATTTTTGGCTGTTTATTCAGGACAAGCATTGCGATTTCGGATTTTGTCGAGCATCTGGGCGATTCTCTTGAAGTTTCTGTCTATTTAAAACCGGGATACAGTATTGAAAAATCAAAAGCTGCGATTATAAAAATCGGCAATATTAAAGAAATAAAAGTGATCCCGAGGGAACAGGCATGGGAAAAAATTAAGCAGGAAATGGATGTGCCTGATATAAAAAATCCTTTGCCGGATACATTGCGGTTAAAGGTCAAAAATCAGGATAAAATTGAATATGTAATAAAAAACGTTAAAACCCTGCAATCAGTGGAAAGTGTTCAATATGCCCGAGATATTGTGGAAAAAATTATTAAAATTGGCAATGTGACTAATATTGCAACGATTATTGTGCTTATTGTTCTTGGTGGGTTGACTTTATCGATTATTAACAACACTATTCATCTTGTAATTCAAGCCCGAAGCGAAGAAATAGAAATAATGCGTATGATGGGCGTAGGAAATTGGTATATCAGAGCGCCATATATTTTACAGGGGGCTTTTTACGGATTTTGCGGGGCGCTTATATCCATACTTCCTTTAAGAATTCTCGAAAATTATATTATTTCCATGACTCAATTTTTTAATATGGCGGAACCTCTTGTTTTTACAAATATAGTAGTAGTGGTTCTTATGTCCATGGGAATTTTTGTAGGCTCCCTCGGTAGCTTTATCTCCGTCAGAAAATATTTAAGAATTTAGATTAAATCAGCAAGCTTTTTATAAAGCTCTTTTTCCTCTGGTGTCGGATGTTCAGGAATTATAATTTTGATTTTTGCTGTATGGTCTCCAAAACCGCCTTCTTTTTTAGGAAGTCCGAGATTTTTAAGCCTTAAAGATTTTCCTGATTGAGTTCCGTGAGGTATCGTAACTTTTACAACCCCATGCAATGTTTTAACTTCTGCCACAGTACCAAGTACGGCTTTAGGAGCAGGAACTTCAAGATCAGAAGAAACATTTGTCCCATCTACAGTAAAATCAGGATGATGTTTATATTTAATTACAAAATAAAGGTTTCCTTTTCTGCCTGACGAAGAAACTTTTCCTTCTCCGGCAAGACGAATTTTTGCGCCTTCTTTTACACCTTTAGGGATTTTCACGTTTAAAACCTTTGAAACAGAAGAAACTCCGCTGCCGCCGCATTTAAAACATCTTGAACCGCGGCCGCCGCATTCTGTGCATTTGTCCATATAGCTTATTTTAACGGCTTTAGTCCCTTCACCCATCAAATCTTCAAGATCAATCGCCAAATCCTGTGTTATATCAAGATTTTCTTCGGGCTGACGGGGTCTTTGAGCGTGAGTGTGAGATTGTTGACGAGAACCGGCTGATTGTTGCGAAAAATCACCAAAAATTGATTCAAAAAACTCACTAAATCCGCCAAGTCCGCCCATATCACCAAAATCATTGAATGTGCGAAATCCGCCAAATCCTCCTTCGCCAAAATTCATGTGAATATTTTCATATCCCGGGGGCGGGGTAAATTGCGAGCCTTCCTGCCAGTTGCTGCCCAGACTGTCATATCTTTGCTTTTTTTGAGGGTCGGATAGAACTTCGTAAGCCTCGTTTATTTCTTTAAATTTTACCGTAGCATCGGCAGCTTTGTTTACATCAGGGTGATATTTTCGCGCCAACTTACGAAAAGCCGCTTTTATCTGCTTTTCATCCGCATCTTTCGATACACCAAGAATTTTATAATAATCTTTATATTTCATTTTTTTAATTAATACCCTTTTAAATCCATAATTCCTGTTTTTGGGATAATGAAGATATTATAATTGATTTTAATAAAATGGTTCAGGGCTACGCCCTGACTATGTCAACCCTTTGGGATAAGAGTTTTTCTTTCTTTTGGTTCTGTTTTCTTTCTTTTTGAATGCAAAAAGAAAGAAAACGAACTGGGGTTGAGGGGCAAAGCCCCCTTATAAATAAACTTTCTTCAATAATTATTCACTTCTAATTTAGTATAAGCAAAAAATAATCAAAAAATATGTTTTTTAATAAATAATTTATATTTTGTTTGTCCTAATACAAAACCTGATTTACAATAAAATTATGAAAAAACTTCTGCTTTTATTACTAACTTTAATATCTATTCTTGTGTTTTCAAACTCTTCCTGTAAAGCCGAAAACCTGAGAATAAACTATGATTTGCTCTATAAAGACACCCCTGTTCTTGATTTTATGTACGAAGAAGGAATTGATCCCGAACAAGACAATGATTATAACAGATATATAATTTCTCCTTACACGCTAATAAGAATTACAGACACGCTCCGCAACAAAAAAATCCTGTTAAAATCAGGATATTATCTTGTAAAACCTGACAAACATGACGGCTATGAATTTCTTCTTTTTAAACAAAACGGAAAAGTTGCAGGCATTGTTCCTGTTTATCAAAAAGTTTTAATTAACCCCGCTCTGGTTTATAAAGAGCCGATAAAGCCTAAACTTCCCCTTTACAAAGCAATACCGAAAAAAATATTTATTGAAATCCCTAAAAAAATAATTACACGTCCTTTTAAAAAATCCTGGGAACAAAAAAAAATTCTTACACCACCAAAATCAGCTCTTGAAAGCAAAGTTGTCGGCAACGGGAAATACCTTGAAATCTGGCTTTATGTCGATAAATACTTATATAAAGTATTATTTAAAATCGAAAATTAAATTTTATATAATGGTATATTTTTTTTAAAAAAACATCTATTATTAAAACAAGAAAGGGAAAATTTTTACAAAATTAAGAGTTGTCCGGAGTAGTTATGAGATTAGACTTTATTAACAAAAAATTAGGGCTTATTATATCCCTGACTGTTTTAGGATTTTGTTTTTCAATGAACAATGCTTCCTGTGCGGAAACAGTGCAGGATAGCAGTTCAATCACAAGTTTAAGTCCACAGGAAAACAATATTAACACGACAAATAATTTACTTACTATACAATCAGAAGAACCTGTTTTTCCTGCTGTGGTTAAAACTGCCGAAAATCAGACTGAGCCGACAACACCTGCTGTAAATATCCAAAATAATAATGAAATTGACGCAGATAAAAATATTGTTCCCGTTCTTGATTTAAAAGGCGGCATTCAGACACAAGAGGTTAAAAAAGAAACACCTCTTGAAATATGGCTTAATCAAGATAAAGCTACCGGCGACTGGAAAGGTCTTCGGACAAAGCTTGAAGAACATGGCGTTACTATTACAGGATCATACATGACAACTGTATTTACAAAAGGACACAGCGGCGGGCTTTTATACAAAAGAGGCACTTCTTATCAAGGACTTGTAAATACTGCTGTGGAATTTGACACAGAAAAAATGCGCTTATATCCAGGCGGGAAACTGTTTGTGTTATTCCAGAATGCTCACGGAAAAGGCTTATCAGGTAAATATGTCGGCGATGCTTTTGTATTTAACAATGCTGATGCCGGGAAAAAAACCACCCAATTAAGCGAATACTGGTATGAACAAAGTTTATTTGATAACAAATTAAGATTTATAGTCGGAAAACAAGACGCAAATTGTGAATTTCAGGCTCTTGATACAGGTTTTGAATTTATAAATTCAGGTTTTAACTTTATGCCTAATTCTTCTCTCACCGCATATCCTGATGCCGCAATGGGTTTAGTAGCAGCTATACAACCCACCGAAAACACCTACATAAAATACGGGTTTTTTGACGGTCAGGGTGTAGGCAGCGAGAGCGGTTTTAACACTGTTTTTCACAAAAATGATACTTATAAACATTTTGGAGAAATTGGAATAACTCCTTCTATCAAAAGACATCCCGGAAAATACTTAATCGGAATGTGGCATAACACCGAAAACACAGACGAACTTTTAAGTGATGATGCTATTAATTCAGGTATTATAGCAGAAACTTTCCCGAGTAATCAGGGATTTTATGCGGAATTTGAACAAATGGTCTTCAAAGAAAAACCTGACAGCGAGGATTCTCAAGGTTTAACCGTACTCGGACAATTTGGCTGGGCTCCGCCTAAAAAAACTGAGATGTCTAAATATTTTGGAACCGCAGTTGCCTACAAAGGCTTAATTCCAAACAGAAACGAAGATTTATTTGGTGTCGGCATTAATTTTGCTAATTTCAGCAAAAGATTAGGGCATATAAAAAACGAAAGTGTTCTTGAAGTATTCTATAAAATATGTTTAACCCCATGGTTATATATACAGCCTGATTTTCAATACATAAACAAGCCTTTTGGAGCTGATGACAGCGTTATTGTTTTTGGCATCAGGACAGGCATCGAGTTTTAAGCTAATGGATACTTATAATCTTACGCAAAGATTGTTTAAAAAATCTTCATAGCTAATCTTCAATCCTTCTTTAAGAGAAATTTTTGACTTCCAGCCTAGCGCATTAAGCCTTGACACGTCCAGAAGTTTTTTGGGAGTTCCGTCTGGTTTTGTCGTGTCAAATTCAAGTTTACCTTCAAAGCCGACGGTTTCTTTTATAAGCTCCGCCAGTTCCCTGATTGTAACGTCAATTCCTGCTCCGATATTTATAAATTCCCCGATTTCTTTGGCATTCTTGTTTTCCATAAGATAAACACAAGCTTCTGCCAGGTCATCGCTGCACATAAATTCTCTCATAGGGGTACCTGTTCCCCAAACAGTGACTTTTTCAAGATTTTTTTCTTTGGCTTCGTGGAATCGCCTCAAAAGCATCGGGATAACATGGGCATTTTCAGCATGATAATTATCGTTTATGCCGTATAAATTACAGGGCATGGCGGAAATATAATTTGTTCCATATTGTTTATTAAAAGCGCTGCAAAGTTTAATTCCCGTAATTTTTGCCAGCGCGTAAGGCTCATTTGTCGGCTCTAACGCAGAAGTTAAAAGATATTCTTCTTTAAGCGGCTGAGGAGCAAGTTTAGGATAAATACAGCTCGAGCCGAGAAATAATAATTTCTCAACATTATTTTTATAAGACGCTTCAATAATATTATTTTGAATTTTCAGGTTATCAAGCAAAAAATCAACAGGATATGTATTGTTTGCATAAATTCCTCCAACTTTCGCCGCTGCAAGAAAAACCCAATCAGGCTTTTCTTCTTCAAAAAACCTGAAAACCTGTTCCGAATTCATTAAATCAAGTTCTTCCCTTGTTTTTAAAATAAAATTTTTATATCCTTTTTTCTGTAATTCTCTTACAAGTGCACTTCCGACAAGTCCTTTATAACCGGCTATAAAGATTTTTTTGTTCATGAGTTTTCCTTTTGGTTGTTTATTGGATAGATCCTCACGTCGGGGCTAAAGCCCCTCCTCAGGATGACAGTATCACGTCGATAAATTAACTATTTCATGATTATTATAAAATAAAAAACCTCGGTTTGAAAGGAAAAACAGAGGCATTCAATTCAATAATTATATTTTTACATTATTTTCTTGGAATATTGTATTTCATATTCATAATCGCAACATGCGGATTTTTCTTTGATGAATTTCCGGAGAAAGATAATTCATTTGGCTTTCCATCAAAATTCTTTTCTCTGTAAAGAAATAAATCTGTTCCGGTCATTGTAATATTTACAGGATTGTCATTTTCATCAAATTTCTTTAATAATTTTTTTCCATACGCGTTAACAATTTTATATGTAGAATTATCAGCTTTATCAAGGGCGTTTTTGTAAGTAGTGCCTGCTTGTAAATTGTCTAAAAGCCCTTGTTCAATTTTAGTGCCTTTGGCTGCTTCATAATTAAGCATTGTTTCCTGAGAAAGATCGATATGTTGAACAGAAACAGACTTATCTCCATCTTTTAATCCTGCCTGCGCTCTGCTTGATCCAAAACCTTTATTATTCATAAGGACAAACATATCTTTTTCATCGTTGTATCTATACATTCCCACGATATCTTCATAAATATATTTTACTTCCGCAGTAATATTACTTGTTTCTTCACCTTTATCATCTTTATATTTTAATTCTTTGCCTGTATTATCTTTTATTTTTACTTTTATTTCTCCATCTTTATCTTCTCTTTTTTCAAATTCAAGTATATTTCCATATTCATCTCTTATATTTCCATCTTTTCCTTTCAGGCAGGTTTTTAAGGTAGGTTCACTTGCTCCTTGTTCCCAATATGACATAGTCATTATAAAATTGCCGTCAGCATCTCTTTTTGCGGTATCAAGCACAACTGTTGAACCATTAACAAGAGGTGATAGCGCTTTTTCTTTTCTAAGATTCATTAATTTCGCTATTTCATTTTTGCCGGTTTCTATTTCCCGAATATTGTCAGAATTGTCTTGTTCAGCTCTATTATAGTGATTAAAGTTTCTGTTCTGAACGTAGGTATTTTTATATTTGTTTTCAAAACCGGTTTCGCCGAGTTCATCACCAGCATATACTGTAGGATTACCGTTCACTGCAACCAAAAACCCCATAGCTGCCCTGTATTTTTTAAGGGCGGGAGCTAACATTTCTTTAAGGGTATCTTTTTCTAATTTTTTCATTGTATCAGAATTTGTATCAATATATTCTGAAGTTGTTTGTGAAATTAATTTTGCTTCTTTCATGACCTCTTTAATGTTGACATCATAAGGTCTTACACCGAAAAACTCGCTGTCCATTTCTTTTTCAACAATCTGACCATCCTTTTTCACATGGTATTTCCCGTTTGAAAGATTATCAACAGCTTGTTTTATATCTTTTTGAACGGATTCAGGAATTGAATTAGATACATAAGCTTTGTCAAATGAATCTTTCAAAGCATCACCCATGGCTTTACCTTTTCCTTCATTAAAGAAAGTGTCGGCATCAAGACCAAAAAGATGAGCCGCTCTTGGTTTGTCATGATTTCCCATGCTGTTATGAGCATAGTTAGCTGTATCTAAACTTCCGGCATGTAAATGTCCTAAAGTATTATAATGCTGACCAGGTTCTGCCCAGGCGCATAATGTATTTTTTATAACTTCACTTATATCACAATGATCATGCTTATCTTCTTCCGTAAAACTTCCAAATAATCTGTGTGGAAGACTATAGAAGAAATTATAATTTGTGGGTGTTGTAGCATTAGCTCCTTGAATAAGCTTCATGCTTGCTTCCTGCATATCTGTGTATTTTTCTCTTTTTCCAACAGGATTTGCCTGAACAAGTCCGCCTTCATCAGTAACTTCAAGAATTTCGTAAGCTCTGGGATTGTATTTTCTTACGCCTTGAGTAAATTTATCCCAGAATTTAATTCCTTTATCCCAGTTTAATTCAAAATCAGCTTTGCCTTCAAGGATTTCTTCAACGGGACAGACATCTTTTGCAGCGTCAATACGCCATTCAAGACCGCCTTCCGCTTTATCGACGACCAATTTTGCAACTTTTACCGTGTTTCCGTCAAGCCCTTCAAGACGTCCGGCTAAATGATTCGCAAATTTTTGCTTATCTTCATTGCCAATCATACTTATGCCTGATTTAAGGCGGGAAAATAAAATTTCAGCTTCCTGCGTAGGATTTGCGGCATTTATATCAAGACTTTGCGGTGAAACTTTCTTGAGAAGTTTTTTGTTATACTCAAGAGCCTCTTTATTTTCGTAATTCGGGCTTAATTTTTCGTCTTTGAATAATTCGGGAGAATGCTTGCCGGCTTCCGTCAAAAGCCCCTGAGTAACGATAAATTTCGCTACGTCATTAGAGATAAGGCTGTATAATTCTTTTCCGTCTTTTGTAAGATTTCCTGTTTCGTCATCAACTATTTTAACTTTAACTTTTCCTGTATTTTCAACTTCTTGAAGGATTTCTACAGCCGTTCTTGTCATTTGATCGGCAATTACATTGTCCATTTTTTGATAAACAGACCTAAACTCTTCAGGAACAATACCTGAATATTTTTTATCTTCTGATTTTGCTCTTTCTTTTGCAAAAATTTCATAGCGTGATTTGCCTATCTGATCTTCAGAAGAGGCAAGTTTTTTGAGAAATGGGCTTCCAAGAATTCCACTCATGCCGGAATTAAATTCTACAGCATCAAGCGGATAAGACATAAGCCCGTCTGTGACATTTTGAGGAGCAGGAGCGGTTTTTAAGCTGTAATTTCCATCGAGTAAATTCTTAATTTGGGTTTCATTTATTTTAAGCGCAGCACCAGGAAGGGTTCCAGCTGCAACTTTAAATCTTATTTTATTTAAATAACTTTTTGCATCAGTTACACCGGAAAGTTCTTTCGCGGTATGCGAATGAAGTGTTTTTGCAACTTCATTTGTCCAGAATTCGCCTACCTGAACAATATTATCCTGAACCTGATTTATGGATTGTTCTACTTTTTGAATTTTTGTTCCAGCATCTTTGCCATAATTAAATTTTATTTCTTTTTTCTCCTGCTCTGTAAGCATAAAACGGAGTTTGGAAATGTCTTTATTTCCTACCCATAAAGTAGTTCCACCATCGCTGTCAGATGGTGCAGCAGCAAAATTTGTCCATTCGGTAAGAAAATTACGTAGCGGAAGCTGCTCTTCTGTTTCTTTTTTCGCTTCTTCCCAATTTTTAAGCTTTTGTCCCACTTCTTTAGGGTTAATTTCAAATCTATAAGGGACTATTGAATCCATATAGTCGTTTACTTCGTTATGGTCTTTAGAATTTTTATTGTCATAATTTCTTATAACTTCATCATTATTGACCTGCTCTTTAGAAGCAAGCCTTTTATCATAGACCTGAACGTAAGTCGGTTTTTTGCTGTCATAATTAGTATTTTTTTCTACTGTTTCACTGTAATTATCGTTCAATAAAACCTTATATTCAGCGTTTACAAGTCTGATTCCAAGGTTTTCATTTTTAACGTCTTCTTTTTTGGAAAGAATACCGAATTTAAACGGTTTATCGGGGAAGCTAAAAGTATTAAGCCAGTCAATATATGGTGATTGTGTACCCCATTTACTTATATGTTCTGTATGAACACCTTCAAGTCCTTCATTAACAAAAGCGCCATCAGCTATCCAACCCATGCCACGTTTATATAATTCTGTGTTTAATTTTTTGAATTTAGAAATATCACCAAGCCCGTCAGTTATCTGGTACGGGTTTGTTGTCCAGTAACCATGACTGGAAAGATTGTCCTGACCAAAAATAGGCGTACTTAAAATCCTTTTTATACCAAAATCATTCATATAATCGACTTTTTCGATTATACCGTCAATATTTCCGCCTAATTTGTTAAAATGAGTTCTTCTTTCATCATAGATTGCCGGATTTTCTTTCTCTGTTTTCCTGGAAATCATTAAATCAGGCATAATATGATACATTGATCTTGCTTCTTCAAGGATAGGTCTGCTTGGAGGTGTAGCGATATTCCACTGCCTATCAGAAGTTAAAAGTGTTGAATCAAGATAATCTTTTCCATTTATTTTAAATTTATAACCTAATGCTATATTTGCAAGTTCTTTAGGATTATCGGTTAATCCATGCAATTCAAAGTGACGATCTATATAATTTTTTCCCGGTTCAAAATCAAATTCTTTGACATCTGTCTTGTTTTTATTTCCTAAAACCTGATAATTTCCGTTATCGTCTTTTATAAGCTTAACGATCTGCACGGAAGCTTTATCACCTTTTTTTACGGCAGGCAAATAAAACCTGTAAAGATTTTCACCGTTATCATCCTGAATAACTTTATGACCGGTAAAGCTTACATTTGATTTAGTTTTATTAATATTGTTATTGTTTAAGTTCTTTTCATTAAAACTATCTTGAACTTTCAACATTCTAACCTTTTCCCTTTTATAAACAATATAATCCGCTACATGTTTATAAAGTCGGAAAAGTTGGAAAAATGAACTTTTTAAGGGTATTTTTGAGAAAAAATTTACAATTATTAACAAGAACTCGGGCAGATGTCATTGCGAGGAACGCAGCGACGAAGCAATCTTATTTTCATGTAAATAGATTGCCACATCAACCCTTCGGGCTTACTTGGTTACTGGCGTGTAACGGCATTAAGGTCGGGCAAAGCCCGACCTTCAGCCTCAGCTCGCAATCCGCTCCTCGCAGTGACAATACACTACCGGATAGATCCGTCGCTTTGCTCAGGATTACATTTTTATAAAAACGATATTTTAATCGTT
>Ga0209212_1001212_pt1 | contig 43595 bp, 44 predicted proteins | sample RifGroC2_FD_183996 | JGI IMG/M metagenome (GOLD analysis project Ga0209212, IMG submission 183996) | Groundwater microbial communities from Rifle, Colorado, USA - Groundwater C2 (SPAdes) (version 2) | ecosystem: Environmental > Aquatic > Deep subsurface > Groundwater | place: Rifle, Colorado... | reverse complement strand
AATAACTTTGTCTGTTGTGATCATAGGGTTGATGTTTGTTATTTGTTTGATTATCAGCTATAAATATACAAATAATCTCCCTATATCACAACTTTTTTTATGATTTTCTTATCCCGAACTCACGTTAATAGAAAAAAGAGAGCAATTTGTGCAGATGGTCTCCCCTCAGAATGTGCTTCGACGCGGATATACGCTCACCCTGAAGGATGGAAGAATCGTTACCTCCATGCAGGATCTGGGAGTGGATGATACCATTGAAACCCGTTTCAGAGATGGCATCTCTGTTTCCCGGATTACCGGGTTACACATGTCAGATAATTCACAGGAGGAAAAGTAATCCTGATTTTAGTTTATCATATGAAATGAATGAAAGATGGAGAAATTAACCTATAACTCGGCGAAAAAAGAACTGGAAACCATTGTGTCGGCTATTGAGTCTGGCGAAATGGATGTGGACCTACTGACCGACAAGGTCAAAAGAGCTTCACAATTGATCACTTTTTGTAAAGAGAAGTTGACTAAGACCGAGAAAGAACTTCAGAAAATACTTGACGACATCGTATGAGTGCCAGTCGAAAAAAGAGCACGATCATTGTCGCGGGCGGCAAGGGGCTGCGTGCCGGAGGTGATCTGCCTAAACAGTTTCAGCCGATAGGAGGTATACCGATGCTGATGCGTACCATACAGGCATTTCATCGTTACAATTCACAAATGAAAATCGTGGTGGTGCTGCCGGATGAATTTCAACTGCTCTGGGAAGAGCTGTGCAGGCTTCATGATTTCATTGTGCCTCATAAGATTGTCAATGGGGGAGAAACCCGATTTCACTCCGTAAAAAATGGTTTGGTGGAGATCGATGATGAGGAGATTGTGGGAGTGCATGATGCAGCCCGCCCTTTTGTCGGTACCGATTTGATTGCTCGATGTTTTGAAGCTGCAGAGCTGCATGATTGCGGTGTAATCCCTGTGGTGGAAGAAGCCAACAGTGTGCGCCTGCTTACAGAGAACGGCAGCCGGATACTCGATCGACAATTGTTGCGTGTGATTCAGACTCCGCAGGTATTTCCGGCAGTGCGATTAAAGCGTGCTTATGAAACAGTTTTCGATCCGGCGTTTACCGACGATGCCTCCGTGGCTGAAAAGAGCGGAGTGGACATTTTTTTGATCAAAGGGGAAGAGAGCAACTTTAAAATTACAACCCCCTTCGATCTGATCCTGGCCGAGACCGTGTGGCAGAATAATATCAAAACGACAGAATGATTATGGTTTCGGGTATAAATCTAACCCGAAAACCAATTATTGCCAAAATAATTGTTCCAAATTGTCATGATATGGTAGATTTTTATTACTTTTGTAACCATTATAAAGAGAAAGTTCCATGGAGAAAATTGACAAACTGGACAGACAGATTCTGGAGATTATTTCACAAAATGCCCGTATCCCTTTCCGGGATGTAGCCGAACAGTGTGGGGTTTCACGTGCCGCCATTCATCAGCGTGTGCAGCGAATGATCGAAAACGACGTGATCACAGGCTCCGGGTATCATGTAAACCCCAAGGTGCTTGGTTATGCATCCAGTGCTTACATCGGTGTAAAACTGGAGAAAGGCTCCATGTACAAAAATGTAATTCCCGAATTCGATAAAATCCCCGAAGTTACGGAGTGTCATTTTACCACCGGTCCCTATACGTTGTTGATCAAGCTCTTTGCACGCGACAACGAACATCTGATGGACCTGCTAAATAACCGTATCCAGGAGATACCGGGGGTGGTCGCTACAGAGACCATGATCTCATTGAGTCAGAGCGTGAAGCGGGAAATACCCATTGTGAGGGATGGTGCTGATAAATAAAAAAAAGGCTGGGTCTCCAGCCTTTTTTTGTCGGGATGAGGTGACTCGAACACCCGACCTCCACGTCCCGAACGTGGCGCGCTAGCCAACTGTGCTACATCCCGATTAATTTGTGGCTGCAAAGATAAATAATTTTTTTCTATTAACCGAATAGCCTTATTTTTCTTTTTCGTTGACATCCACTTTTCCCACTATGATTTCCAGCCTACGACCTTTTTAGAGAGAGGATTTGATTTTATCAAATCGGGCTGTAAAGAAGCGTAATTGTTTAGGCTCATACACAAACTGCAGCCCCGGGATACGCTCCCTATGTTCATACAACCTGATCACGGCATCGGCCACCACATCCATGTGACGATATGTATACACCCGACGGGGGATGGTCAGCCGCACCGTCTCCAGTTTCGGGTGATTGTTTTCGCCTGTCTCTTTATCACGTCCAGCCGAAATGATTCCCCGTTCCATGCTACGGACTCCCGACTCCACATAAAGACTCGCAGCGAGGCTTTGTGCCGGGAATTCATCCTGGATAAGGTGAGGACAAAACCTGCGTGCGTCAATGAATACGGCATGTCCTCCCACCGGTTCCACGATAGGAATACCTGCAACCATCAACTGATCGCCCAGATAACGAACCTGCTTCACACGATGCTCGATATATTCAAATTGCATCGATTCTCCCAGCCCGACTGCCATTGCCTCCATATCCCTTCCAGCCATGCCGCCGTATGAGGGCATGCCTTCATACACAACGACCAGCTCCTTTGCCTTCTCAAAAAGCGTATCATCGTTCATGCAGAGAAACCCACCGATGTTGACAATGCAATCCTTCTTACCACTCATGGTGCAGCCATCGGCATAGCTGAACATCTCAAGAACAATCTCCTGGATGGTTTTATCAGCATAACCCTCTTCCTGTTCCTTGATGAAATAGGCATTCTCAACACAGCGTGTGGCATCATAAAATACTTTTATTCCATTTTTTCTGGTAATCTCCCTCACTGCACGCATATTTTTCATCGATACAGGCTGTCCCCCTGCCAGATTCACGGTAACAGCAAGGCAAACGTAGGCAATATTTTCCGCACCCTTTTCATCAATTACCTGCTGCAGTTTCTTCAGATCGATATCTCCCTTAAACGGAATGTTGAGCGTGGCATTGTGTGCTTCGTCGCGGATGATGTCCACGAAAGTCCCCCCATTGCGCTCCTGATGATACCGGGTAGTGGTGAAATACATGTTTCCCGGTACAAACTGGCCCGGCCTGATGGCGATCTGCGAAAGAATGTTTTCTGCGCCCCGTCCCTGATGTGTGGGTACAATGTGTTTAAAACCGAAATGCTTATTGACTGCTTCTTCGAGATGTTTAAAGTTTGTGCTCCCGGCATACGCTTCATCCCCCAGCATCATGGCTGCCCACTGTTTGTCGCTCATCGCATTGGTGCCACTGTCGGTGAGCAAGTCAATATATACATCTTCTGAGTTGATAAGGAACGTGTTGTATCCGGCTTCTTTGATGACTCTCTCACGCTCTTCACGAGATATCATTTTAACGGTTTCAACCGACTTGATCCGGAAAGGTTCGGCAGGGTATTCCTTTAAGTTCATATACTGGGTTTTTAGTATTGGATTATACCTCAAAAATATACCAAAAAGACGAAAAATACAATAAATTTAACGGTTATTTCTTTTTGATTCTGACAAATTGAATAAGTTTGCTTCCTATATGACAAAATAAGCTGTTTCTAAGAAAAATAAACCGGTGAAAGGATACGTTTAACCGAAAAATATTTACTTTTGCATAAGTTTTTGCGGCAATAGCTCAGTCGGTAGAGCATTAGCTTCCCAAGCTGAGGGTCGCGAGTTCGAGTCTCGTTTGCCGCTCCCTTCAAATCAGGCACTTATCGGTTTATTCCGGTAGGTGCCTTTTTTAATGTGCAAACTTAAGACTTTATGTCAAAATGATGCCCTTAAATTGTCGTAATCTGCAATAAATTTTGTTCTTTTGTAAGGGAAAAGTTTCAAAATAACAGATAAGATGATCCGTGATTTACATGAACTGATTGAGCGAGCCAGGAACAGACAGCGGTATACCGTGGCGGTTGCTGCCGCTGAGGACCGGCATGTACTGGAGGCACTACAGCTGGCTACCCGACAGGGAATTGTGCATCCTCTGCTGATTGGCAAGAGGTCTGAAATTGAGGAAATAGCACAGACCATCGGTTTTAGTCTGGCAGGGATCGGCATTGTGGATCACGATGGCGATGCGGCATCCTCCGCTCGGATTGCTGTATCCAAGATAAGGACAGGGGAGGCCGATATTCTGATGAAAGGCCGTGTGGCAACGGGTGATCTGCTGAAAGCGGTACTCGACAGGGAGGAAGGGCTGCGCACAGCGCAATTGTTAAGTCACGTGGCATTCTTTCAATCACCCTACTACCACAAAATATTCTGTGTAACCGATGTGGCGATGAACATTGCACCAAATCTGGAGGAGAAGGTACAGATCATCCAAAATGCAGTCAGTGCCTGTCACTCTTTGGGTATAGAAAACCCCAAAGTAGCTGTGGCTGCTTCGGTGGAGAAGGTGAACCTGAAAATGGAGGCTACATTACACGCCGCTCAATTGAAACAAATGAACCTGGAAGGAATGATAGAAGGATGTATCGTAGACGGCCCTTTCGCGATAGATATAGCAGTGAATGCAGTAGCAGCAAGGAACAAAGGTATCGTGAGTGAAGTGGCCGGCGACTGTGACATCATCCTGGCACCCGATATCGAAGCAGGAAACATGTTCTACAAAGCACTCAACTTTCTGGGAGGTGCAACAGCAGCCGCTGTGGTGATGGGTGCCGCAGTGCCCGTCGTACTTACCTCGCGTTCGGACGATGAACGGAGTAAGCTTTCCTCCATCGCGCTGGCAGCCTGCCTTAGATAAAGTAATATCGGCTGTACTTCCGGAAACAATAACTCCAGCAGAGATTACCACGGATTGAGCATCAACATGTATCTAAAATAAGTATAATATATGGGAACAAATACACGCATTCTGGTCATTAATCCCGGCTCCACGTCGACGAAGATCGCCATCTACCAGCAGGAGAAAGTGATCTTTCTGAAAACCATCAAGCATGCACCCGAACTGTTGCGAAAATTCGAGAAGATCACCGATCAGTATGAATACCGGAAGAACATCATCTATGAGGAGCTGAAAAGTGCCGACGTCCCTGTGGAAACCATCGATGCGGTGATCGGTCGTGGCGGACTGGTAAAGCCGATCGCATCGGGTGTTTATCGGGTGAATGAAACAATGCGGAAAGATCTTCTGGAATGCAAACGGGGTGAGCATGCCAGCAATCTGGGAGCACTGATCGCACACGACATTGCAAAGATGTTACCCTCGGCCGACGCTTTTATTGCCGACCCGGTGGTGGTGGATGAATTGCAGCCGCTGGCAAGATATTCCGGTCATCCGCTCTTTGAGAGAAGGTCCATCTTTCATGCCTTGAATCAAAAGGCAATTGCTCGCTCACACGCCAAGTCGATCATGAAAAAATATGAGGATCTCAATCTTATTGTGGTGCATCTGGGCGGTGGCATCACCGTGGGCGCCCATCAAAAAGGAAAGGTGGTTGATGTGAATCAGGGATTGGATGGCGACGGTCCCTTTTCTCCCGAGCGTTCCGGGTCACTGCCTGTGGGACAACTGCTGAAAGTCGCCTTCAGTGGCCTTTACAGCTACGAAAAGATGGCAGAGATGATTATCGGCAAAGGGGGTATGATGGCTTACCTGGGAACCAATGATGCTTACGTGGCGGAGCGGGAAGCGAAGGATGGCGATGAGAAATACCTGCGGGTGATGGAGGCGATGGCTTATCAGGTGGCAAAGGAGATCGGCGCGATGGCTACCGTGCTAAAAGGTGTGGTTGACGGCATCCTGATCACCGGAGGCATAGCCAACAGCAAGTGGTTCTGCAACATGATCATTGAAAGAGTATATCGCATTGCGCCGGTATACGTGTATCCCGGGCAGGACGAAATGGGTGCTCTGGCCGAGAATGCACTCCTCGCCCTCAATGGTGAAATTGAGATCAAAGAATACAAATAGATGCTTCTATTCAATCCCTGGCACGATCTTGCCCTGGCAAACTTCGCTCCCAACTACACCCCGCCTGCTTCAGCCATGAAAATGGCGGAGGATCTGGCTTTGTTGCCTGTATGGTATGGAGATGGTGACGCAGTGATTGCGGAGGGGGAAGTGAACCGATCGTTTTTGGATTCCGTAAAAAGCCTGCTTCCCATCACAGCTGAAATGATTCCCTCTCAGGAGATTGCCTTGCGCCAGGGTGAACAGATTACTCCCTGGGGTTGGAACCCGATGTTGAGAAAGAAGATGATGTCATTGGGTGCCGGTGAGCATCAGATTCCTCTAATGGAGGAGCTTGGGCTACTGAAGGAGTATGCCAATCGTAAAAATGCGGTCCGATTGTTGCAGGAGCTGAAGGAAGAAGAAAAGAATTTTTGCGGGGAATCGCACTATTTTATCCGGCTTGATGAACTTCTTGAATTTTTGCAATCTACGCCGGGTGATAAAGTGTTGAAGATGCCCGTTTCCGGGAGTGGCAAAGGGTTGGTATGGATATTAGGCGGGATTACCGACAAGCAAACAGATTGGTGCCGCAGAGTAATTCATGAACAGGGAGGGGTGGTCGCAGAGCCTGTGTTACGCAAAGTGAAGGATTTTGCCATGGAGTTTTATCTGCAGAAGGGAAAGGTGCAATTTGCCGGTTACTCCCTGTTTCGTTCTGCTGCTTCGGGTGCTTATGCCGGGAATGAACTGCTCTCAGATCGGAAGATAGTGGAAAGGCTGGCGGCATATTGTCCGACAGGCTTGCTGGATGGATTACGTGAGTCACTTATACAAAAGCTTGCCCTCTATTTCACTTTATATACCGGTTACGCCGGTGTGGACATGATGGTATGTGAAACGGATGGGGGATACAGGATTCAGCCTTGTGTGGAGATCAACATGCGGATGAATATGGGGATGGTGGCACGCATCTTCCATGACAGGTACATGAAACCCGGTGCGGAGGGTAAATTCGTGGTGGATTATTTTAAAAAACCGGGAAGTGCAAAACTTTTTCATGGGAAGATGCAACGGGAGTTGCCGTTTGAAGTAGCAGATGGAAAAATAATTTCCGGCTACCAGCCGCTTACTCCCGTTACATCGGATACCCGTTACATGGCTTATGTCCAAATCTGCTGATCCGGAGAAATTATGCCATTCACCTCACTGGAGGTCTCTTACTTTTGTCCCGAGAGTTTTTCAACCAACTCGGTAGTCGCTGTCTCTGAATAGATGCCATAGGCATTCACCAACAATCCTTTCATATTGTTTTGCGACGAGGAAATGGCATAAAGGATGCTTTCGTTGTCGAGGTCCGACATCTCCTGAAATCGATGAATCTCGTCGATCTGAAACTCATCCGGACGAAGCCGGATCATATTTTCAGCACATACGATGCAATCGCTCTCTATATTGAAGTTGGTGGTATAACCCCTTTTAGCCAGATCGTTGATCGCTTCAAACAATGTTGTATAGGTTTTCATGCTTCCTTTTTTTAATTGTACCCTTACAACTATTAAACAGCCGGTAACCTGTCTGGTTCATTTATTTTGTCATCTCTTCGGCGAAATACTTATAGAAGAGCGGAATAGTCCGGATGCCATTGAAGAACTGCTCCAGCGGGAAATTTTCATTCGGTGAGTGAATGGCATCCGATCCCAACCCGAAGCCCATCAACACCGACTTGGTGCCCAGTACCTCCTCGAAGGTAGCGATAATGGGAATGCTGCCACCAGACCTTACAGGTACGGGCTCCTTGCCATATATCTCTTTGTAGGCTTTTTCTGCTGCTTTGTAGGCCGGAAGATCGATGGGGCAGACATAAGAGGGACCACCATGGAGGTACTCCACATTCACTTTCACCGATTTGGGGGCAATCGATTCAAAATAATCGACAAAGATCTTCTCAATCTTTTTGTGATCCTGGTTGGGAACAAGTCGGGTGCTGATCTTTGCATAGGCCTTCGATGGCAGTACCGTTTTGGCACCCTCACCGGTATAACCACCCCAGATACCGCATACGTCGAAGGTGGGTCTGATACCCGTACGTTCATTGGTGGTGTAGCCTTTCTCCCCGGAGACCTCCTCGATGTTCAGTGATTTCTTGTATGCTTCCAGAGAGAAAGGTGCTCTGGCCATCAACGCCCGCTCCTTATCGGAGACCTCCACCACATCGTCGTAGAAGCCGGGAATCAGGATCTTTCCGTCCTCGCCCATCGTCTGCGCGATCATCTTCGACAGTACGTTGATGGGATTGGCCACTGCGCCGCCAAACAGGCCGGAATGCAGGTCGACGTCCGGTCCTGTTACCTCTACCTGCCAGTAGGCCAGGCCCCGCAGTCCGGTGGTAATGGAAGGAACATCGGGTGCGATCATCGAGGTGTCGGACACCAGAATAATATCAGCCTGAAGCATCTCTTTGTGCTTTGCACAGAACTCCGGCAGGCTGGGGGAGCCTACCTCCTCTTCGCCTTCAATCAGAAATTTCACGTTGCATTTTAGTTTCCCCGACTGCACCAGGTACTCAAATGCTTTTGCATGCATGAACGATTGTCCTTTGTCGTCATCCGCGCCGCGGGCCCAGATCTTCCCGTCTTTCACCACCGGCTCGAAGGGGTCTGTGTTCCAAAGATCAAGCGGATCTACCGGCATCACATCCATATGGGCGTATACCATGACGGTGGGTGCTTTGGAATTGATGATCTTTTCGCCATAGGTAACCGGATTCCCGGCTGTTTCCATTACCTCTGCCTTGTCGGCGCCGGCGGCCAGTAAAATCTCTTTCCACTTCTCTGCGGCACGGTACATATCGGGCTTGTGTGCCGGGAGTGATGAGATGGATGGGATGCGGATGAGTTCGAAAAGTTCCTCCAGAAAACGTTTCTCGTGGGTTTTTACATAATTGTTGATTTCGTTCATGTCGATATTCTTATGATTTACAAATTAGCGTCTTCGACAAACTTACAAAAAAAATAGCGAAAAATTGGGCTCAGGGATCTCAATCTACTCCTTTTACATTCATGGCAAGGGTGTAGACCGATGTGCGTGCAGTGATGAACAGCGTCTTCTTCTCTTTACCCCCAAAACAGATGTTCGACGGGCTCTCGGGCACCTCAATTTCATGAATTAATTCACCTTGGGGAGAGTAGACCCATACTTTACCCATTGTCAGGTAAACATTTCCCCGCTCATCAATCGTCATGCCGTCCGATCCTTTCGGGGCGAAAAAGGCTTTGTTCGTGAGGATTCCATCGGCCTCGATATCATATTTCCATATTTTGCCGTCATTGATATCTGCTACGTACAATGTTCTTCCATTGGGCGTACCTACCAGCCCGTTGGGTTGCACGTAATCATCGATAACGCGGGTTATTTTCTTTTCAGGAGAAAGGTAGTACACTCCGCGGGTATCCTGCGACTCGGTGTGTCCCTCCTGCCAGTAGTTTCTGTGATAATAGGGATCGGTAAAATAGATGCCTCCGTCGGGAGCAATCCATAGATCATTTGGACCGTTCAGGTGGGTGCCTTTATATTTCTCAAATAGGATATGCATTTTTTTATCCTCGTCAAAGTGTACAATCCTGTTGTTTAGGTCGGCGCACGCAATAAGCTGATCATTGTGATCAAAATACATTCCATTGGATCTGCCGGTTCCTTCCAGCCAGAGAGAGATGCCCTCCTTTTCATCCCACCGGTAAATGCGGTCGTTGGGCTGGTCGGTAAAATAAACTATTCCCTCTGAATTTACGGCCGGTCCTTCGGTGAAGGAATAACCGGAACCCACTTTCTCTATCTTTGCATTTTCTGCAACAATATCACGCTGTTCGTCCATGTTATTTCTTGTTTCTCTGTTGTTTTCAATTTGCTTCTCCGAGCTTTTTCTCTCAGTGCCTGTCGTTTTTCCGGAGAGAATGAGGAAGGTAAAAAGTGCAGATATTAAAATAAGTTGCTTCATCGTGATATTTTTTGAATTAAATTCGTGGTCTTTGAGAACCCTGCCGGTATGAACGTACTACCGAAGTAATGTAACGTATCCGATGCCCAAAATGTTTGCCATTCAGGATGATGCATTTTTAATAAAAAACTGCTAAATTTGTCCGGCAGTCCGGTTGCCTGTAAAACGTGATTAATTGCAATTTTAATAATCAGTCACATGAAGAGATATCTTTTTTTTGCCGTTACCCTGGTGATGACCCTGCTGACGGCATGTGTAAACCAACAAGAGCGAAAAGACAGTATGCAAACAGCAACGTTCATTCCCAACAGTCGAGTAAATGAAGTGATCGCACAATTGAAGGATTCACTGGGCGAGGATCACACCTTCCGCATTGAACGCGGTGTAAAGCAGGTGACTGCCCTCTGGCAGGAGCAGGATGGCACAGCCGATGTTTTTGCTCAGTTCTGCGCCACCTCTTTCGTAGCCGACGAAGCAGGACTTGCATCGCTCTTTGCTACCCTGGAACGCAATTTTGAAGTGATCGGCGGCTATTATCACAAGATGGATGTGGAGCTGAAAGCGCCGTTGCAACTTGTGGGACCCGATATCACGCCGGTGGATATGCAGTTTGGTAGTTACAATGCCTCTGCCCACCTCACCGACGACTTGTATAACAACAAGATCGCTTTTCTCACGGCGCTCAACTTCCCCTTCTACTCACTCGAGGAGAAGACCCAGTTGGGTGAGCAGTGGAGCCGTGAGGAGTGGGCCTATGCCCGCATGGGTGATCGTTTTATCTCTCGTGTGCCGGCAGCGATCCAGCAGGATATCTCGCGCACGGTGACCGAAGCCGATGCCTATATCTCCGATTACAATATCTTCATGGGCAAACTGCGCAACGAACAGGGGGAACAGCTGTTTCCCGATGACATGAAACTGATCTCCCACTGGGGCCTGCGTGATGAACTGAAGTCGAATTACGCTACCGGCGAAAAAGGACTTGAGAAGCAGCGAATGATTTATAAGGTGATGCAACGCATCGTAGATCAGTCCCTCCCTCTCCAGGTGATCAACAGCGACAGCCATACCTGGAATCCGGGAACCAATGAGCTGACGGAAAATGGCAAAACAATCGCCGCTACTCCCGAAGATACCCGTCGTTACGAGGTGTTTCTGAAGAATTTTCAGGCGATGCGCATGCTCGATGCATACTCTCCCCATTATCCCACCCAGCTTGCTCGCGCTTTTGATGGCACCATGGAGGTGCCGCAGAAGGATGTGGAGGAACTTTTCAAAGGGTTGCTCTCCTCACCGCAGGTGAAGGAGGTGGCCACCTTTATCTCTTCACGGCTGGGTCGTGAACTGGAGCCTTTCGATATCTGGTACAACGGTTTTCGTGCCGGAGGAGGAATACCCGAAGAGGAGCTGACTGCCATCACCTCCAAGAAATATCCTGATGCGCAGGCCGTGGAGCGAGATCTCCCCAATATCCTGGTGAAGCTTGGATGGAATCCGGAGAAGGCAAAAGAGATCACCGCATTGATCACCGTCGACAACTCCCGTGGTGCCGGCCATGCCTGGGGTGCAGAGATGCGCAACGATGTGGCCCGACTTCGCACCCGCATAGGTGCAGGAGGCATGGATTACAAAGGTTACAACATTGCCGTGCATGAGTTTGGACACAACGTGGAACAGACCATCACCATGAACGACGTCGATTATTATATGCTGAACGGTGTACCCAATACCGCTTTCACCGAAGCTGTGGCGTTCCTCTTCCAGAAACGGGATATGGAACTGCTGGGATTGAAGAACCCCAATCCCGAAGATGCATATTACCTGGCACTGGACAACTTTTGGTCGAGTTACGAGATCATGGGTGTCTCCCTTGTCGACATTCAGGTGTGGGAGTGGCTCTATGCCCATCCCGATGCCACACCGGCTCAGCTGAAGGAGGCGGTGATCCGTATTGCGAAAGAGGTCTGGAACAGCTACTACGCCGATGTGCTAGGGGGCAAGGATGAGATGCTGCTGGGCATCTACTCGCATATGATCGATTATCCGCTCTATCTGCCCAACTACCCGATGGGTCACCTGATTGCCTTCCAGATTGAACAGCAGGTGAGGGGAAAGAATATGGCGATGGAGATCGACCGGATGTTCACACAAGGGCGTATCATTCCTCAGCTCTGGATGAAAAACGGGGTGGGATCACCCATCTCCATTGATCCGTTGCTGAACGCTACCAGGGAGGCATTGCATGCGTTAGCCAAATAACGGATTTTTGCATATTCTTTTCCAAAGTCGGGAGAAATATTGTAAATTTGCAAGCTGATCAGGAAAGATGCCGGAGTGGTCGATCGGGGCGGTCTCGAAAACCGTTGTACTCTTACGGGTACCAAGGGTTCGAATCCCTTTCTTTCCGCAAAACAGCGAAAATTAGTAACAAAATGCTGATTTTCGCTGTTTTTATTTTTAGTACCTGCCGTAAATCAATTAATTACATTTGTCCTTTATGTGTTCGATAAAAATTTTCCACGACTTATCTTCGTGTTTATTTGACGATTCTATTTAATTAGACGCCAATGATAATATGCATATAATCAGTATTTTGTTGGCTGATGTATATTTCTCTTTAGGGTTTTTATTTTGGTGTGTATAAGTGTTTAACATTTATAATGAGAGAGTTTCGAACTCATATAACTTGTTGAGAAGAAATCGGTTTATTTATTCATTTCAATAAAATAGTTTATATTTGCGAAAGGATACATTTTTCGTATCCTTTCGCAAATGAATATATAATGAAAAAGTCAGAGCAAATATCTTATAATTATCTGAGAAGGTATATAGATAGTATACGTTCTGTCGGACGATATTCTTTTACACTTGAAGAACTGCAAAACGAGTTCAATATATCTTATGGTGCTTTAAAGCAAAATCTGTATAGACTCAAATCCAAAAACGAAATAGCACAGGTACGTCAAGGATTTTATGTGACAATTCCCCCCGAATATTCCAAGCAAGGAATGTTGCCGCCTTATCTGTTTATCGACGATCTAATGAAGTCGCTGAACAAGCCCTATTATGTAGCATTATTGTCTGCGGCAGCTTTGCATGGTGCAGCGCATCAGCAACCCATGGAGTTTTTTGTGATAGTGCGAACCCCTGCGCCGCGAAGCATTAATAATAAAAAGTTGAAAATTTCATTTTTCTCAAAAAATAATTGGGAACAGGACGATATTGTACAAAAGGCAACCGATGCAGGGTATATCAATATTTCCTCACCCGAATTGACCGCACTTGATCTATTGAACTATCCCCAAAAAATTGGACTGAATCGGGCAACTACCGTATTACAGGAATTAGCGCCGATTATGAAAATATCAGCACTCGTAAAAACAGCATTGCGATATCAAAGTACACCAGTCATTCAGCGATTAGGATACATCTTGGATAAAATACTAGGTGAAGAAAAATTGGCTGAGAGTTTACAAAAAGCACTAAATAGGAGAAGTAGTATCCCTGTTTTGCTATCTACTCAAAATGAGAACAAAGGTGTAACAGACGAAACATGGAAAGTAATTAAAAATGTGGAAATAGAGAGTGATTTATGATACCACTACGATATATTACAGAATGGAAAACGCAAGCTCCTTGGCCTACCGATGCACAAGTTGAACAAGATTTAATAATTGCGAGGGCATTAGTTGAGATATTTTCCGACAATTTTCTGAAGAATGCATTGGCTTTTCGTGGTGGGACAGCCTTGCATAAATTGTATTTACAACCGCAGGCTCGCTATTCCGAAGACATTGATTTGGTACAAATCAATTCAGAACCTATTAATCCGATATTGAAACAAATTCGTGAACGGCTTGCTTTCCTAGGAACGAAACGAACGGTAAAACAGCATATTCATAACAATACTATTATTTACCGTTTTGACACAAGTACACAGCCGATAATTAATATGCGGTTGAAGATAGAGATCAACACACGCGAACATTTCAATGTGTTGGAACTAAGAAAAATCCCATACAGAATAGAAAATGGTTGGTTTACCGGCGAGTGTATTATAACAAGTTATGAAATAGAAGAAATGCTTGGGACTAAGCTCCGTGCTTTATACCAACGTCGCAAAGGTCGTGACCTTTTCGATCTGTATTGGGCGTTGAAAAACCAACAAATAGATGCTGAAAAACTTATCCGTTGCTATAAAACCTATATGCAGTTTTCAGTTGACAAACCACCTACACAAAAACAATTCCGCACTAATATAGAAGAAAAAAATGACCGACCGAGAGTTTTTAGAAGATATTCATATCATCCTCAAGCCAGGGACTGAATATAACAATGATAAAGCTTGGGAGGCAGTTAGGAAAGAAATAATTGAAAAGATTTAGAAAGTATGGACAAGAAAGAACGAATAATATCCTATGCTCCGGAATCGAATGCAGGAGACGATTTTCATGTTCTTTGGTCTATTTTATTTGCTTGCAAATTCTGTTGTACTAATACTAGAAGAGATCAATAGCTTTAACAGTTAACTGATGAGTCGAAAACGACTGGGTTTTCGCTTATGAGGTCTTCGAAGAGGGTATTATCATTTGGAACATGTCTCATACTGCATTGTTATCAGAGTAATATCCCTTATCTTTCATTTCTCACTTCTGCAACGCTCGAAGAATATTGGCTCTCTTCTTATGCCTTTTTCGTATCGGACCCGCCCCATAACCGGATGGAACTACCATCTTTCCAGCGGTGGAGATTAAATAAACCTAAATCTACTAAAAGAGTCCGATTATTCTCTAATAGAGGTTAAGTTTTTAAATTAATTATTATCTTTGTAAAGATTTTGATAACGTGATTCTACGCAGGAGCGGGTTTCGAGGTGACCTGACTATCCCTGTTCTTTATATATATTCTTAAAACATACTGAATTAACATACTTGGTTTGGATCTGATCCCTTTAAAGGGGGTTTAATAAATATTCTTAATCAGATAAATTACATCAATTTTAATCTGAATAATAATGAATCGCACAATCAAAATTGCGGTTTTAATAGAAAGCGATTTTTACGAAAATGAGATTTTCTATTATAAGTACCGCTTTGCAGAAGAAAATTTTGACCTGCATTTTCTAAGCCGGCTCTGGGGACAAGAGAGGCTCACCTTCTACGGACACGAATATAAAGTGCCCATGGCGTGTAACGAAAGCTTCGAGGAGATGAGCGAGGAGGAGCTCTCGAGCTATGATGCTGTCATCATTCCCTCCGGCATGGTTGCCGACAGGTTGCGTTATACCGAAGATATTCACAAACTACCCCCTGCCGTCGAATTTATCAAACGTGCCTTTGCTAAAAAGGAAATCATCAAAGGAATCATCTGTCATGGTTTGTGGTTGGTGGCTCCAGCCACCGAGCTCATCAAAGGAAGGAGGCTGGTCTGTCATAACAATTTGCTGGGCGATGCAAAGGCCTACGGGGCTGTCTATGTGGATGAAAACGTGGTAGTCGACGAAGATCTGATTACTGCCCGTGCTGGCGATTACGCTCACCTGTTTGCGAAGGCAATCATTGAGAAGATTAAACTGAAATAATTGAGTAACCATGATAAATTTCAAACAAACAGGCTGCCTGCTTTGTCTTTCTCTTCTTTTATCTCTCAGCTGCACCCACACACAAAAAACTGAGGGAGCAGCGCTTTTTGAAGTACCGGAAATGATAGATATTCCTGCCGGCACATTTACCATGGGACAGATACTGGGCGACTTCAGGCTCGGTTTTCCACTGCATACCGTCATCATTCCGAATGGTTTTAAATTAGGGACTTATGAAGTAAGCAACGCGCAATTTTGCCAGATGTTAAACTATGCATTGCTCCAGGGCGAACTGAGCGGCGACTACAAACAGAACATCTCGGTGAAAAACAGGTACGGTGATTCGCAAGTGCTGCTGAATCTGGAGGCCAACTACAAAGGGAACCGAAATCCCATCCGATTTGAAAAATCCCGCTTCACGGTGTCTGATGAAGAAGCAAACCTGCCGGTTGTGTATGTAACCTGGTATGGTGCTGCTTTCTACTGCAACATGCTTAGCCGCAGTGAAGGACTAGAAGAAACGTACGATCTGAACAGCTGGAACAGCAATTATGGCAAAGGATACCGTCTCCCAACCGAGGCTGAGTGGGAGTATGCTGCCCGATATCCGGACGGACGGACTTTCCCCTGGGGTGACGATTTTGAAAATTTGGACCGGTGTGCAAATTTTGGATTAAACCGGGAAAGGCTTACCGATGTTGCCGACTTTGAAGAAGGAAAAAGCTCCTTGGGGCTTTACAACCTGATTGGCAATGCCGAAGAGTGGGTCAACGATTTTTATGCAACCTACCCCACCGATACCCTTACCAGCCCCGCTGGCCCTCAGGAAGGTGTCTATAAACAAAAAAGAGGTGGTAGCTGGTACAGGCACGACAACAATATGCCATTCAGCGCTTACCGATACAATACCAATTACCAGTATACCTGTTATTTCGATATTGGCTTTCGCATTTGCCTGAATATGTGACCGCACGTGAATCAGAAAATAAGATAATTAACAAACAAATAAATCTATGGAACCATTTCGTTACGCGAAGGATGCAGAAAAGAAAGAACTGTTTAAAGGCGTGCTGGGCCAGTATCTGGGAAGCGGTCAGAATATGAATGTGATGCACTGGAATTTTGCAGACAATGTAACATTGCCTGAGCACCACCACGAATCGGAACAATTCGGTTATGTGATAAAAGGTGCATTCAAAGCGACCATCGCCGGTGTGACCCGATTGCTCGAAGCGGGCGACTACTATTTTATCCCACCCAATGCGCCTCACTCATTTACTTCGGTAGGCGACACCGAAGCCATTGATGTCTTTAGTCCCGTGAAAACCATTTGATCTTTTTGCTAAATCACTTTAAAATTCAATATGATGAAGAAAAATGTATTGGTATTGGCCAGCAATTATGCTTTCTGGGCCGAAGAGCTTCAGGCCCCGTGGGATGCACTCAAAAAAGCAGGACACAATGTAACGCTTGCTACCTATTTAGGAAAGAAACCCCTGCCCATTGCGATGAGCATGGATCCTGACTTCGTGGACGGATATCAGAACATCAAGGTAAATACCCCCGAGACGGTAGCCCGTACACTGGAACTGTTGAGTAACGGCGAGCTGGATAATCCGAAGAAAATAAGCGAAGTAAACATGGCAGATTACGATGCGCTGGTAATGACCGGCGGACCGGGTACCCCACTTGATATTTGCAATAATCCGGCTGTACACCGCATGATTCTGCATTGCGTAAAGAACAACAAAATGGTCGGTGCCATCTGTTATTCGGTAGGTGCACTTGCCTTCACCCGTGATCCTGAAAATAATTACAGGAGCGTTATCTACGGAAAGAAAGTTACTGCACATCCGCGGAAATGGGATTTTGTCGATTTTGATTTAACCTACGACCTGCTGGGTGCTACGCCCGACAACAAGGGAACCGATCTGATGACACCTGGCTTCCTTATTCCATTGCAGGATATAGTAGAGGATGCAGTCGGTCCGAATGGGAAGGTGCTTGCCGACGATATGGCTACACCCGAAAATCCCTGTGTAGCAGTGGACTGGCCCTTTGTGACCGGACTCTCTGTGGAATCGTCAGCAGAATATGGAAGACAACTGGTGAAAGCACTCGAAAAAAACTAAAATAGTTCATAATGAATGTTGGAGATCTTATTGTAGATTATCTCGAGACAATTGGTGTGGATACAGTATTTGGAGGATCCGGCCAGTCAGACTCTGCCTTTTTGTTTGCGCTGAGCAGAACAGAAAAAATTAAAACCGTCATCCCGCGTCATGAACAGGCCGCCTCGTTCATGGCATGCGGTTATGCCATGTATTCCGATAAACTGGGGGTATGCTTTTGTACGGCCGGCCCGGGAGCTGTGAATCTGCTTTCGGGAATGGCGGTTGCCTATTCCGATTCACTCCCGCTGCTTTCCCTGCCTGCATATACTCCCCGTGCAATGCGCGGTAAAGGAGACCTGGGCGATACTTCGGGGCTAAACCGAACACCCGACGGGCAGGCAATCTTTTCGGCACTCACAAAAAAATCATTTATCCTGGAGGATCCCTCCAAGGCCTGTGATATACTCGAGGAGGCGATAAACCTTGCTTTTGAAGGCCGCCCCGGTCCGGTGAATGTCCATATCGATTATAGTATTTACGAAGAGGAGGTGCCCAATTACCGGCCACTCAGTTTTCATGTAAAACCGGTATTGGGCGCACAGGAAGATCTGGACAAGGCCGCTGCTGCGCTGACAAACGCCATAAATAGCGGGAAAAAGGTAATGGCCCTTGTCGGTTATGGCACCATCAGAAGCCATGCGGAGGGTGATCTGCTGCAGATGCTGGAAGCGTTTCGCATACCTTTCTGTACCACCATGGATGCCAAGGGATCCCTACCTGAAACGCATCCGCTCTGTCTGGGTACTTTTGGCACGTCGGGCGATCCCGGTGTCAAAAAGTATTTTAAAGAGTCCAATCTGGTCCTTGCGATCGGAAACTCTTTCGCCAAGTGGAATACATGGCGCTTTAAAGATGTGCTGTTTGAAAACAAGGAGCTTATTCACATCAACATCGATTCCAATGAAATTGACAAGGTGTATAAAGCCGACTATCCTGTAGTATCGGACGCGAAACCGGCAATTGCTGCCCTGCATGCGAAAATGACCGCTATGGGAGCAGGAAAGCTGCATTCTGTAATGGGCACAGATCAGTTTCGGAATGTGAAGCTGGTGCAGTCCAGTGACAAAATTCACCCGGCTATGCTGGTACGCGAGATATCGCGGTTGTCACCAGAGAAGAGCATCATCCTTGGTGATGCCGGCGGACATATGCTCTGGTTGCATGCTTATCTCACTCTCGACAAGGGCAGGAATTACCAGAACCCGGGTAGCTTCGGGCCGATGGCTGCCAATGTGAATGCTTCCATAGGGGTAAAGTATGCCAATCCCGACAGGCCGGTGATTGTGGCCTGCGGTGATGGAGACTACCAGATGGCTGGATTGGAGCTGATGACCGCCGTGCAGGAGAATGTGCCGGTGATCTGGATTATCTTCAATAATTCGGAATTCAACATCATCAAATACTTTCAACTGAGATCGAAAAATAAAGAGGTGTTTAACCACTTCTTAAATCCCGATTACGTGAAATATGCGGAAGCTTGCGGAGCACAAGGGTTCAGGGTCACAGAGATCGATCAGTTTGAAGCTGCTTTTACAACCGCCCTGAGCCTGGGAAAACCGGCACTGATCGATGTCATTGTCGATCCGGAAATTTATCCACCTTTTGCCGCTTTCGATGAATAAAAAATAATAAACGGTGAACAATGAACAACGCAAATCTTGCATTTTGGGTGAATCAAATTACAGGAACCCTCACTTTCATGATCGGTGTGGTTGCCTGTTATTTTGGTGCCCTGCAGCAGATGCCATGGCTTGGAATGGCTGTGGTGCTGCTGATTATACTGATAGACCTGCTTCAGGATAAGAAACTCATCACGAAGAAAATAAAACTGGTAGTTCTTGTTACGCTTGCTGCTGCCGTAATGGAGACCTTGCTGATTGTCGCCTCGGTATATTCCGTGAATCCCTCTTCGCGGCTGCTCGATCTTCAGTTTCTCCTGCCAATCTGGATACTGGCCCTCTGGGTCAATTTCAGTGTCAGGATCATCTCCTACCTCGTCTTTACACGAGGAAAGCATTTCGTCAACGCTCTGCTGGGAATCGTCTTTGCGGTATTGATATTCAGATCGGCAGAACGCTTCGGACTTGTGGAACTCACACATGGAGTTTATAGTCTGGTTATCATTGCAGCAGCCTGGGGCGTTTTTGTACCCTTCATTTATATGTATGCGAACAGATTATTCCCGGACACAAGAAAAAAATAGCAATTCTATATGGATATCAACTTTACCTTTTCCGACACAATCGCTGGTTACGTGACAGACTTCAATCTGAACGAACGCACCTTTTCTCTGAAAACTTCAGATAACCGCATTTTCAAAGCATATATCTCGGATAATTGCTATGCGCGGTATGCACGCAACCTGAATGAGGCATACAAGGATGCCACGGCCGATATGCTGAACCTACTGGCTCTGCCACGGCAGATGGTCTTTGCATACGGCACATTTTATCCCCGGGAGAATAGCAGCCAGCCCTTTTTTCAGGTACAATGGATTGTCTTTCCGGGAAAGGGTCCCGGTAAATACCGGCATGAGGAACCCGACTGGTGGATCAACCAGATTGATTCCATCGCATCCAGCTACATGAAATGGCAGTTCGATTTTCCTGATAAACCCATCGATTATGAAAACTATCGTACCATGTTGCACCTGGGGGGATCAAAAAAAGGGGATTATCTGCAGGAAACAGATACTATTTCGCGGTTAATCTACGGATTTGCATCGGCCTATCTCCTCACTGGTAAAGATGAATACCTCGAGGCTGCCGAGAAAGGGAGTGATTACCTGCGCGATCACATGCGTTTTTATGATGCCGATGAAGATATCGTTTATTGGTATCACGGAATCAAGGTGGAAGGGGAAAAAGAGACCAAGCTACTGACTTCGGAGTTTGGCGATGATTACGACTCCATTCCCATGTATGAGCAGATCTATGCCCTGGCGGGACCCACGCAGACCATGCGGATCACGGGTGATCCCAAAATCAAATGGGACATCGACAAAACACTGGATCTGTTCGAGCGCTTTTTCAAAGACGAGGAAAATATGGGTTACTTCTCCCACATCGATCCCATTATGTTGGATCCGAGAACGGAGAGCCTTGCTCACAACTGTGCCCGCAAGAACTGGAACTCGGTGGGAGATCATGCTCCTGCTTACCTGATTAACCTCTATCTGGCCACCGGCGAAGATAAATATGCCGACTTCCTCGAATATACCTTTGACACCATCACCCGTTTCTTTCCAGATTATGAAAACAGCCCTTTCGTGCAGGAGAAATTTCACGAGGACTGGAGCCTGGATCAGACATGGGGCTGGCAACAAAACAGGGCCGTGGTGGGACACAACCTGAAGATCGCCTGGAACCTCATGCGGATGCAATCCCTGAAACCCAAAAAGGAGTACCTCGATTTTGCCAGAAAGATTGCGGAGCTGATGCCCGAAGTTGGCTGCGACAGACAAAGAGGTGGCTGGTATGATGTGGTGGAGCGAGTAACCAAACCCAACGGAGCACATCATGAGTTTGTCTGGCACGACCGGAAAGCATGGTGGCAGCAGGAACAGGCTATCCTGGCATACCTCATCATGTTTGGAATATTGAAAGACGATGAGTACAACAAAAACGGACGGGAAGCAGCTGCATTTTACAATGCTTTTTTCCTCGACAGTGATGATGGCGGTGTCTATTTTAACACGCTGGCCAACGGTTTGCCTTACCTGCTTGGCAATGAACGGTTCAAAGGGAGCCATTCCATGAGCGGCTATCACAGCATGGAGCTCTGTTTCCTGTCGGCAACCTACATCAACCTGCTCATCACCAAACAGCCCCTGATACTGCATTTCAAGCCGCTACCGAACAGTTTCAAAGACAATATTCTCCGTGTTTCCCCCGACATCCTGCCGGCAAACAGCGTCTTTATAGAGAGCTGCAGCATCGACGGAGAACCTTACCACAACTTTAATGCAGATGAGCTCACGGTGATATTGCCACAAACCGATAAACAGTTGAGAGTGAAAGTGAAAATAGCGCCAAAGAGCTGGCTCGATTAGTCAAAATAGAATAAATGAAAGTAACAATTCAAACAAAAAACAACATTGTCTATATCACAATTCAGGGAAGTATAGATAGCAACACAGCCGGGGAATTGCAGTCGCACATCCTTGAAAAACTGGGATCTTTTAACCGGGTAATTATGGATCTAACCGCCGTCGATTTCCTTTCCAGTGCCGGGTTGCGGGTCTTGCTGATGCTTTACAGACAACTCAGTACCAATGGTGGCAAAGTGTTGCTGGTAAACGTCTCAGACGAGATTTGCGACATCATGTCGATGACCGGATTCATTAATTTCTTCGAACTTTATGGCAGCATTGATGAAGCAGAAAAACAATTCATATAAACATGACTACACTCGATAACAGGATCGATTTCTACCCCACAAACGAATACCAGGGTATCAAATACAGGAGGGGGCGTGTGCTCCCTTTCGGAGCGACCCTGGTGCCCAACGGCGTGAACTTTTCCGTTTTCTCGAGTGCGGCCACCTCCTGTACCTTGGTCCTGTTCAATAAAAACGAGGAGGATCCCTATGCCGAGATACCGCTTCCCGATGAATTCAGGGTGGGAAATGTATATGCCATCATTGTCTTTGGCCTCGATTATGAGAATATAGAATATGGTTACAGGATGGAAGGTCCCCACGATCCGCAAAACGGGCATCGGTTCAACAGAGATATTGTTTTATCGGATCCCTATGCCAAGGCAATAGGAGGCAGGGATACCTGGCGTGATATCTCGGGCTTGAACAGGAATTATCCGTTCCGGTCGCGGCTGGTGTTTGATGATTTCGACTGGGAGGAGGACAACCCGCTGGAAACACCCATGGAGGATCTGATTATTTACGAGATCCATGTGAGAGGCTTTACGTCCCACCCCTCATCGGGCGTCAGACACCGGGGTACCTTTGCGGCCATCAGGGAGAAGATACCTTATCTGCTTGAGTTGGGTATCAACTGCGTGGAGCTGATGCCGATTTATGAGTTTGATGAATTCGAACACAGCCATGAAAATCCAGATACAGGTGATTTGCTGGTGAACTATTGGGGATACAGCACACTCAATTTCTTTGCTCCCAAGGCAGGCTACGCCGCAACAGGCAAGTACGGGATGGCAGTGGATGAGCTGAAGACTCTGATTAAAGAGTTGCACAGGAACGGCATTGAAGTTATTTTGGATGTGGTGTTTAACCATACGGCAGAGGGTGATCACCGCGGGCCGACCATCTCCTTCAGGGGTATCGACAACAAAACATACTACATGCTCACCCCCGATGGCTATTATTTTAATTTCTCCGGTACGGGTAATACCCTCAACTGCAACCACCCCGTGGTTCGCAATATGGTACTCGACTGCCTCCGTTACTGGACATCAGAATATCATATAGACGGATTCCGTTTTGATCTGGCTTCCATACTCGGACGTGCGCAGGATGGCAGTCCCCTGAACAATCCCCCGTTGCTGGAATCACTGGCTCACGATCCCATCCTGGCCAAATGCAAACTGATTGCCGAGGCGTGGGATGCCGGCGGACTCTACCAGGTAGGAGTCTTTCCTGCCTATGGTCGCTGGGCGGAATGGAATGGGAAATACAGGGATACTGTCAGGAAATTCCTTAAGGGCGAACACAATACGGTGGGTCAGCTGTCGCAGTGCATGCAGGGATCGCCCGAGATGTACCTGCACCGGGGTACTACGGCCGGGATTAACTTCATCACCTGCCACGACGGCTTCACGCTGTATGACCTGTTTGCCTACAACGAGAAACACAACGAAGCAAACGGTGAAAATAACCAGGATGGATGCAATGACAACTTCAGCTGGAATTGCGGGTGGGAGGGTGAGACGGACGACCTCGCCGTAAACCTTCTGAGGCATCGTCAGATTAAAAATGCACTGACCATCCTGATGCTCAGCCAGGGGGTGCCGATGATCCTGATGGGTGATGAGATGGGCAGGACGCAATATGGGAATAACAACACCTATTGCCACGACAGTTCGTTAAACTGGCTGGACTGGAGTCTTGTACAGAAGAATTTCGATCTGTTGTCTTTTGCCCGGCACATCATTAACTTTCGGAGACAGCATCCGATATTAAGGAATAAAGAGCATTACAGCAACAGAGATTATAAGGAGAGCGGTTATGCCGATATCACATTTCATGGCACCAAAGCATGGCATGCCGACTGGTCTGAATCAACTACAGTCTTCGCTTTCATGCTCGACGGGCATCATGCCAAAAACGGCTTCGTAAAGGATGATACCATCTATGTGGCGGCCAATATGCACTGGGATGCACTCGATTTTGAACTGCCCCAGTTATCGGAAAACAGGAAATGGCATCTTTCCGTCAACACATCCATGATGCCCCCCGAGACATTCTATCCGCTGAATAGCGAACCAGCACTGGAAAATCAGTCAGGTTTTATTGTGGGTGGACGTTCGGTGATTGTTTTAATAGGGAAATAAATTATTTAATTTGGAGGAACAGATATGGGTTTTTCAGTAAAAAAAGAGATTTTTGAAAAGTATACAGCATTAACGATTGGCGGATCTTTGGATTCATCTACCGCGCCACAATTTGGCGAAGAGGTGAAACAGGTAGTTACGCAAAACCCGCAGGCACTGGTACTCTATGTGGAGGAACTCAGTTTTATGTCATCCGCTGGATTAAGGATGCTTATTTTTGCAAAACAAAAATTGGGTACAACCGCCTCTCTGATCCTGGTCAGGCCCCAAGAACAATTGCTCGAGACGCTGAGGATGACAGGGTTGATATTCAGTGTAAATATTGTGGACCAATATCCGGAATAGCATGAAGGCAGAATCCAAATTTCAGATTTTTGATGCTGTGCCCGATTCACTTGAGCCGATACGCGATTTTATTGCAGCCTTTGCCACAGCCAACAACATCGAGAGAAAGAAGATATTCAAGCTCTCCCTGGCGGTAGACGAAATTGCGACCAACATCATGAATTACGGTTATCCGCTGGCCGGTATAGATGATGGTACCATTCAAGTCTCCATCGGATATCAGGACAAGCAATTGAAGGTAGTTCTCGAAGACCATGCCATGCCTTTTAACCCGATAGAGAAGGGTATGCCTACACCGGAAGATCTGATGAAACCGGTAGAGGACAGACCCATTGGGGGGCTCGGTATTTTCCTGGCCCGGCAAAGTGTGGATCTCTTTGACTATGAATACAGGGAAGGGAAAAACCGCAATATATTTGTGGTTGCCATCGATTAGTATCGACACTTTACATTGAACCATGTTTAGAAATCTGCCTTTCAGGAAAAAAATACTGCTGTTGCTCTTTTCATCAATAGCCGGTTGTGTCATCTTCACCACAGCGGTGACTGTTTTTTTTACCGAAAAATCTACCCAAGGTGTAATCGACGACATGTTGTTTTCTGTGGCTTATGGAGCGCATAACCTGGTGGGAGATGCATATCACGACCGGATAGAAAATGAGTTCTCCATCACCCCTGAAGAATTTGAACTCAAAAGAAGCGCCCTGCATGAATTTGCCAATAAGGTGGATGTAAAGGAGGTCTACTCCTACATTATTTACAACAACGAGTTGCGCTGGACTTCGGGGAGCCTGAGTACCGATACATTCTTCACTGACTACATCGGCGATAAGGAAACCATGAGAAAGGTTTATTTTGCGCCTTTGGCCGAGAATCGGGTCATTTACAGCAGTTACAAAGATGCCTACGGTTCCGTAAGATCGGTTTTCGTGCCTTTCACCACCGACAACGGAACACGTTACGTGGTGGGGGCCGACTATGATTATGAGGTGGTGGAGAGTGAGCTTGCCGGTATTGCCATCGGATTTATTCTGTTTGGTTTATTCATCCTGATCGTATCGTTTATCATCGCCTTTATTCTGACCAACAAGATGTCGGCGCCCATCAGGAAGCTCGTGAAATTTTCAAAAGAGATGGTCGATAACGACTACAAGTTAAACGAATATGATCAAAATTATCTGAAGGACTTCTCCCTAAAATACAAAGATGAAATCGGCATTCTATCCGGTTCGTTTCTCTACCTGCAAAACTCAATCAAACACTATGTGAACGACCTGAAGAAGACCACGGCTGCCAAGGAGAGCCTGGAAAGCCAGCTTCGCATCGCAAATGCCATACAGATGGGAATGCTCCCTAAGGAGGTTGACGGGTTCTGCGATCACGATGAGTTTGCTATCTGTGGCTTTATGAAGCCGGCAAGGGAGGTGGGTGGCGACCTCTATAATTATTTTATGATCGATGACGAGCATCTGGGCTTTACCATCGGTGATGTCTCCGACAAAGGGATACCGGCCGCCCTCTTCATGTCGATGACCAATACCCTCATTAAATCGATCGCCCTCACCGGAATCACTCCTGCCGATGTACTCTACAGGGTGAACAACGAGCTTTGCAAAGGGAACGAACAGAGCATGTTCGTCACTCTCTTCTTCGCGAAACTGAATGTCAATACCGGACATGTGGAATTTGCCAATGCCGGACACAATCCATTTATCTTTCTTGGTAAAAATATACGGGAATACCAGAAGCTGCATCCCGGTATTGTGTTGGCAGCCTTTGAGGATATCCAATTCAAAAACGAAGAGATCACCCTGTCGCCAGGAGATACCCTACTGATGTATACCGACGGGGTAACCGAAGCAATGAACAGTAGGCAACAGCTGTTCGGTGAGGAGCGGTTGCTGCAGATTTTTAACCAGGACACACATGCTTCGGTCTCTACGATGATTCAATCGGTGATTGAGGGCCTGGATACTTATGTAGAGAGTTTTGAGCAATCGGACGACATCACGGTCCTGGCGCTACGTTATCATTGATATTGTCCTCATTCGCAGTGGGCACGCTCGCAAAAAAAAATATTTTATCTCATTGTTTATTTAAATTTTACACCTACCTTTGTTAACGCAACCCGCATTGCAGTAACGGGTGTTGCGCTAAGTAATCGATAAATGAAGTTTTACGATAGGGAAACGGAATTGGAATTGTTGCGGAAGATTGAGTCTCTTTCGACGACGACGGCACAGATGACCACGGTCGTGGGGCGTCGACGTGTAGGAAAAACAACGCTTTTAAAAATTGCATTCAGTCAAACGCCAATGCTCTATTTTTTCGTCGCGCGAAAGAATGAGACTTTGTTGTGTACCGAATTTACCCGGGAGATTCAGGAAAAACTTGGTTTCTCATTGGGTAATTTTCAACAATTTGCCGACCTGTTCCAATCGATCATGCAATTATCAGAAAAAATCAACTTCACGCTCGTGATTGATGAGTTTCAAGAGTTTGACAACATCAATAAATCAGTTTTCAGCGATATGCAAAACAGTTGGGATTCACACAAGGAGAAGAGTAAGCTGAACTTGATTCTGTGCGGTTCCATCTACTCGTTGATGAAACGTATTTTTGAAAACTCAAAAGAACCGTTGTTCGGGAGAGCTACATCAAAAATCATGCTTAAGCCATTCATCCTGCCAACCATCAAGGAGATACTCGCCGACTATCATCCCGGGTACAGCAACGAGGATTTACTTACTTTTTATATGGTAACGGGAGGTGTAGCAAAGTATATTGAACTGCTTGTTGTCAACGAAGCATTCACGAGAAAAGCTATATTGGATACGCTTTTCAAGGAAAACTCTTTTTTCCTGAGCGAAGGACGTGATGTGTTAATCGAGGAGTTTGGGAAGGACTATGGCAACTATTTTTCAATTCTTTCCCTGATTGCTTCATCCAAAAACGATCGGAGCTCGATGGAAGGCATCTTAAATATTTCGGTCGGTGGATTCCTGGATAGACTGGAAAAGGATTTCAACCTCATTAAACGTATTCGACCCTTTATGGCAAAGGAAGGAAGTCGGAACAACCGATATAAAATCGAGGATAATTTTCTTAACTTTTGGTTTCGGTTTACTTATAAATACCGTAGCGCAATTGAAATTTCAAATTTTGATTATGTCAGAGATATTGTAGAGCGCGACTATGAGACGTATTCGGGAATGGTTTTGGAAAAATATTTTAGACAACAGTTGACAGAATCGAAACAATATTCCAATATCCAGGGATACTGGGATAGTAAAGGGGAGAATGAAATTGATATTATTGCTGTCAATGAACGGGATAAACGGTTGGAATTTTACGAAGTAAAAAGAAATCCGAATAGAATCAGCCTTGAGCGACTGAAACAGAAATCTTTAAAAATAACGGACAAGTTTCCTGGGTTCCAAATTGAATATAGGGGGTTATCGCTAAAAGATATGTAGATTTATTTGGCCTAATTTCCAGGACACTGATTATTGATGATGCAGCAGTGTATTTCTGGCTCTCTCTGTTGCTAAAGCTTTGTAGCTCTTAGTATTTCCCTTTTACCCGGTGGTCCCGGAAGACGCTCCACCATAAATCCTGCTGTCTGAAGCATCCGTCTCACAACCCCCTTCGCGCAGTATGTAGTCAGAGTAGCGCCTTGATTACATAAGCTGTAGAGATGATTAAAGATTTCCTGTGTCCACATTTTCGGCTGTTTCTCAGGTGCAAACGCATCGTAATAGATCAGGTCGAATTTTCTATCCGGAATAAAAGTGGCAGGATGGCTGAAATCGATCTGTTGCTTCAGCAGCGTGAAGCCGGGGGTTATGGCTACTGCTTCATTCCAGGGTGATGTGTGGAGCTGAAGGAATAGTTGCTCAAGGGTACTGTTTCTAAATTCAACCTCGACGTAGTTTTCTTTTTTGGATTGTTCAAATGCATTTAATTTTTCTTCTTCAGCCTTTTCAAACCGATTTAACATGGCCGGATAATTGAGTTTTTGTGCCGCTTCAACGGCGATGGGATAACGCTCGAGGCTCTGATATAACACATTTATTCCTTTTTTTTTCGCTTCCAGCAAGGTGAGTAAGGCATTGAGACCCGTGCCAAAACCAATTTCCAGCAGATTGATTTCATGGGTAGTCTGAAGGGACTCTTCCCGTGAGAGTTGCTGTTGTCCCTCCGTGCCGTGCTGTAATTCCTGTTGTAGCTGTTGATCGGAAGGCTGAAATAGAAGCTTTTGTAGTAGTCCCTCCCTGATAAAAATATGGGTAGACTCCTGCATGGCGCCGTGCGTGGAGTGATAGTGTTCATTCAACTCCGGCACATACAACGTATGCGATCCATCTTCTGTGATCTCGATGGTGGCTGGGAGGGAATGTCTGTCTGAAAGCATAAGGGCAGCATGTATGAAGTTTTGAGATAATGGGTTTACGACGAAATAAATTGGTTGTAATCTCCGGCAACAAAAATAGACAAACTTTGTTTATGATTTTCGGCAAAGAGCGAAATTCGCTACATTTGTCTATCAAAACTTATCGGATGAAACGAGCATAAACAGTTATACCCAAAAGCATCATTGTTGCGAGTTCACTAAAGTTAGTTATTTGCTCGCTATGGCAAAGCTCAAACAAGTTTGCCTTTGCTCATTTAGCTTAAAGCAAATATTCCATACACCATAATAAAAAAAATAAAATAATCGTATGAAAAAATATTTTCTGTATATATTATTTCCCACACTGTTCCTCGCGTGTCAAACAGGGAGCAAGAAAGGGGCCAGCGGACAAAAACCTGTGCTTACGGTCACCATTGAACCACAACGTTATTTCCTGGAACAGATTGTGGGTGATGCCTTCACAATTAATACGCTGGTACCTCCCGGTTCCAGTCCGGAGACCTATGAGCCGGCTCCATCGGTGATGGTGGAGATGAACAACAGCTTGATTTACTTTATGGTGGGCGACCTCGGCTTTGAGCGGGCCTGGAGCACGCGGCTGGTAACCAACAACCCGAACATTACGCTGGTGGACTGTTCTACAGGTATTGAGCGGGTTGAAGGGGGTGATCATGCAGGGCATGGCCACGAGCAAGGGCACGATGGCCATGGTGATAGCGATCCTCATTTTTGGGCGTCACCCCGTGCAGTAAAGATAATGGCCGCCAATATGCTGGAGGCCGTGGTAAAGGCGGATCCCACAAACGAAGAAACCTATCGGGCTAATTTCTCACGGTTCAACCGACAACTAGCCGAAACCGATAGCCTCATACAGGATAAACTGACTCACGCCACTTCCAGTGCCTTCATCATTTACCATCCGGCACTTGCCTACTTTGCGAAAGATTACAATCTGCGCCAGCACAGTGTGGAGTTTCAGGGTAAAACTCCCTCACCGGCACAAATGAAAATATTGGTCGATCTGTCCCGCCGCGAGCAGATACACACCCTGTTTATTCAAAAGGGATTCGATACAAAAAATATGGAGGTGATTGCCCGTGAGATCGGTGCGGAGGTGTTTGAGATAGATCCGTTAAATTATGAATGGGATAAGGAATTACTACGTATGGCCGATATATTAGCACGAGATGTAGATGAATAAACTGATTGAAATTCAAAACCTGACCGTCGGTTATGAAAACAAGCCGAATGTATTGAAAGAAGTGTCCCTGACCATCTACGACGATGATTTTCTCGGTATCATCGGGCCGAACGGGGGTGGGAAGACCACACTCCTGAAATCGATCCTGGGACTGTTAAAATCACAACCAGGCGCCATTTCCTTCTATGAGAAGGGTCAAAAGGTGTCGTCACTGAACATTGGTTACCTCCCCCAGATTAATCAGATCGATAAGAAATTTCCCATTTCCGTGTCGGATGTGATTCTGTCGGGAATCACGCCTCCCAGGCAGCGTCTTAGGAGGTATACCGCAAAAGACAAGCAGAAGGTGAAAGGTGTGGCCGAGCGCCTGGGCGTGGAGCATCTGTTGTCGCGCTCAATAGGCGAACTTTCAGGTGGTCAGCTCCAACGCGTGCTGCTGGGGAGAGCCATCATAGACAACCCGAAACTGATTATTCTGGATGAGCCGAGCACCTATGTTGATAAGCTTTTTGAAACCAATTTCTACAAACTGCTGGGTGACATCAACAAGGATATCGCCATCATGCTGGTATCGCACGATGTGGGAACCATCATCTCACTGGTGAAAAATATTGCCTGTGTGAACCAGGGGTTGCACTATCATTCGGGTTCCAATATATCGCAGGAGTGGCTGAACAACGCCTACGAATCGTGCCCCATCGAGATACTGGGCCATGGTGCACTTCCACACCGGGTGCTGCTGCAACACGATCATTCACATAAGGAACCTCATCAACACGATGAAGAGAAGTGAGCGGCGGATTATTGACTGATCAGATATTCGGCAATTTGCACGGCATTGAGTGCAGCACCTTTGCGGATCTGATCTGAAACGCTCCAGAAGGTCAGCCCATTCTCATTGGTCAGATCCTTACGGATGCGTCCCACATAGACAGGGTCCTTGCCAGTGAGATCCAACGGCATGGGATACTCTTTTTTGGCAGGGTTGTCGATCAACACCACCCCTTTGGCATTGCTGAAGGCTGTGCGGGCTTCTTCGAGCGACAGCGGACGCTCGGTCTCGATCCAGATGGCCTCGGAATGGGCTCGCATCACCGGAACCCGCACGCAGGTGGCACTCACCTCAATATTGGAATGCATGATCTTGCGTGTTTCATTGAACATTTTCATCTCCTCTTTCGTGTATCCATTGTCGGTGAAAACATCGACCTGTGGAATCAGGTTGTATGCCAATTGATAAGCAAACTTCGAAATAGTCGGTTGTTCGCCCTTTCCCAGTTGGGCGTACTGATTCTCCAGTTCCTGCATGGCAGCAGCGCCGGCACCCGAGGCAGCCTGGTAGGTAGCGACATGGACTTTTTTAATGTGGGTGATATCTTCAATTGCCTTCAGCGCCACCACCAGCTGTGCGGTGGTGCAGTTGGGGTTGGCGATGATGCCGCGCGGTGTATTGAGCGCATCTTCCGCGTTCACCTCAGGAACCACGAGCGGTACATCCTCCTCCATGCGAAAGGCACTGGAGTTGTCGATCATGATGGCGCCATGTTTGGTAATGGTTTCGGCATATTCCAGTGAGGTGCCTCCACCGGCAGATACGAACGCTATGTCGATATCCTTGAAGTCGTCATTGTGTTTCAACTCCTTTACGGTGAGTTTTTCCCCTTTAAAAATATAAGTGTTTCCGGCACTTCTTGAAGAGCCAAACAAATGCAATTCATCCAGGGGGAAGCTTCTCTCTTCCAGTACGCGGAGTAATTCCTGACCTACAGCTCCGCTGGTACCTACAATAGCGATGTTCATACGATTAATTTTTTATGTTGATAACCATTTATGACGAAATAAAGATCACAAAGATATAAAAAAGGGAATGGAAGTAGCAAAATGAAAATGTTAAACTTAACTGATGGCGATTTTTTTTGTGATCTTCCCGATTTTCAGGATGTAAAATCCCTTTGGAAGGGAGAGGGTATACTCGTTGGTGCCCGCCTTCACGCGACGGCTGAATACTTTCACACCCATGATGTTGTAAATTTCCAGTATGTCGTCTTTGGGCAGATTCTCAATGGTAAGCCGATTCTCCGACAGCTTTATTTTTATCTTCTCCGGTGCCTCCATCACACTCCTTTGGGGATTCACCTGCGAGATGAGCGGAAATCCCATTCCACCCAGCAGTAGGACTGTTAAAAGAATGGTATAGAAACGTTTCATAAAATTTGGATCACCTCACAAAGATACTATTTTTCCCTCAACCGCAAGTTCTGTATGGGGAAAAACGGCTAATGCCTCTTTCAGGAGTGTGCCTATCTCACTGTAGCGTGATGAATAATGGCCGATCATCAGCTTTTTTACTCCCGCTGCCGCGGCTATTTCGGCCGCCTGACGGGCGGTGGAGTGGAATGTCTCTTCTGCCCGCATCAGTTCGCTCTCAGCAAACGTGGCTTCGTGATAAAGCAGATCCACATCTTTTATGTAAGGAATTATTTCGGGTGCATAGGCTGTGTCGGAGCAGTAAGCATATCTGCGGGCAGGATTGCCGGGATAGGTGAGATGCTCATTGAGGATGAGGGCGCCGTCGGGAGTGAGGTAGTCGGCTCCGTTTTTAATCTCCTGTATCTGCTTCACGGGGATATGATAAAAGTCGATCATCTCGCGTATGATATGCCGCGATGACTCTTTCTGTTCAAATAGAAATCCGTTTGCGTCGATGCGGTGTTTCAGCGGGAAGGAAGTTACTTTCATCGTTCTGTTTTCAAAAAGCAGTTCCTCTGCGTTGGGATTCAGCGGGAAAAGATTTATCTTGAAGGATATATGGTTGCCCAGGTAGGACAGGAGCGGATTCAACAGGAAATCGATTTCCTTGTGGGCATAGATATTCAGGTCGGCGGTTCTTCCCAGCAGACTGAGTGTGGAGAGCAGGCCGGGCAAACCGAAGATGTGATCTCCGTGGAGGTGAGAGATGAAGAGGCTATGGAGCTTGCTCTTGCGGGCTTTATACTTCCGCATTTGCAGCTGGGTGCCTTCGCCGCAATCGATCATGAACAGCTTCTCATTCAGGTCGATCAGTTGCGAAGGGGGATGATGCAGGGTGGTAGGCATGGCCGATCCGCAACCCAGTACGGTTATCTCAAATTTTGTCATGTCAACGGATGCCGATCAGTTTATGGGTTTGAAGGCTCAATGCCCACACCGGATTATCTTTGATTAATGAGATGCAGTAATCCACATTTTCCGGAATGATGCGATCGTTGTCGAAGATGGGGCTAAGCAGGTAACGCTCCGTATCCGGAAGGATGGTGATATCGGGCAGGGAATCACCCTTTTGAATGGGAAACCGCAATTCATCTACCCGGGGAATCAACCCCTTTACTTTTTCAAAATCCTGTTTGGGACTACATGTGATGTAGTCGATACCGGAAGGAATTTTCCGCGTACCATTGGTCTCAATGGCCTGCAGATATCCTGCTTCCTTAAAAAAGGTCACGATGGCATCTGTTAACTGTAACGCCGGTTCACCCCCTGTCCAGATGATCCATTTGCAGCCATACTGTTTAATCTCTTCGAGCAGCTCATCGGTGGTCATCTTCACACCCCGCTCAAAGTCGGTATCACAGAAGCTGCAGGCCAGGTTACACTTAGCCAGCCTGATAAAGATGGATGCCTGGCCCGTGCGCCCTCCTTCACCCTGGAGTGAGTAAAATATCTCATTCACATTCAGGTTCATAGATCGCTGATGTTTTGGGCGTTTCACTTACTTCCATGGCATACAACTCTGGTAGCTGTGGCTTGAATCGGTCGTACAACATTTTGGCAATGTTTTCGGCCGACGAGTTAAGTGGTGCAAGGATGTCGTTCAGGTTCCGGTGATCGAGGGTGGATTCGATATAGGTCTTCACGATATGCAATTCGTTGTAATCGCGTACGAAACCCTGTTTATTTAGTTCTCCGGCCCGCAAGTGGACGGTGACCACGTAGTTGTGGCCATGTAATCGGCTGCAGGGATGGTCTGCGGGTAGGCCATCAAGAGAATGAGCTGCCGAAAATGAAAATTCTTTGCTTATTTTGTACATCGTTCTGATTAGTTGATTAGTTGATTTGCTGATAAGCAGATCGAAATTCATGCTTACATCAATAAGTCATACGGTTTATTGCAGTTTCAGAGATGTTCTCAGCGGATAATGGTCTGAAAATTTCACTTTATCGACCTTCGTTTTGAAGGCTTTGATGTTTTTGCTGTGCATGATGTAATCGATCCGAAACAGAAAAAGATCCTCGTGATAGGTGATGCCCGGGCCGAATGCTGTGGAGACATAGGCATCTTTCAGTCCCTTTTTCATCTGACCATAGGCGTAGGAAATGGGGGTATCGTTGAAATCGCCACAGATGACGGTCCCTTCTGTTTGCTGCTTGTCGATATATTGTTTTACTTTCTCTACCTGGCGTGCCCGCATGCGGTAGGCGCCTCCCAGCCTTGTTCGGATGTTGGTTGTTATTGCTTCCAGCCTCACCGAATCGGAGTTCTGAATAAAATCGCTATACATTTTTTTATCTTCCGCTTTGATGCTGTTTGACTCCAGATGTATGTTGGCCACCGTATACTTATCTCCATGTATGTTGATGGTATAAACTGCCGCTCCGTTGTAGGAGGACTCGAACACCACCTCGTGCGTCTTCTCGATTGGAAATTTTGAGAAGCAAGCAAGTCCGAAGATATGATATTTTCCCGAGGATTCCAAACCGGTGACTGAGCGGTAGGGATACTTGTTGAGAATCCGGTTCACATCGCGCTGTGAAAAGATAGATTGGCCGGTCTTGCTCACCAGGTATTCCTGCAGACAGACAATGTCGGCATCGGTGCGGACAATATAATCGAGAATGGGATGTTCTGCAGAATTCTTATTTCTTTCTTCCGGAAATCCCTGTACATTGTATGTCAGGATCTTTACGGTTTCTTCAGGAGCCTTGTCGGGAAAGAGATGCATCGGGAAAAAGGTGGTGACAGGCTTATGGCACAACAGGATGGCCGCCAGTGAGATCAACGCCAGCTTCCATTTTGAAATAAGTATCCAGAAAATCAGGTAAAATAGATTGAGCAGGAATATCAATCCAAAGCCCAGGCCTATGTATGAGAAGAGGTTGGTTTTCAGCGGAGAGATCTTCCAGGAGAGGAATGAGCAGAAAAGCAGGATAATGGCTGCCAGATTGGTAGCAAAGATTATCCATATGATGATGTCTCGGAATCTTATTTTTTTATTTTTTGCTCGCATCAAAAAGCTTCTTTTTTTCGTCTGCTGAGAGGCTGCTGTATCCCGATTGTTTCAGTTTGTCGAGAATCGCATCAATTTCTTCCTGTTCGTTGTGTCTGCGTTTATTATAATCCCAGTCGTTTTCACTACGTGCGTGTTCCACCTTCATTTTCGATTTTCTTTGACGCGGTTTGAACATCCCCACAAATCCATCGATCAGTTTACTCATCCAGTGGGTGATATCCCTGCCTTTTTTGTACTGCATGGCAAACATATATCCCAGCAGGGCACCTCCGATGTGTGCCACGTGTCCTCCCGGATTGGTGGCGTTGCCCAGGGAGAGGAAATCGAGCACAAAGGCAAAAATGGCAATGTAGACGATTTTTACCGGACCCAGGAGGAGAAGATGCAACTGGACATCGGGACGATAAAAGGCTGCTCCCATCACGATGGCCATCACCGATGCCGAGGCACCGATCATCCAGCCGCGTCCCATATCTATGTAATAGGGAATCGTATTGAAGGCGACTACATAAAGTAATGCTCCTGCCAATCCTCCCAACACGTAAAGACTTCCCAGCGAGCGGCCTGAGAAATATTGCAGGAAGATCTGCCCAAACCAGTAGAGCCAGAGCATGTTAAAAAGAAGATGCAGAAATCCCTCGTGTACAAACATATAGGTGATGAGCGTCCAGAGTCGGTCCAGCAACAGTGTCATTTGTGAGGGTACTCCCAAAAAGACAATCAGGTCGAGGCTATGAACATTGAACAGCGTGAATATCACTGCGACAACCTTCAACAGGATGAAAACAGCCACGTTGATGAAAATAAGCCTTGTCATCACACTGCCTGTCTTGTATTTAAGTTTGAGTGTATCAATAATGCCTGCCATGCCTTTTGTCCTTGTTTTTCCAATATAAAATCATGAATATGCCGAAAAGCATTCCACCCAGATGAGCGAAATGAGCTACATTATCCCCCGATCTGTTGGCAACGCCGAAAACCAGCTCCAACAGACCATATCCAATCACGAACCATTTGGCCTTGATTGGGAAAGGAAAGGGAATAATAAAGAGTTCTGCGTTGGGGAACAACATGCCAAATGCCAGTAATATGCCAAAGACGGCTCCCGAGGCACCTACCGTGACGCTGCTGATTAACGGAAACATCTCCTGCGGCATCACAGCCTGAGCGCGGATGAAAACCACGAGCAGCTGAATGAGTCCCGCGCCGATACCGGTGACCAGGTAATAAGAGAGAAAACGCTTGGGCCCCCAAACCTGTTCCAGCGTACGGCCGAACATGAAAACAGCGAACATGTTAAAGAAAACATGCGAGAAGGAGTAGGGGTCATGCAGGAACATATAGGTGACCAGTTGATAAATGCGAAAATCGTGAGACGCTGGAAAGTGAAGCCCGAAATATGTAGACAGATCAATACCTCCTCTGCTCAACAATACAAACTGGGCAAGCCAGATTATCCCGTTGATGATAATGATATTTTTGATGACCAGAGGCAATACACCGGCAAAACTGCTTCGATAATTGTTCATTGTTATAATCTGATGTTGAGGCGCAAAAATACGTATTATTTCGCAGCTGGTGAGGTTTTTTGACCCATAAAAAGGATTTTTTTTGGAAAATCAAATACTTTTTACCTTTTTTCTTGATTGTTTTCGATTTATCACTTATATTTGACGGCAAAACAGGGCTCAGCCTTGACTTAATGTATGTTTAATTTTTTTATTTACGTTTTCTTATGAATAAATCAGAACTAATTAGTGCTATTGCTGAACAATCAGGCCTTAGCAAAGTGGATGCCAAGAAAGCATTGGACGCTACACTTGAAACAATTTCCGCAGAAGTGAAAGCCGGTGGTAAAGTGGTGTTAGTTGGGTTTGGCACATTCTCTGTGTCTGAAAGAAGTGCAAGAAAAGGGATCAATCCCCGCACGAAAAAACCAATCAACATTCCTGCAAAGAAAACAGCTAAGTTCAAAGCTGGATCTGAACTGTCAAATCTCTAAGGACGTAGTCGTGGAATAAAAGAGGAACAAATTTTCAGGTTTGTTCCTTTTTTATTTACAAAATATACGTACCTTTGTGCCTCTAAAAAATGACTCCGTAGCTCAGCTGGTAGAGCAATTGACTCTTAATCAATGGGTCGAGAGTTCGAGCCTCTCCGGGGTCACTTCATAGTCAAGCACTTACCGCATCAATCGGTAGGTGCTTTTTCTTTTAGTCGAGCTATAGTCGAGCAAAACCCCAAAAATATATCAAAACAACCCGATACAAAACAAACATTAGGGGTTCTTTATTTTTAATCACGCTGCATGTATTTCGCTATAATCAGATTCCATTAATCCCCATTGGTAACATTTAGGAGTATAACTACCTGTACCAACAATGTTACCAATCCCTGCTAAAACTGCTTTCCTTCACAAAATCCACAAAACGAACAAAGAACCAATTACATAACAAGCTTCAGCGAACCATTCAACCCATTTAGATACCACCCGGCCATCCTCCCAACCCCCTGGAAACACCCAAAACGTGTTACCAATTCCCCCGGTACCGGTCACCCCTCCACTCCCTTATCCCTAACAAAATCAAACACATTTGCTGTTTATTGTTTTTTATGCTTATTTTTGTAGCGATGTCGGTCAAAACGTAAGATATATTTTTCGGTGGTGCACTATACCGAAATTGGGACATCGGCATTTGCCTTGTTATATTGGTGCCCTATCGTTCTCAAGTAGATCATTCGGCACAGTTTGTTAACTGGTAAGCGGTGTAATTGCTACAGCGTTTATCGGATGAGTGATATTTTTCAATAATCTGAAAAATTCCTTTTGAAGCATGAGGTCTTTGGATTAAGATCAATTGCTGTGCGTATTTAATTCTAACTGTCCTGCCATGAGAGCGAAAGAAAAGCTTGAGTTCAACAAACCTGAATTCGAATTCTACGAGCTTGTCAAAAAATCAATCTACGATCTTTATCCCCTGAGAACAAACAAACGAAAAACAGAAGAGTATTGCGACAATCATCTCTTTGCCGATGCCCGGTGTCGGGAGATTTTCAAGGTCAACAACTGCAACCATGAATCGGTCAATTTCCATGAAAACGATGATGAAATAGATCACCTGATCTCCTACAGGGTCCGGAAGGAGATTCAAAACGCCATCTGCGACGACAAGACATTTATCTATGCCTACAACATCATCGAACGGGACCATAATCCCTACGACTATCATTACAAGAGCAAGAGTCTCCAACTAAAACCCGAGTCTCTAACCTCCGCGAGAGAGATCGAGGAGGAGATCTCAAGCTACAAGGAGGACTATCCCAAGAACAATTTGAGCGACTACCTGATCGATGAGGCGAATTTTAAATTCTACAACGAACGCTTCTTGAATCTTAATTTTGATGATGAGGGGTGGCTATTTATCTTCAACAAGGCTTATGAGATTTTCGACCGCATTCGCACCTTTGCTGCAAATCCCTCACAAGCCCATTACCTGGCGAACAACATCTATTTTGGTGACAAGCTGATGGAGGATGCCATACTCGACTTTCTACTCCTTCTGATTGATAACTACTCCTACGATCTGACACCGGAGCAGGTGAAGAAGTTCAGATTGCTGGCATTCTTCATCCGCAAACATCGCGACCCGCAGACACTGAAAATTGAGAAGAAATATCTCGAGAGAATTCATTCCCTCAACCTGGCTAAGGTGGACTGGATGAAAGCTACACGCTATTTCAATGTTCACCTCATCACGCAATGGGTCACCTACTCCGGTCTCTCTTATGATGAGCAGCTGCAAATCCTAAACCTGATCAAAGAGAAATACCTCACCGAGAAACAGCGAAACCCCGATTTCTTCTGTTACGATTTAAGCGATTGCTTCTCTCAACTGCAGCAGCTCTTGACGTCAGATGAACCCCCACCGGGATGCAATGGTTCACCCGTTCCCTCCACAAACACAATAAATCCCAACCCACCACAAAAGCAACTTCCCATGGTACGCATGATTGAACACCTGAACACTTCCTTGGATGAACTGAAAGAACAAAATGACCGACTCACCCGGATCATCACACAACAAAATGAAGAATTGAGGGTGCTTCATGAGAAACATGATGAGGAGACCCGAAACATGATGACGGTTCTCAACGAACATGAAGAGACCTACAATTCAAAAGGCTTTACTCTTGCTCAAATGACTCTCGTCTTCTATTACCTTTTCAATGAACTGGGCATCACATTCGACAATACACCCAAAGTGAAATGGGCCCGTTTCATTCAGAAAGTCACCGATAAGCATATTCAAAATGTCAAAACAGAACTCGATATCGATTTCGATAGCTCAAAAACCAAAAAGAATCTCAAGATCATGGCCGACCTGTTCCGCGAACTGCTGCCACAAATCACAGGAATAATAGAAAACGATAGCAAATAACATTATTTAACGTGATGGTAGTGACTTTGTTACACTCCTTTTCCCACTAACTCCCTTATTTAGCTTTCTATATTTGCACCACTGTCTCACCGTTGAGGCAGTGGTGCTCTTTTCTATTGGCACGGAAGATTACCCAATTGCCATTTATTTACCATGGATGAAAAGACGATTACCTTCAATGACATCCCTGAGGCAATGAACTACCTCATCACAAAGATGAACGACCTGGAGGAGATGATCAGAACTTCTGCCTTCCAACAACCTGATCAGAATGACTGGTTCAACCTGGAGGAGCTTTGCGATTACCTCCCCGACCGGCCGGCAAAGCAGACGGTCTACAGCTGGGTCAACCAAAAGAAGATCCCCTACCACAAGAAGGGGAAGAAGCTCCAGTTCCTGAAATGTGAGATCGATGAGTGGCTGCATACTGATGAACTGCAGCAGGAAATTATCGCGAATCCCGTTTTACAAACCAACAAAAAAAGAAGAAGATCATGAAAAAAGAAAAACACTACGCCATTCTTTATGAGTGGGCCGACTGGGTCGATTCTCAGGATGTGATGCAGAAATTCCACATCTCTGTCCGTACGTTGCAGAGCTGGCGGACCAATAAGGTTTTGCCCTACTCTTGCATCCGCGGAAAGATCTACTATCGGAAGTCTGACATTCTTCTCATCCTCCAGAAAAATTACAATGGCACCAGGAAGTCATTGTTACCGGAGTTCAATGATTGCAATGTAGAATTTCGATGATTCAACATCTTTAGCATGAAAGCGAACGCTCTTTCTGCCGATGAAATGAAAAGTCAGTCGGTAGATATCCTGGATGTCGATATCGAACAATTCAGGATCAACAACTTTGTGAAGCTGTTGGGGGATGATCTGAACGACAACCTCCAACAGCTTAAAGCTTCGCAACCTGCCGATCTGCTCGAGGTGAAAACCGCAAACAAGTGGATCGAACAGGCTTCCCGGCGGCCTATTCCCCGAATGCTCTTCAGTGAGTTCTGGTTCGAACAGGAGCTCTGCATCCTCTTTGCCGACACCAACGTGGGGAAGACGATCCTGGCGGTACAAATCGCCGACAGCATATCCCGGGGACAATCCATTCCGGGATTTAAGCTGGAAACAAAAGCGCAGAAAGTGATTTATTGCGATTTTGAGCTCAACGACAAACAATTCCAGAGCCGATACTCTCGTAACTACGAATATCCTTATCAATTCAGCGATAACTTTCTCAGGGTGGAGATCAACCCGGATGCTGATTTTCCCGAGGATGCCTCTTTTGAGTTTGCCCTCAGCAACGCGATCGAGAGAGTGATTACTGATAACGGTGCCAAGATCGTGATCATCGACAACATCACCTACCTCCGCCACGAGAACGAGCGGGCAAAGGATGCGCTGCCGCTGATGAAGCACCTTAAACGTCTCAAAAGCAAGTACAACCTATCCCTGCTGGTCTTGGCGCACACACCCAAGCGTGATCTCACAAAGCCGCTCACGCGGAACGACCTTCAGGGGAGTAAGGTGCTGATGAACTTCTGCGACAGCAGCTTCGCGATAGGAGAGAGCTCTTCCGATAGTTCTTTCCGTTACATCAAGATGATCAAGGTCCGCTCAACCGAACACATTTACGACAGCTACAACATTATGGTCTGCCAAATTACAAAGCCGGACAATTTCCTTCACTTCAACTTCTTGCATCTCGACAGTGAGTATAAGCATCTCAAAATGGTGACGGAACGTGACAGGGAGATTCTGGAGGAGGAGGTTCGCGGATGCATTTTGGAAGAACCCTCTATCTCCGCTTACGCAATCGCCAAGCGTCTCTGCCCTGAGGAGAAAAAATTCAGCAGCTTCAAGATCAAAATCCTGCGCATCTATAAGAAGATCATCCAGGACGTCAATCTCTGCGATGAAGTAAATTCCAGTCAACAGGATCCTTTCAATCCCGAAGATTTTAACCGGTTAAATGGAGATGAAGAATTCCCTTCGTGTACCAATCCGTAATAAGTTTCCACTAGCATGACCCTGTCAATCCTAAACGCAAAATTCAGATTGGTAACATTGTTGGTAACACTGGTAACACTGGTAACATCGGTAACCCTCCTATATATATGTTTCTTTGTTACCAATCTATATAACTGTAAGAATATCAGAGTTTAGACTCTATTTTATTGGTAACACCCTGTTACCTTTCACTCTTGAAATCCTGTATGATGTACAAGCCCCCCTATCTCCAGAAGTATGCCGGCAAGTCTACCCGCTTCACCTGCCCGGGCTGCAAGACTCCCCACAGCTTCACCCGCTACCTCGATGGGGAGACCCACCTCCCCATCCACCCCACGGTTGGCCGATGCAACCGTGAGATCAAGTGTGGATATCATTACACCCCCCGCCAATATTTCGCGGACCTCAAACGCCTGGGTTACCATGCCCCAACCACAAATCATCTCAACCATTCATATCCGGATCTCAATTCTCCCATCTCTCCCCATTCTCCACATCCTTATCCCGATCTCCATTCACCTTTCTCTCCCCAATCTCCACCTCCATATTCCATTCTCCATTCACGCTACACTCCCCATCCACCACAAGCAACCGCAGAAACCATAAGAACAACCTCAAACTTACCTCAACATCAGAATCCTGTGGCCAAGGATTCCAATCACCTTACTTCACAATCAAAAATCCAACCACCCGTTCCCCATTCTCCCATCTCTCCCCAACCATCCGGTCCCCGTCGACTGCAAACTTATCCCGAACCCCGGGATCCATTTCCTCTACCTCAACCCAACCAATCTCAAAAACAACCCGACTATATACCCCACAAATACCTGAAACGCTCCCTCTCCCTCGACTCCAACTTTGTCCGGTTCCTCCGCAAACATTTTTCCGATTTGCAGATTGCCGAGGCTGCCAACAACTACCTGCTGGGTGCCACGATAAAGAAGGAAGTGATATTCTGGCAGGTCGATATCCATGGAAAAGTTAGGACCGGGAAGATCATGCAGTACAACCCGCAAACCGGCCGGCGCATCAAAACCGGATATGGTGGCATCAACTGGGTCCACCACAAGCTGAAGAAATCCAACCCCTCATTCTCCGACTTTAACCTCTCTCAGTGCTACTTTGGTGAGCACCTCCTCCGTCTCTACCCCGACAAGCCGGTAGCGATCGTTGAGGCAGAGAAAACCGCGGTGATCGCAAGCATGATCTACCACGATTATAACTGGCTTGCAGCCGGAAACCTCAACGGCCTCAACGTTGAAAAATCAAGAGTCCTCCGTGGCAAAACCATCATCCTCTATCCCGATGCCGGCTGTTACGACCGGTGGCTCCGGAAAGCAGAACAGATCAACCGCGAGCTCCCCCTCCACCTCACCGTCTCCGCCTTTCTGGAGCATTTCTCAACCCCCCAGCAATCCCACCTCGGCTACGACCTTGCCGATTACATAATTTAAAAATAACGGTCGGCGGTATGAAACGTTGGGGATTTCGGAGCTGCGAACCTATCAACCGATAAGAACCTTGCCAGCGAGCGATGCACTTGGCATACCACTTAAACCCCAATGTTTTATGACCGCGTGTGTGCGCCCTGCATGAGCAGAGCGCACCTGCTGCAAGCAACAGTAAAATTTCAAAATTACAAATAATTTTGGTTAAACAATGCTCTAAGCAGGTGTATTTTTCCAGGGGGTGCAAGTCCCTTATG
>Ga0209212_1001210_pt1 | contig 43631 bp, 22 predicted proteins | sample RifGroC2_FD_183996 | JGI IMG/M metagenome (GOLD analysis project Ga0209212, IMG submission 183996) | Groundwater microbial communities from Rifle, Colorado, USA - Groundwater C2 (SPAdes) (version 2) | ecosystem: Environmental > Aquatic > Deep subsurface > Groundwater | place: Rifle, Colorado... | reverse complement strand
GGCTCCTGACAACCCTTTTGGTCAAAGTTATGCTGGTTTAAGGGAAACTTTGACACATGATGAAGTATTAAAAATTAAGGTTAACCCTGAAGATTATAAAAGTGCTCGTTTAGCAGACTGGATGGTAATCCGTGAGGTTGCATTCACTCAGCATATATATAATTCTCAGCTTGATTTTACCCTGCCGGTTTCATTTTCGAAGGACTTCTCTTCTATCTTTAAGGCAGGCGGTAAATTTATAAGAACAACACGCGAGAATGACCTGAACAGATGGTATAGAAGAGCAGGAGATGGACCTTCCTGGGATGGAGTTGTAGATTTTATTCCCGGCAAAGTTCTTTCTAGTGCCAATCGTCTCCTTTTTACTGATATCCAGAACACAGATTACTCAAGAGGTAAATACTTTCTTAATGAAACCTATCCCTTCAATTATGCTTTTGATATAGATATGATGGATGATTTTTATACTTTAGCGCGAGCTGGCTGGCCAAACCAAGGAGTTCATTTAGCCGGATCTGTACAAAACGATTTTCATGGGGCTGAAATTTTTTCTGCAGGCTATCTGATGGGTACTTTCAGCATTGGTCCCCGGGTGACTTTAATTGCCGGTACAAGATATGAACATTATAATATGGATTACAAAGCAACCAATTTTTTACAGACTCATGGCGTTGACGGCGATGGAAGATTGATAGATACTTTAAATAATGTTGACCGGAATGACGATAATTTTTTCCCGAATGCACAGCTTCGCTATAAATTTACAGACTGGGCAGATATCAGGCTGGCTTATTCTAAAACAATCTCACGTCCGGATTACCGGGCTATTCTTCCGAATTCTCTCTTTCTTGCTGGGGCTGATGTCTTAAGTCAAGCAGGAAATCCAAAATTAAAGCCTGGGGTTTCAACAAACTATGATGCTTACCTCTCATTTTATAACAATGAAATAGGACTTTTTACAGTCGGTGGTTTTTATAAAAAAATAGATGATCAATTTTTTTCAACAGAAATCTATTTTCAAAATATATCATTGTATGATGTATCCTTCCCTGATTCAGCATTTTGGGAAGCACAAAGAACCAATGCACCGGCGCGGAACCAAAGAATACAAACCTGGATAAATAATCCAACTCCGGCTTATATAAAAGGTTTGGAATTTGAATGGCAGACAAACTTCTGGTACTTACCCCAGCCTTTAAATTTAGTAGTTCTGAATGTAAATTATACAAAAGTTTGGTCTGAGATGGATTATCATCGGCCAGTTAATGAACAACGAACGGAACAATATATTAATGAACAAGGACAATTAAGAACCAGAACAGTATATATTACCAGGGATACAATAAGTACTCAAAGACTGCTGAACCAGGGAGATGATATTTTAAATATTGCTCTTGGAGTTGATTATAAAGGTTTCTCCGCACGTATTTCATTCAATTTACAAGGGAATGTAATTACCACAGTTGGTATAAGACCTGAAGAGGATCAGTTTACGGGTAATATTTATAAATGGGATTTTACTCTTAAGCAGGATCTCCCGTTAAATGGTTTGAGTCTCCAGTTAAACGGTATAAACATCTTTCACAATGTTACTGAAACATACCGGAAATTCCGTAGAGTAAGTGATGGGCCTGTTTTCGACAACCTGTCGGGAATTCAATATTCACCGAGAGTATTCGAACTAAATTTAAGGTACAATTTATAAAGCTAAATAACAATATGTTAAATAATATAGGAGAATATTTTTAAAGAATAAGATTAAACAATAATCTAAATTTAACTAACTTAGTTGTTTCTAATTAACTTAAGGAGGTTCGATATGAGAAAGGTTTTATTACCTTTTATAGTTCTATTACTAATTTCATTATCTACATCTTTTGCTCAAGTATTAATGGATTATGTTTCCGAAGTAAGAGGGGATACACTTGTAATTAAAGATTATACCGATATGGGGGGGGAAGCCAGTTCCTTAAATAATGTTCTTCTTGTTGATACAGATGCTCCTGCCGGCCGTGTTTATGAACTGAAAGCCGGAGGATGGTATCCTCAGGCTGCTGGTGTTACCACACCAGATAGACCTGTAGTTATTGTTGGATCAAACAGTACCCGTATAGTTAATAATGATGATCCTCTGGCAACACCACCTATTATATCCGGCATTAATGCTAACCCTGGCGGTATTACCTGGGGTAACGATCTGACAATTAAAAACACCAGTATAGTTTGCGGTGCGCCTGATGGTACAATTGGCTGGGCATTTTTCGGTACCGGTTCTGCTAATAGGAAAATTGTTTTTGAAAATAATATAATGGAAATTAATTGGTGGGTATTTGTACAGTCCAACGCAAATGAAGGAAACAGCCTCTTTTTCAAGGATAACTATTTTGTAAACATGAGTGGTAATACATGCAGACGTAACGGCGGTGTATATGATAATGTCGACAATAATACCGATACTATGTGGGTTGAAAATAATACACACGTAATGGCTCAGGGTTATATATACAAATTCAGAAACTACCCTGTTAAATTCATTTTTATTAATCATAACACATTTATAAACTGTTCAAATGTAGTTCTCGAAACCCAGGGAGTTCAGAGTAATGCTATAGTTACTAATAATATATTTGTAAATAGCAACATCCATCCTTTTAGACCCAATATGACTCAGGATATGGGCGAACAGGCTATAGATAATATAGCACAGGGTATTATTGATGTTGCCCCATTGCCAGAGACTATGGAACAAGTGGATAGGAAATGGCTGGTTGAAGCTAATGTTGCATACTGGGATCCCAGATTAGCTGATTTAGGTGCTGAAGCTAACTCAGAGTTTATCAATGGGTTTGATACCTGGGTGAGACAGAATATGAAAATGAATGATAGAACTAAGGCACTATTTAATGATGATACAAACTATCCATACTTGACTCAAGGTAAATGGTATGAAAAATTACCTGCCTTTGCTAGTACCGCAGATCTTCTAACCGATCAGGTGGATGCAATAAAAGAATATGCACTTGCAACAGTTGATACTACAAGTGCAGTTACATTACCTTTCTGGAGGGTGATAAATACAGACTTAACTAATGACTTCATCTATTCTGACTGGCCGATTCCTATTGACCTTGCATACACCGATGCTGATTTGATGGCAGGTGGTACAGATGGTTTACCTGTCGGCGACTTAAACTGGTTCGCTGATGCTAAGGCTGATTTTAATACAAATAAAGATACATATCATACAGCATTGCTAAATGCATTAAATAGTGGAACGACTGTACTTTCAGTTAAAGAGTTAGGCGGTGTAGTTGCTGATTTCAGGCTTTCACAAAATTACCCGAATCCGTTTAACCCCACAACTTCAATTAATTTCAGTATTCCTAAGGCAGGAAATGTTACTCTTAAAGTATATGATGCATTAGGAAAAGAAGTTGCTACTTTATTAGACGGTTATAAAACTGCGCAGTCGTACCAGGTAGAGTTTGATGCATCATCTCTTGCAAGCGGTGTTTATTTCTATACTCTGAATACAGATAATTTCACCCAAACAAAGAAGATGGTTCTAATGAAATAACCTGGTATCTTTCTTTGTTCTTTCTTAACCCCGGTAAGTATTTTGCCGGGGTTTTGTTTATATAGGAATAGTTATTTAGGTTGTTCAAAATAAAATGAACTCACTCTAATCTCTCTCTTAAAAAGAGATTGTGCGATAATTCATAGTCGGAGAATAAATATTCAATTATTTATCGAACCCCCAAGGAGTTCTTTTATCCTGGGAGAACATTTTTTCTACAAATATTAAGTTCCTACGGAACTTGTTTTAAGAATTCCTTTAGGAATTCAATATTTATAGAAATAAAACGACCAACAAAGAATCAAGAACAACCGTAGGTGTTCAATATTTTTAGTAAGTATTTTGCTGCCATAGGATAATTGTATATACAATTTTATTAATATTTATAATTAAAAACCTAATTTTCACACAACCTCTTAAAAAGAGAGAGACTTATTGGTAAATAAAACGTTAAATGACAACGATCCTGACAGAATATTAAAATAAAGTCATCACATTTTATAAACCATTCTCTTTGTAAGAGAAGGTAGGGATGAGTTCAAGAGTGATCTAAAATATTAGATTTTTTTAATTATTGATTAAATATTTTCTTTTTTAAAATTATTTTAGGACACCAATAATTAACCTCTATATGTTTTTAAAAGGAAAACTTAAATTTGACTTAAAGAAATGAATTTATTGTAAATTTATCAAAGTGTTAACCCCAGGGAAGAGGAGAAAACTAATGAGAGCGCACAGACATCCGGTTTTATTGCTCGCATCTTTATTTCTATTAATGAATATTGAATACAAAGCTGACGAATTACCGGATAGCAATATTGTTGCTAAGTATGATACTGACCATTCTATTACAATTAACGAGTTACATAAATATGTTCAAGACTGGTTATATTATAAAAAATTTGAAAATAGATCAGATGTTTATAATCATGCGTTAAATGATATGATTACCAATCAACTGAAACGAATCGATTTTTTTGAAAAAGGGCTGGATAAAGACAGCAAACTGGTTCAAAGTATAAGCCGCACAATAAATGAAGAATTAGTTTCGGAATATTTTGAAACTCAATACGTAGGTAAATATGCCAATGAAGAGTACGCTAAAGAAATACATGGAATTATGGATAAAGAGGTTGTTTATCAATTAATAGCATTAAACAAACCTGAAAACGCTTCCCAAAAGGAGCTTGATTCCCTAAAGGAAAAAGCAATGACAATTAAATCGGAGATTGACAATGGAAAAGATTTTAGTTCATTAGTAAAAGAATATTCTCAAAATAAAATTTCATTAATGAATAATGGTTATATGCCTCCGGTTGATTGGAAGCAAAGCATTTCAGATCCGGTTGGTGATATTATTTTCCGGTTAAATAAAAATGATGTCCGTGTTTTGAATTCTGATAATGCATTTATGATTGTGAAGATTGCGGATATAAATAAAATTCATGTTGAACCGTTTGATTCGATAAAAAGTAAAATTATATCCGATATTAAAGAAGCATATCTAAATACCGGCGTAGAAGAATATGAGAAAGATAAAAAAGAATTAATAGATGAAAATAATTTGAAATGGAATGAAACTGCATTGGAAGAGATTGTTCAGTGGTCTAATATTCCGGATTTTTATAAGGATAAATACCGGAAAACTTTTAAAAATGCTTTAGAAAATGGAGATAATAAAATTATTTTAACTTATAATAATAGTACACTCGATTATAAAGAATTTCTCAGATTATTGGATAATATTTTAGTAATGGGAAATACTGATAGTGTTAAAGAAGACGATGTAAAAAAGTTTATTCTGGAAGCACTGCGTACTGACCTTATAGTAAAAAAAGCGGATTCGCTGGATCTCAAAAAAAATATATTTAATGCTTTCACAACTAATATTGTACTAAAAAACCAGATAGTTTACTTATACAATCAGGTTGAAGTCGAAGCGAAAATTCCTGAAGCTACTGATGAAGCCTTGCATCAATTTTATAAAGAAAATGAAAATACTCTTTATTATCATCTGGAGAAAAGAAATTTATTTGTAATGATCTTCCCTACTAAGGAGGATGCTGAAAAAGCATCAGTGAAAATAAATAGTGGAACACCTTTTGAAAAAGTGACAGGTACCTATTTAGTTAGAACTTACATAAAAGAGCGTAACGGGGAGATAAAATCTTATCTTAGTGATGAAAAACCGATTTTGGGTAAAGCTGTATTTGAAATGAAAGAAGCTGAAGTATCAGGTCCTGTAAAATTTGAGGATGAGAACAATCAGTTTAAATATGCTTTAATAAAATGTTATCATATTCGTCCCGAGAAGCAATTAACATTCAATGATGTGAAAAGTTCTATAACCGAAGATTTCAAAAACTATTACAGAAATCAGATAGAAAAGGAAATAGAAGAGAGGTTAAAAAGTAAATATCATCCGGTAATTAATGAAGAGGTTTTAGCAAAAATTATATCTCCCAGGTGATGCAGAATATAAAAATAGTTTATCTGAATTTAGTAATTAATTCTGCTTCCGTAATAAATTAACCCTCGTAATTAGTGGCTCTTTTCAATATTTAGAGACGTATTTTGAAAATACCCAAGGATAAAAAGAAGAAAATCTTAGCTGATAAAGATCAGCTTTCCATAAATCAAATTTCTAAAAAATACAATCTTCCAGGCGACGAAATAAAAATTATTATTAATGATCCCTCTGCAAAGCATCCTTCGGAAAAAAAAACTCCTAAATGGTTTTATGCAGTATTGGTTTTACTCCCAATTATATTTTTAATTGCGCTGGAAATTTTCCTAAGGATTATAGATTATGGCTATAATTTTGAACAATGGGTAGATGCCGGGCAGGGAAAATATATAATAAACCCGGACATAGGGAGGAAATATTTTACAAGCGGAGATTTTAATCCTAATACAATTGAAGATGTTTTTGACCAGCATAAAAAGACACATTCTTTCAGAGTTTTTGTTTTAGGCGAAAGCAGTGCACAAGGTTATCCATATAATCCGATGGGATCGTTTTCCCGTTATATACGTAGAAGGTTGGAATTGGTATATCCCAACACTGCAGTCGAGGTTGTTAATATAAGTATGACGGCAGTAAATTCTTACACTTTGTTAGATCTTTTGCCGGGCGTAATAAATCAAAAGCCTGATTTAATTTTAATATATGCAGGGCATAATGAATATTACGGTGCATTGGGTGTTGGTTCAGTACAATCATATGGTTCATCCCGGACCCTAAATAAATTAATGTTATCATTAAATGAATTTAAGATAACTCAATTTGTACGCAATTCCATTCAATGGATTTCGTCATTATTCTCATCTAAAAATAGAGACTCTTCGGGGACGCTAATGTCAAGGATGGCAAAAGATAAGTACATAGTTTTAGATTCTGAAGTGTTCGATGCAGGTCTTCAACAATTTAGAGATAACCTTACAGATATTTTACGCTTAATCAAAGATAAAGGTGTACCCGTAATAATAGGAAGACTTGTAAGTAATTTAAAAGATCAGAGACCATTTATTTCGGTTAACACACCCGGTTATAAAATTGCAGATCAGGTTTATGAAGAAGCCAAAGATGAGTTAAAAAATAATAATTTTACAAAACCTGCCTACCTGCCTGACGGCAAGGCAGGCCGGACAGGCAGGGCAGATTCTCTTTTTAAACTGGCAAAGGACCTTGATGCACTTAGGTTCAGGGCGCCTGAAAAGATGAATAACATAATTGACGATTTAGGAAAAGAATTTAATGTAGCAACTGTTCCGATAGACTCAATATTTGATTCTGCAAGTCCTGAGGGAATAACAGGTAACAATTTAATTGTAGATCATCTGCATCCAAATGTACAAGGTTATCAGCTGATGGGAAAAGCATTTTACGATTGTATGGAAAAACAGGGATATCTTCCTAAAACAGAAAATGCTAAAATTCTGTTTGATGAGCAGGATAGCATTACCCGTTCCAATTTTGTGTTTACAAAGCTCGATTCTGTTATGGGCAATTATTTTATCAGGATATTAAAGACAGATTGGCCGTATGTAAAACAGAGAGCTGCAATATCGGAATTTCAGCCAAATGATTTTCTCAATTTATTTAATCCTAAGGATTTTATTGATTCGCTTGCTTTGTACAGAATAGAAAATAAAGTTTCCTGGATTGATGCTCATTTTATTGCTGCTACTTATTATTTGAGAAAGGACGATATAAAAGAATATTTAAAGTATGTTGATGTTTTGATCTATCAGTATCCTGGTTTTAAAGATCTTGATGGTGTTATCAGATACTTTTATGAACAAAATAAAATTGACCTGGCAGATTATACTCCGAAGAGGAATGGGCTGATGGCACTCTATATTGGAAACTTTGACAACGCAATCAGGCATTTAAACGAAGCTAATAAATCAAACCCTGAGGATACATTTGTCTTATATAATCTCTCCTTAGCTTATTCAAAAAAGAAAGATTTCAAAACAGCTCTTACCTTAATTAATAAATGCTTAATTGCGAATCCAAGCTATCCTGAAGCAAATAACCTAAAACAAGAAATATTAAATCAATTAAAAAATTAAATTACATCTTTTTTAAGAGATCAATTTAGCGGAGAAGATCATGTCAAAATTTTATCAGTTTTTTAAAGCCAGCCTTCTTTTAATAATTTTCCTTTCTAACTTCTGCTTTGGCCAAAAGCTTAAAGTAAATGACCTTGAATATTTTGAAACTCAGGGAGTTAATGTTTTTGTGTTCAGCAACCAATACAATGGGTTCTTCTTCGATGAAAAAACAGCAGGCATTGAAATTATTCATCACGGAGTGAGGACTTCTACCGGCGGCGCAGTAAGGCTGCAGCATACTCCTGAGCAGTGGGATTTGATACCAATTGTTATTGAAAGAAAAGTAGATAAAGAGAATAATAGCATAGAAGTTTTACTTCGTTATGAAGATTTTGATTTTAATTCCAGGGTTAATGTCTCAGCAAGAGATGAAGAAGTAGTTATTAGTGTTTATCTTGATAAACCTTTGCCGGAAACACTCAACGGTCGCGCAGGCTTTAACCTTGAATTTTTACCCGCATCATATTTTGAAAAGACATATTTAATAGATGGCAAACCAGGCACTTTTCCACTCTATCCATCAGGACCGACCAATGTTAAACCCATAGATACAAAAATTCCTCAGTTTGCGGGTCATTCCACATTTGATGATGGGGGACAAAATGAATATGTAGAGCCAAAATCAATTGCATTGGGCACAACAATTATTTTAGCACCTGAAGATCTGGAAAGACGAGTTAAGATTGAATCATTGAATGGTGAACTTATGCTTTTTGACGGACGCAATGTTGCACAAAATGGATGGTATGTGGTACGAAGTATTATTCCTGCAAACAAAACCGGGAAAGTAGTGGAGTGGCTTTTAAACGCAAGCACAATTGAAAATTGGATAAGACCTCCGGTAATTACCTATTCACAAGTTGGCTATCATCCGGGTCAGGAAAAAAATGCAATTATAGAACTGGATAAAAATGATTCTCCCCTGAAAGCAGCTTCTTTATTTCAGATTACCGATAAGGGAGAATATATTGAAAAGTTAACCGGCAGTATTAATGAATGGGGAAAATATCTCCGCTATAACTATGTTATGTTTAATTTTACTTCCATTAAAGAGCCGGGTTTATATATTATTAAATATGGAGATCAGGAAACAAAACCTTTCAAAATTGGAACTGACATTTACGAAAATGTCTGGCATCCAACACTTGATGTATGGTTCCCGGTGCAGATGGATCATATGATGGTTAATGAAGCATACCGCGTATGGCACGGGGTCTCATATTTGGATGATGCACTTCAGGCGCCTGTAAATCATCAGCATTTTGATGGCTACAGAATGGATTCAACTACGGAAACAAAATACAAACCATTCGAGCGTATTCCTGGTTTAAATATAGGCGGATGGTTCGATGCCGGCGATTTTGATATTCAAACAGGTTCACAGTGCAGCGCAATTTTAAGCTTTGTTAATTCGTGGGAACAATTTAGTATAGACCGTGACGAAACATTTATTGACCAGGCGACACGTTATGTAGATATTCACCGCCCTGACGGCAAACCCGATCTCTTGCAGCAACTAGAACACGGAACGTTGAATGTAGTTGCACAGGTAAAAAATATCGGACATCCGGTAAGAGGAATTATTGTTCCCAATCTTCATCAATATCACCACCTGGGTGATGCATCAACAGAAACAGATAATCTTCCATATAATCCCAACCTTAAGCCGTATGAATCAGATGGCAAGTCGAGCGGTACAATGGATGACAGATGGGTATTTACAAACAGATCCCCCTGGATGGATTATAATACGACTACTGCTTTGGCAGCCGCAAACCGTGCATTAAAAAATTATAACAAACCTCTTTCCGAGGATTGTATAACATTAGCAAAAAAGCTCTGGGATGAACGTGAAACCCTTCGTAAAAATATTGATACCTCATTTGAGGGAAGATGGTTTGGAAACATATCTGAAATGATGGCGGCTCTCCAAATGTATATTACTACAAAGGAGCAGCTATACTCCAACCGGTTTAATGAACTGATCTGGCCGGCACTTGACAAAACATTGGCATGGAGTATATCTGCAGCGCTGCAGGCTTATCCTTATATGGATAATGAATACAAAACTAAGCTAAGAGAATATATTCCTAAATATAAAGATTTTATTGAAGGACTTAGTAAGGAAAATCCTTATGGTATCCCGTTGATGTTCAGAGGATGGGGTGGTAATACAATGATAATAAATTGGGCTATTGCTAACTATTATGCTAATAAAGCATTCCCTGATATTGTCGGACCTGAATATGTTTATAAAGGACTTAATTATATTTTGGGCTGCCATCCTTATTCGAATATTTCCTTTGTTTCATCTGTGGGAACAGTATCAAAAAAAATTACTTATGGAAATAACAGGGCTGATTTTAGTTTTATTGCCGGTGGTGTTGTTCCCGGTTTGCTGCTGTTAAAACCGGATTTTCCTGAAAACAAAGAAGATTGGCCATTCCTTTGGGGAGAGAATGAAGTTGTGGTTGATATTTGTGCTTCATATATATTTCTTGCTAATGCAGTAAATGATTTAGTAAATAAAAAATAAATCAGAAGTGTCCATAATTAAAAATCTAAGATTACAAGTCCATCCTTTTGATAAATGAAAAATATCAAATTAATCTACCTGACTTTATTTCTTGTTTCCGCATCAGTTTTATGTTTTGAAATTATTTCCACACGCATTTCTTCCGTTATATTCGTTAGTGATTATTCCTTTATCATATTATCTCTAGCTATACTCGGATTGGGAAGCGGAGGTATTTTTTCTTATTATAAAATAAAAGTACCCGAAATTAGCGCTGCACCCGGAATTATCTCCAAATCATTATTTTTTTTCAGCACTTCGTTATGCATCTTTATAATTTTGGTAATAAGGATATCCATCACCAATCCATTTATTTACTTTTTCTTTCTTTTTATTCCTTTTTTCTTTGCAGGTATCGTTTACTCCCAGATATTTAAATTCTATGCCGAATACAGTTTTAAATTGTATGCTTCAGACTTAGCGGGAGCCGCAATAGGTTCTACATCTTCTATTGGTATAATAAGTTTATTTGGCGCACCTAACAGTATTTTATTACTTGCTTTAATCATTCTTGCTTCGGTTGGAAGTTTTTTACCTGACCGGATTAGTAAAAAGGAAATATTTAGTTTTTATTCGATCCTTTTTTTATCATTTATTTTACTCGTGTACAATGGGAATAATGAATTCTTAGGAAAAGTACCAATCGGAAATTTCCCTGAAAAAGATTTTTATTATGTATATCCAAACGCCGGAGCTATTTCTGAAATAGCAGATAGCCGATGGAGTATTTATGGACGTTCAGATCTTGTACAGTACAGTAATCAAAATATTGTTAAACAACTTTTTATAGATGGTGCAGCTGGTACTCAGATGTATCGTTTTAATGGAAATATAAAAAAGCCTGGTTCGTTTCTTTTAGAACTTCTAATCCACCATTCAATTTCAATTCCATTTTTATTTTTAAAAGAACATGAGAAGGATAATATGCTTATAATCGGGCCCGGCGGGGGAAAGGAAGTGTTGATAGGCATGTTTAGTGAGGTTAAACAAATTACCGGTGTAGAAATAAATCCGGATTTTGTTGATATAGTAAAAGACTATAGAAATTTTAATGGAGGTATCTACACTGATTTTAACAATGTAAATATTCTGGTTAAGGAAGGAAGGCACTATATAAAACAGTCGAATCAGAATTTTGATTTGATTGTTATGGCTCTCCCTTCTACGGAACAAATTCAGAATATTGAAGCTCTTGCAATGAGTGAAAATTATCTGCTTACTGTTGAAGCAATCCGGGATTATCTGAAAATCTTGACTCCCGAAGGCAGCTTGATTTTTGCAGTCCATAATAAATGGGAATTAATGCGGCTTATAGTAACTGCTATTTCTGCTTTTGAAGGAATTGGAATTGATAGTAAAGATGTACAAAACCATTTCGCAATACTAAAGGCAGATTATGCGCCAACAGTTGTTATAAAGAAAAAAGCTTTTACTAAAGATGAGATTACTCACTGGCAAAATGTTATGAAGACAATGCCTACAGATCTTCCGCCTATTACCTATCTTCCATATAGCAGGGATAAAATTGGTCAAATCAACCAATTTTTAACTAAAACCAGCCAAAATAAAGAAGCTGTGCAAAAGTATATTGAGCAATATGAGTTTGATATTTCACCTTGCAAAGATGACAGCCCATATTTTTATAAAATAAAAAAAGGTGTGCCTGACGATTATTTGTGGTTGTTATCCGGCATTATTGCTTTCAATTTCATTATTGTAGTTCTTCCGTCAAGACTTAAAAATGTTAAGAAAGACAGAAGAACGATAACGCTTCCTTTAACAATTTTTATTTGTATCGGAGCCGGTTTCATGATTTTAGAAGTTTCTCTTTTTCAAAAGCTTATTCTTTATCTTGGCTCCCCTACCGTTTCCTTATCAATTCTTTTAAGTTCATTATTAATCGGAATGGGGATTGGCAGTTTTTGGGGAAGGAAAATATTTGAAGACAATCTTAAAAAACGCTTACAAATTGTTAGCATATTGATTGTTATTACTGGAATTATCTTTTTCATTCTTTATCCTTACATACTTACTGAGCTTTTAGTTTATAGTTTAACTTTCCGTTCATTAGCCTGTTTTCTAATGATCCTTCCTTTTGGTTTTTTACTTGGAATACCATTTCCATCGTGTATTCAAATGTTGAAACAACAAAATATGGAAAGATATATTCCATGGATGTATGGTATTAATGGGGCTATGTCTGTTCTGGGTTCAGTTCTTTCGGTTATTTTGTCGATGATCTTTGGTTTTACCCCGGCTTTTTTTGCGGGTTTATTTCTATACTTAGTCGTTTTTATATTATTGCATTCCATTTCATTTCCCATAATAAAATCAAAATCGAAAATAAAGTAGTTTATTTCCGATGTTCCCATATAAAAAAATCGGGGAACCTGTTACCAGATTTGCCTGGTTTCAAGTTCCCCTTCAACTTTAACCTTTAAGGGTTCTCTACAATGACAGCATATACTAACCTTGAAGGCTATTTCTTATTTCATAATCATTAATTTCTTGGCATTAGTAAATTTACCAGCTTCCAATCTGTAGAAGTATACACCTGATGCAAGATTCGAAGCGTCTAACATCACCTTATGATAACCCGGTCCATATTCCCCTTTTACTATCTCTTTAACTTCCCTGCCTAAAATATCATACAATACAAGACGAACATTACTTATTTCAGGTAATGAGAATTGTATTGTTGTTACCGGATTAAATGGGTTCGGATAATTCTGGCTTAATTTATATTCAGTTGGTAACACTGCAGGAACATCATCTACATCAACAGGAACTGACCCATCATATGGTAAATCATTCCTCACACCGGTCATATTGTTTTCAGGAATGAATTGTAACCTGAAATCAGGCAGAAACTTTATTGTACCGAGATATTTTGGAGTATCCCATACATGATCAAGCATAACAGCCGCCCACAACTCCGTTGCCTGACGACCATTTCCATCGTTATCATGCTGGTTGAGTGCTAAACCAAAAACACTATCAACACCAACTGAGACAGTCTCACCATTGCCACTCACAATAGCTGACCAATTAATAGCTATTTCAAAAACATAACCACCACCAATGGTTCTACGAGCAAATTTTTTAAGTGATACATCTGTTATGTTGTTCAAACTATCTCCGGGGCTAATAATGGGCGCAGTAATACGGGTATCCCAAATTGAATTCGTTACACTATCTGTTGGCTGCGGATCAAACTTCAATTCGAAATTATCTACTTCCCATACATTTGATGTCCCGCCAGCGGAAACTGTATCATCTCTTACTTCAGAATACAGATAGAACCAGTCTTCGTCCCACATTGTCCAGATACCACTTGACAGATCAGCATTACTCTCAGGTGCACCATTATCACTGAAAGCATGAGGTCTTAACCGGACATATCCATTATCAGTTGCTCCGGGCTCTATTAACTGATAGACTCTATCTTTCAGTCCATCAACATTTATATAAAAAGGTGTATCATCAAAAGGCATTGGATTGTAAACACCTGTGATATTATTTGTCGGATCAAACTGTAATTTATGATCTGGCAGAAACTTCACTCTTCCAAGATCATTAGGGGTATTCCATACGGCATCCACCATTACGGCTGCCCACATAACCGACCCCACACGGGTACCACCTACAGGCTGGTCATTATCATGGATATTAATAGCCAAACCAAAAATACTGTCAACAGCAACCGGGATGTCTTCACCGGCAATAGAGAGAGTATCCCATTTAATTGCAAGTTCAAGTGCATAACCATCTGATGTAATTCTTCTTACCCACTGTTTCATAGAATCGGGGATATTGTTCAAACTATCTGATCCTGCCCCGCCAAGTATAGTTAGATTAGGGGGGAAAATGGAATTTTGGTTTTGAGTACCATCAGTGGGATGTGGATCGAATTTCAATTCCAAACCATCATCCTGGTACGAGTTAGCGCCGCTGCCGGAAATGGTGTCGTCCTTTACTTCTGTATAGAAGTAAAACCAGGTAGAATCCCATGCTGCCCACATCTTTGCAGATAAATCAGCATCATTTTTAGCAACACCATTATCATTGCCGGTGTAGAAGTGAAGCTGTAGGTAACCATCCTCGGGCCCGGTTAATGTGTTGTACCAATCATCTCTTTCTCCATCAACAACAATGGCAAACTCTTGTGCTGCACGACTAACTGTAATATCATCTACGTACAAGCTGGGTGTTGCAGCTTCATTGCCTGCCTGCATCAGCAACTGGAAACCTATTCTTTGAAGTGGTAGAGCAACTGCCGGCAGGGTGTGTTCAAGAGTAGTCCACGCATCACCTGTTATAGAAGACCCATTAAACCATTGAGCATTCCACGTCCAGCCATCACCAGTCTGCCAAAAAATTTGTACTCCATTAACATTGGCTAAGTCTGCTGCAGAGACCCATACTTTATAGCTGAGGACATCACCCTCCTGAAGGTTCTCATAAACATCATTTTGAAGATTAATTTCCAGAGTACTTGTTGCCTTTACAAGTTTGGCAGACTGCGTACCGCTAACTGCCTGCTCAGTGCTGACTTCTAAAGATGCCCCACCAGGACCAGATTGCCAATCACCTAATCCTGATTCAAAATCCCAGGTTTGTACAACGGTTTGTGCCCTGAGAATATTTGCGCTTAGCATTAGAAAGAGTATGCAAACAGAAATTATAAAAAAGTTTGAAGGCCTTTTCATTTCTTCCTCCTTAATTTTTAATTAAAATAACTATCTGCCTTGACTCGATCCAGCCTGACTTAACTATCGTGTCAAGGTGGGTAAGTTGAGACAGATTGAAAGTTGAACAATTTGCAACTTCCATAACCCCATAAAGAATTCTAGAAACCATTGTTGACAAGTAGCCGATTAACCACCTCCTCCGGAAAAATTTTATTTTTAGAATGTTTTTTTTAATCAAAGTTGTATAATTTTTATTTATTATTTTAATGTTCTGTCAACTTTGTTTATAAAAGTAAGTTGATTTTTTTTGTCATTTTAAAAACTCTAAAAAGATTTTTTTCTCACCATACTATTGCTAATCGAAAATGATTGTTTTTCTACCATGAATCAGTACGCGATGTTGTGAATGATAATATAATGCTCGTGCCAGAATTAATCTTTCAAGGTCCCGACCTTTCCTTATCAAATCATTTACTGTATCTTTATGAGTGATCCTGATAATATCCTGTTCTATGATTGGACCATCATCTAATTCTTTAGTTACATAATGGCTTGTTGCACCTATGATTTTAACACCCCTGTCATAAGCCTGTCTGTATGGATCATTACCGCTAAATGCCGGTAAAAAAGAATGATGAATATTAATAATCCCGTTTGGATACTCATCTACAAATTGTCCCGATAAAATCTGCATGTACCTGGCAAGAACTATTACATCAATCTGATTTTCTTTTAATAAAGCTAACTCCTTTTTTTCCTGTTCAGTTTTATTTTCGGGAGTTACAGGATAAAAATAATATGGTATTCCATAGTGTTCTGCCAGGGGTTTCAAATCATTGTGATTTGAAATAATAAGAGGAATTTCGATATTAAACTCTCCAAGCCGTTGCCGCCATAGAATTTCCTGTAAACAATGATCGAACTTTGAAACAAAAACAGCAGCCCGAAGGTTTTTACCCGAAAAATTTATTCGCCATTTTGCTTTAAATTCTTTCGCTAAAGGGGTAAATGCCTCCATCATTTCAGATTCGGATATAGAAAAATTTTTCATATCCCATGCAATCCTGACAAAAAAATACTTTTCAGATGTATCTACATGCTCGTCCAAATCTAGAATATTGCCTCCGCGTTCAAATACGAAATGAGAAATTCTCGATACTAATCCAATTCGATCGGGACAAGAGAGTAATAAAATAGCTACCTGGTTATTCATAAGACTAATTGCTTAAATTAATTTAAGGAACTTTACTTTAACAGCCTATTACATCATTAGTAATCTCAATTTTCATTTATACCTTAATATTATAAAATAATGTTGTTTCTATTAATTAATTAATTTTACTTACAGTTTCTCCACCACCAAAATATTCAACCCGGAAACCTGTTATCTTTCCTGACTCATCATCCTTAAAATGAACACGTAAATATTGTCCTTTTACATAAAAATCTTTCTCGCTTTCCGGATATAAAATTATTTTCCCGTTGAAAGGTGTTTCAGCAATGAGATATTCACTATCTCTGTAGATAATAATCTTAAACGAAGGATTCACCTGGTAACTACCTGAATATTTATCGAGTATATCATGGTTAACCACAAAAGGAGTTTTTTCAAATACAAACTGTAATCCTCTTGTATACCCTTCAGCCTTTGTTCCTGAATGACCTATTCCATCAAGGACTCTTGTCTTCATTTCTAAACCTTTATAATTCTTTTCTTCCAGATTTTCAGCAAAATCCTGAAAGCCTTTTACATACTCATATTCGCCGATAGCCATAAAAAGTTTTACGGGTATTTCAGATCCTTCTTCAGAATATTTTTTTTCATAAGAATTAATTATTCCATCATCCCATCCAATTGCCGGACTGGTTAACACATAATGATTAAACAAATCAGTTTCATTAAACATTGCATACAAAGTGAATAGTCCTCCTAGTGAGCTTCCCATTAATGTTCTTTCATCAGGTTTAGTTTTGAACTTTGAATCTACAAAGGGAATTAATTCATCTTTTATGAATGAAAGAAATTTTTCCGCGCCCCCGCTAAATGAATCTTGTCGAATTTTTGTCGGTGTAAAATCTCTTCTTCTTAAATCATCATAGTTAGGATTTTCTCCGCCCCACGTAATTCCTATGGAAATGGCTTCAGGCAAAAAGCCATCATAATATTGTTCTCCATAAATAGCGTTGAGCAATGGGAAATCCCATTGAGCATCTACAAGATAAATTACAGGGAATGTTTTGCTCGTGTCGTTAAAAAATCTCGGCAGGTTTATGTAAAGATCATATTCCTGGTCTACAATTGAAGAGTGAATTTTTAAAAGTTGCGTGCCTGCTATTTCCACCTGCGGTGGAATTAAATCACTATTATTTCCTTGTGCAAAAAGAATTTTTCCAAAATGGAGAAACACACTTACGATAAAAATTGTAGCTCTTATTTTCATTTTATTTCAGTACTATTTTTTATATACTTCATCGTTCCCTTCATAATTAAAGAAATCAAAGTAGGCTTTATTATTGCTCTCTTTACCAAGTGAGGTTGCGTAAAAAGCAAACATACAACCGACAAAACCTCCGGCAACCCTGGTACTTAAAAACATCGCATCTACATCTTCTTTTAATAAATCTAATTCATGCTTGTTCTTACTGTAGAAAAATGAATATTTGTTTCCTTCCGCTTTTATTTCCAAGTATAATAGATTTTCGTTTTGCTCATTACTAATTTCACGGGAAGTTATAAGTTCCATTTCTTCATCAGCAGCACCGGATTTATAAAGTTGAATAACCTCCTTATTGTTTTCAAGCGATTTACATATAAAATAGAAATGTTCCTCATTCTGAAAAATAAGTAACCCGGCTTTTTCATTTTCAGATTCCGGCTTAAAATCAATCGCCGTTGTTGCCGAGCAGTTTAAATGTTGCTGGCGGTGTCCTAAAAAAGCAGGATTCATTTTCTCTGAGCAGGTTTCAGGTATTAATTGCAGAGATAAAAACCCTTTTCGCTCTTCAAGACTGTACCATTTTTCATGCGGTGTTCTTAGAAACATCCAGTTAATGTTTAGCTGATCTTCATCAAACTCGTCCTGCATTTCAAAATTCCCACTATAAGGTCTTTCTGCCAAATCTTTTTCAGATTCTAAAGGATATGAATATTCATATTGAACTTCTTCATAATCAGGATTGATGATGGGCCAGCCGTCAATCCATTTAACCGGAGCCAAAAATGTTTCCCTTCCGGTATTATAAAAACCGTCTCCGCTCATAGAATAGGGTCTACAGCCTAAAAAAACTGCCAGCCAGTCTCCATTTTCAGTTTGGATCAAATCTGCATGCCCGGTAGAAGTAATTGGATTTTTCCTATCAGGATCTAAGTGCCTTTGAGTAAGAATAGGATTTTTTTCATAGGGGACATAGGGACCATCAACATTATCACTTCTAAAGACCACTTCTGAATGCTGATCACCAGTTCCACCCTCTGCTGCAATCAAATAATAATAATCATTTACCTTAAAGATATGAGGTCCTTCAATCCAGACTGGTTTTTTAGAAAGATCAACTCCACCATTAACCAATACTTTTTCTTCGCCAACAACCTTAAGATTCTCTACATCAAATTCATACATCCTGATAGTTCTATGACCATCATAAAGAGGTTTGTTGTCTGGAGCTACACTATTGTAAATAATATATGCTTTGCCGTTATCATCAAAAAACATTGAAGGATCAATCCCGTTTATCTTCGGTATCCAGACAGGATTTGACCAGGGACCCTCAGGAGATGCCGATGTAACAATAAAATTACCTCCGGCATCAACTAATGTACATGTAACATAAAAGATTCCCTTGTTAAATCTTATTGCAGGAGCAAAGATGCCGCGGGAAACTCCTAATCCTGTTAAATCCATTTGTTCAGGTCTATCCATAACATGTCCGATCAGTTTCCAATTCACAAGATCTTTACTATGGAAAACAGGAATGCCAGGGAAATATGAAAATGTAGAATTAATCATGTAATAATTGTTGCCAACTCTACAAATACTTGGATCAGGGTAGAACCCGGCTAATATAGGATTAGTAAACAGTCTGTCCTGAGTAAATACATCACTAGTAGAAACGGAGAGTAAAACAAACAAAAGGAGAGCTGAAAGCTTATTCATTTCTTACTCTCCGTTCCCTATACGAGGTGGCAACTGAAAAAAACATTATTCTAAACCTGCTTTATCAGTCTTAGTAACCCGGTTAAAACTTTCAGGTGGTCCAAGGTAGCTCGGTGCAATATTACCGGTTTCTATAACTAATTTTTGTAAAACAACACCTGGGTCAACCATCCAGAATTTTAAAGTGTGCTCTCCGGGCTTATCAATATTATGTTTTGATGTTTGCATATTAATATTTTCTGCAACCCACTTACTCCATACCGGATCACGATGAAGATCGGGAGGATCCGGATTCGTTATAATATTTATTATCTGTGGAGTTTCATCATCAAATGAAACGGCATAACGAATTCCTTCGGGGCTTTTGTGGAAATTCAGAGTTGGTGATAAATAAGCATTAACCGTAACTTCACCTTCACTGAACAAATAAACCTGGTATTCTAAATGAGGACTATTATCCCCGGGAGCCTGTTCGGGAGAAGTTACAGGAACCGGAGTTACGGCTGAAAGAGTTCTTCCCAAATTCGGAATAGTCTGCCAGGTTATTCCATTAGTCTCAACTGCATTTGTAAAATGAATTGCTTCGATGGAAATGTAACCGTTGCCTTCAACAAAACAATTTTTGTTTTTTGTTTCGGGAGAAGAAGGATTATTAATTATTGTTTGTATAGCAATGTTGCTTCCTTCCGAACCGGAAATTGTAACGGAAACATTATGTTTACCTTCGGGTGCTTTATCCCAATCTACACTTATCCATAGGCGCTCTTCTTTCTCAATTTTACCTTCAGATTTATTAACCTTAACCCAGGGTTCAACAGCACGAACTGAATAGTAAAAAGAAGTTTGTCCTTGATTGAATATTTCAATGTAATAAGATTGTTTATTAAACTTATCGAACTCAGGTAAAGCTAATTCACTATTTTCTCCAGGGAACCATTTCTCAGAACCTTCAATAGCGACACCCATTTTAGTTTTAGTGAGAGTTTCAATTCCGACCACTTCCGGCATATTATTTTTATCGGGTTGCTGCCAGTTAGTGTAACCAATATGAGTCTGATCCATCATGTGTTTCCACTTTCCGCCGGCAAGAACATTGTTATAATAATCGCTCATCCCTGCATCTCTCTTAAATAAATCTTTTACTTTTTCTGCAAGAATATTAGTTGTTGCTCTTTCCTGTTCAGCATAAAGACGGTTTTTTGCTGCGGTAAAATAAAGCTCATTTAAATTAGCGCTGGCTTCTACAGGATGTAAAACCAATTGATAGAATGCATCTTTATATTCTTCAGGAATTGATTCATAAATTTTATTTGCTTTTTCTAAAAGCTGATTATAATCTAACACAACTGTTTCAGCCTCACGATAATTAATCAGGCTATAAGTTTCGGGAGACAGCAATTCTGGTTTTCTGCGTGAATTATATTTTGTGTACTTTGAAATAATATCTGCTATCTCATCGGAGTATTCTTTGCCAAACTGCTCTTCAGCCCAACTGCGATAATATTCGAACAGGCTTTCGGCAGGATATTTTTCAGGATTCCATGCATAATCAAGAAAGAAGTCAATCGGGAATTCCATTGGTTTTATATCGCCAACATTAACAATCCAGATCCTGTCAGCACCGTATTCATAAGCAAGATGCATTTGTTCCCAGACTCTTTCGATCTGGTTTGTGTTAAGCCATTTATAATTTCTCGGTCCACCTACATAATCAAAGTGATAATAAATTCCGTATCCGCCTTTACGTGGTTTTTCCCCGCGAGGCGGGATTTCACTTTGTTCAACATTCAGTTTGGGAAGCTTGCGTATGTTTCCCCAGTTATCATCGCATAATAATATAGTTACATCATCAGGTACACGCATGCCTTTATCGTAATATTCCTGCACTTCCTTGTATAATGCCCAAACCTGTGGAACGTCTTCAATTTCTTTCTTCATTACATCTTTAATTATTTCCCGCTGGTCTTTAACAATTTTTTCAAGCAGTTCCACATTAGCATCCGGACTCATTGCTTCATCGCCATCACCGCGCATTGCTAACGTTATAACACTTTCATAACCATTCATTCTTTCTATACCTTTTCGCCAAAAATCCTTGAGCGCATTTTCATTCTTTTCATAATTCCACGGACCGGAGCCATATCTTTGCCATTCGACGTGAGCTCGCATCATAGGTTCGTGATGAGAAGTGCTGATAACAACACCATATTCATCAGCCAATTTTGGATTAAGTGAATCGTCATCATAAAAAGCTCTGCCCCACATTGCCGGCCATAAAAAATTTCCTTTCAGTCTTAAAATCAGTTCGAAAACATGCTCATATAACTCATGGTTAAACATATCAGTACCAAACTTTTCCATAGACCAGCCGGAGAGTGCAGGCGCCTCATCATTAATAAAGATGCCCCTGTATTTTACTTTAGGTTCTCCCATTGTATAACGACCGGGCAATACATAAACGTTATCCTTCTTTTTAACCGGAACATCTGCCCACCAATACCAAGGAGAAACACCAATCTTTTCTGAAAAATCGTACACGCCGTAAATTGTTCCGCGTTTATCACTTCCAACTATAACTAAAGCTCGGTCAACACCAATAAAAGGTTTTTCAACTACCTCGATGAGAAATGTTTCCCATTTCCCCTTTACATCTTCAACATCAAGTTTTTTCTCAGCTACGAGTTTGTCAATCAAAATGTTTTTGCCTAATGTTCCCACAATCACAATTTCTTTTTGGAAATCCATCCCTTCGGGAGAAGACGGTGTTGAATCAGTTAAAAGATCAGGTTTTGAGTTCGTTACTTTATAAATATCATTCTGGAGATCTCTAACAACACGTAAAACTCCCGGATAATCCTTAGAGCTGATATAAAGTGGTGATTCTGAAAGTGTAAATGTTCCCTTCCCTCTTTCTGTGGAGATATATGATTCGTTTTTCTGTGCCGGAGTATTTAAGCTAATAAAAATGAACAGTATCCAAAATAATGTAAAAGCAATTTTTCTGACATTTGATTTGTTATGCATCATTGTTACCAATTTTGATTTGAACACATCATAATAAATTTTATGATTATTTGTTCTATGTGCTCAGAAAAATCGGTGGAACTTATTAGGTATATATTAGCCTTTAAAGTTCACCTTCAATTAATTAAAACCTTCAAGGGTTACTCATCGTATTCGACTCGCTAACCTTTCACAAAGTGATGCCTTCGGCAGAAGGTTCAGAACCACTACTTCATAAAAACCAATTTTTTGGTACTAACAAAATTCCCGGCTTCAAGCTTATAGAAATATACACCGGATGATAAACCTGATGCATTTAATTTAACCTGGTGCGTACCTGCTTCGTAATTACCTGCAGCTATCTCCTTAACAACCCTACCCAATAAATCAAAAAGAAGAAGATGGACATCACTTCTAACAGGTAAACTGAATGAAATTGTAGTAATTGGGTTGAAAGGATTAGGATAATTATTGAAGAGTTGGAAATTATCTGGTACTCCTTCAACAGTTTCAACTGATACAACTACATTTACAGTATCCAGGTAATCTCTTAACCATTGTAATGCAGGTCTTTCAGCACCGTTATTGTTTACAAGATTCGCAGTCTCTCTCCACAATCCCGGTCTCCAACCCCACAAAGTAATACCTTCTACACCGGGATGTTCATAAAACGCAGGGAAAATCCTTTGATAATTCTGCAACTGTGTTTGATCCGTAGGTCCGTCAATATCGAACTCAGTTATTTGAATAGGCAATCCAGTAGATGCAAGAGAATCGAGATTCCTTCTCATTGTAGCAACGGCGGCAGTTGTTGTAAATGCATGCCCTTGTTCCGCTATAATGTCAATTAAATCTTCGACCTGAAGTAACCTTATGATATTAAGATATGTTGCTGTACTGGTGGAGCTGTTAATAATGCTAAAATCATTCAGCATCAATTTGGTTTCCGCCGGAAAGATTTCACGAGCCATTCTGAATGCATTAAGAACCCAATCCCATCCTGTTGTTCCATTACCACCCAAAGCTTCTTTATAATTAGCTCTTGGCGGATTTCCTCCACCGTCAGGAGGATTATGACCATCTAAAGGTTCATTTACTACTTCCAGGAAATCAATATCAGGATATCTCTCAGCCACAGCTTCAAACCACTCGGTTATCTCCTCAAGTTGTTCTTCCGATGATAAATTGTTTATCCAGCCAGGCTGTTGAGCTCCCCAGATTAATACATGAAAGTGGAACGGAAATCCATTATCTTTGGCATGATTATAGGCAGCATCCAATCCTCCCCAGTTCATAGCATCGCGTGTCCCTTCAACACTGCCCCATTTGCCTTCGTTTTCAGGTGTTACCTGGTTCCAATAAGCTTCGAAATTCTCTACCTGGAGACCGCTATAAATATTACCTACAAATTTAGGTTGTCCCGATGCAAGTGGTGGACCTGTCCATTCTTCAGTTGTATCTATTTCAGTTGAACCAGGTTCTTCATTATCAAGATTTCTTACAGTATAGTATAAATCTGCGCGTCCAAATGCCAACTTATCAATATCCAATCCATCTTCACGAGCACCGATTGAGAATATTTTTGTTAAACTATCTTCTCCAATTGTAAATATTGGTGCAGCTTCGCCCTGGTAAGCATTCCTGGATAAATTAACCCATTTCCAAACCTCATTACCAAGTCCGCCCGCTTCGAAAACCACGTCACTTGAATCTGAAAATCCGGCAGCTGCAAGTCCGTTTACTATAATCCAATCATCATCAGTTACGGAATCTTTTTCTCCAAATCCATTTCCATAAAAAAAGCTGTCATCATCAAATCCATTAGCCCTGACACGCAATCGGGCAAAAAGATTATAAGTTCCGGTATCAGGAAAATTTACTTCATAAGTTATAATTCGGTTAGCACTACCGGGATTACCTGTATTAATAAAGTTTGTTTGGATTGCGACATATGAAATTGTTTCATCTTGCAGCGTATTAAAATCAATTCCTGCATCACCTGATTCAGCTTCTACAATTACAGGTTTTAAGATTGTCAACTCATCTTCAACATTATAAATTCGCATATTATCAATATATATAGTATCACCTGTGTTTGCTGTTATACTGAAGTGAATTGGTGCTCTCGCCCAGGTTTGTTGATCAGTGATTGTAAATGGAATAGTAAATTGCTGCCATTCTGAAGTAACATTATTACCGGAAGGGCGTATGGCTCCATATTCATTAAAAGAATAATTTCCCACAGTAAAATTGACCTGGGATGCTGAGTTAGATTTTGCCCAAACAGAGTAGCGGTAGGTTGCCCCTGGTTCAACTGGAATACTGTCGGCAACGACCTGAATATTCCATGGGTCCGTACCAACCGAATGAACAATAATCCTTAAAGCATGAGTTCCATGTTGTACTGTATCTCCTACTATTTCAAATTCAGGATCTGTATCTACGCCTGTACCTACTTCTAAAACCCAACCTTCAATGTCTGTACCGGATACTGATCCGGGATCAGTATTCTCGAAACTGCCGTTTGTATTTAGAATATTGATCCCTTGTGCAATAATGTTGGGTCCCGTTATTAGTATAACTAAGAAAACACCAACCAAAGCACTCAGCTTAACAACTTTTGTAAACATTGTATTCATATCTTTGTCTCCAATCTTTTTTGATTTTTTTACAAACGAATTTTCTAATTATAATTGAACCGTTTCAATATTAGTAAAAACATTCTAAATATATTATAAAACATATTATATTTAAACTAAAAAAGAAAGTCTAGATATTTCCAATGGCAAGATTTATATAATTGTAAATGTCCGGTTCGTTTTCAACTGATTTAGCTTATAACTCCAGACATATGATCGGTAACTCCTTTAAGGTGGGTTGTGTAAGTATCTTAAGAATTATCGTTTACCATATTATAGGCATACTATTTTTTTCATCATCATTTCAGTAAAATGAGTTTCTTTGTGTCTACAAAATTATTTGTTTGCAAACTGTAAAAGTAAACTCCGCTTGTAAGTGCGGAGCCATTTAGCGAGACTATATAATCCCCCTCAAGCTGGATGCCTTCGTATAATTTTGCTATTTCCTTTCCAAGAAGATTATACACTTTGAGTGATATGTAACCACTTTTAGGAACCGAGTATTCAATTTGAGTTATTGGATTAAATGGATTTGGATAATTTTGCTTAAGATACGGCGTTTGAAGAAATGATTTGTTTTCTTTGGAAACTCCTGTAGCATCGCTTTTTGTCAGCAATATATCCCCGCCGTCAGGTACTACATCAAACATAATATATTTAACAGAATTGACCTCAACAACTTTTGAAGTGAGAGTTATACCATTTTGTGTAGCAACTGCAGAAGCCCATCCCTCAGGAAGGGGTCGGCGGATTGTGATCGGACAATTGTAATAAGAATTATCTAAAGTATCGGTAACCGATACTTCAATGCTGTCTTCTGTTTCAGAAATTTGTGAAACCGATGCTGCGTTTCGCTCCCTAATATATTTTGCAACTCCACCAAAAGTGTAAACCCAAAACTTATCGGGATTCGCCTTTAGGTATTCTAGACTGGCTCTTATCGTATCCTCAGAAATAGGTGAATATGCCCCCGGTTCAGTACCATTAATACCGTGAAACAGATATACGACCCAACCATTTGTACTGGTCGCATTGTCTACTCTGGATTTAAAATTTGCACTGGTTTTTATCGAACCTTCTGAACCGCAAACTATCGAGCTAATATTCATAAAATTACCAGGGGTTTTACTTTCGGTACTTCCTGAACAGCCCCGTGAAGCAAAATAATATTGTCTGACTAAATTGTTATTACCTGTATTACAATATGGATAGGCTATTGTTACGCATTGCTCCCCGGTAATATGAGAATTAATCACATCTTGAGAATTTTTTAATTCATTCTCCTGTAATGAATCAACCATACCGGAAAAAGAATTATGTGTTACAGTGTGACTTGCAATTTCATGTCCTTCAGAAGCAGCACTCTGCAAGCCGATCCAGTTGGCGGGCCACCCCCAGCTTGGGTTTGTAACAGTAAATAAAGTCAATTTAAAATCGAATTCATCGAACATTGGAACAGCTATGAGCAGCTGATTAGGACAATTATCATCAAAAGTATAAGTAACTGCAGCGGAACGAAACCCCTGCCAGGTACCAACTTCATATGGAGACTCTATGCTTTGAGATTGTCCAAGACCGCTCAAAGATATAAATGCTATACAAAAAAATAATTTGCCTAAGTTATCCATTTTATTCTTTCCTTAATGGTAAAAACTTATTTCACATTTTTGCATTCGATCAGACAAATTGTTTCAATCTATCTCTCATCAAATCTCTTTTTCCAACCTGCCTTATAAAAAGACTCTAAAAAGTTGGGGAATTTAATTCCGCGGGAAAATGTCTCCGGTTAAGTTCCCCTTATTACAATTATATTTGATGAATTACTTCATCAGAATTAGTTTTTTAGTACTAGTAAATTCACCGGCTTCCAGCTTATAGAAATACACTCCTGATGATAAACCGGATGCATCAAGTTTTACTTCATGACTACCCGATTCATAAGTTCCCGAAGCAATTTCTTTTACAACTTCTCCTATTACATTAATTAAAGAAATACGAACTTCACTTCTTACAGGTATGCTAAATGATAGAGTAGTCGTTGGATTAAAAGGATTCGGATAATTCTGACTGAGTTCAAATGATCTAAAACGGTTTTCTTCAAAAGTTTCAACATCCGTTATTACCAAACCATTAATTGCTGCTTCAAGATTATCCTTTGCTTCTCCCAGAGCTTCACCGGCTGGAGAAGAATTTGTATAATTTTGATCTCTTGCAGTTACAGCTGAAGCTAAAGCTGCAGCAAAGGGTGTCCATGATTCAGGTGTATAATCACTTTCTTCTAAAGTATCTGCGTAAACAATTAATGAATCCAGTGCATTATAATTTAAACCAACATCTACAAGGGCAAAAAAAGCAGGCTTGCACTTATTCTGTGCATCCCATAGAGAAGCATTAGCTACAAATGCATATTGATCATTCAAACCATCCTTGGATACATTTATGATTTTACCTCTTCCTGAACGGTAACTCCTTTCGACAAAGCATTTAAGTAATTGAGCATATTGGTTCGCCTGTGTAGTATAGTTTGGAGGATTTCCCGGATTAACATCCAGTTCTGTAACCGACATTTCGGTGCATATTGTATCGAACTTATTGTAACTGGCAATCCAGGCTGCAGCTGTGGGAGAGGAGTTATTATCATGATCCTGCATACCGATACCATCAAGGTATCCGGCACGGAAAATAGGACCACAAACTCTTACAATTCCATTTGCTTCATTGGATAAATGAGTACTATAGTCATTATAATAAAGTTTGATCTGAGTTTCGCCATACTCAGTTGTATATTGGCGGGTGAATTCAAATGCTTTCATAATATAGCTTAGATCGCCATATGTGGTATACCACTCGTTGTTGGCAGTACGGTCTGAACCATCATCATTCACAGCTTCATTAACAACATCCATTGCTGATAATAATCCAGGCCAATCTTCATGCAATAATCTTATAATTTCTTTAATATAATTTCCCATACGCCGGGTCATTTTTTCCTGGTTTAAACGTTCACCTGTAGCAGAGTACCCGGTTCGGAAGAAAGCTGTGCCTGGAGTTTGATTATGCCAAACTAATGTGTGTCCGCGAAAAGTGAATCCCTGTCTTTGCGCCCAGTTTAGCTGTGCAATCATATTTCCATTAAATCTTACTACCGGATGTATGTCTATGGAATCCCTTTCCTCGTCAGTAGATGCCGCATTGTATGCTGCTGCACTGGCGTTAATGTCAACAGTATTTTGGGGTTTCATATTATTGCCGGGAGACATACTGTTCATGTGAAATTTTATTAAATGTCCGCCATTTGGAGCAACAACATTCCCTTGTCCCGGTACCGGAGGATCACTGGGGAATCCTATATGAGGATAAGATAAAAGACAACCAATATTAAAATCATTAGCAAATACATCTTTAAGTGCGGGGACATTAGTTTCAATAGTATCGGATTGTGCATTAGTTTTTAATGAAAACATTAACACAGCAGCTATTAGAATAATCAGTTTATTAAATTTATTGCAATTTGTCTTAACAATTATCATAAAAATCCTCCGTAATTTTGTTAACTCTTAGTTCGAAACAAATGTTGTTATACTTGATGGTTCTAAAGTAAAAGTAAAATTGTCACCTGTAACATCAAATGCATCCCCTTGCTCGCAATTCTTTGTCTCAGAAGTTGTGTAAGGAGTAAAGGTTGTCATCACTGCTCCATTTTGTATTCTAAAAACGTTTTCTACTTGTGTAGAACCGGAATTTATAGCAACAATAACAACTTTAGAGGATGAAGGATCTTTATAGGCGGTAACATCAACTTTACTTAAAGATGGAGTAACGCTGGTTTCAACTCTGTAAAAACCAGGACGAATAAATTTGGAGAACTGCGACATAACGTACCCTTTTTTTGTAACTTCACCTTTTTTAGGATAGATTTCATTTGGATCTTGAGGATCTGAAGCTTTTTGTCCATCACCTATCGGTCCATAATACCTTACAATAGTCCACCAAACATAAGCACTCATATCAGCTTTCATTACATCATTCATTTCTTTCCCAAGTTGAATAGCCCATGACAAATTAAATCCGGAATTATTTTCACCAATTAAATGCTCTGTCATCCAGACCTCCTTTCCTTTTTCCTCAGCCAACGGATAGGCAGCCAAACCACCTCCATATATGCCCGCCAACAATATCTAAATGCACCAGGGCAACAGAATCGTTCAATATCGGATCGGATATATTGCGCCTGAATTGAAATGATTCCGGCGCCATCACTTTCGTTCCAATAGTCGGAGCATTTTCTTTCATAAATGTCAGCATTTCATCTGGGGTCCATCCGGTCCAATCGTTTGCAAAATCCGGTTCGTTTTGAACCGAAATTGCATACATTGGTGCATCATTTGCCGTCATATAAGAATTATAAGATTTGAGGTGTTTCGCATATTCATCGTACTTGTCATAACGGACCCGGGTTTGGCCGTCAACAACTTCAGTCATGGAGGGAGGAGCATTCCAAGGTGAAGCAAAGATGATTGCACCCATGTCATGGGCTTTCTTTGCAGATGTCAAATATTTGTACCAAAGATTACTATCAGGTTCAATTGTTAATCTCAGAATCGAAAATCCTAACTGACCATCGCCTGTACCAAAGGCAGTTTCAACTTCAGAATCTGTCATAGCAGGTAAATACCATGGACTTGCCGCCCCAAAGCCTCTGATATATTGATGAAGACTATCAAAATTTATTGTTGCTACCGGTATATATTCTACGGAAAAATTAATAGTAGTATCATTTTGTATAAATACATTTTCTAATTCCCGAGGAATTAATAGGGGAGTAGTAGTACTGGTATTTTGAACTCGAACAGTGAAGGTATTTCCCTGAACATTTTGTGTTTTGCCTGCCTGTCCGGTAGGCAGGTTTGTTATTGTTGGAAATGAATTTTTTGTTAAAGAAGAATTATATGGTGGGGGGATATAACCGCTTCTATTCTGATTAAAAATCATCTTTTTAACCTGAGATTCACCATCGGCATTCAGCCTGTAAAAATATACCCCACTTGCAACACTTTGTCCGAAGTTGTTACGCCCGTCCCATAATACATTATACAAACCGACAGATTGTTGCCCAACATTAAATTTTCTTACCACTCTCCCTAGTATATCATATATCGTTACCTGAACATCAGATTCTTTTTCGAGCTGGTACGGTATTGATGTTGAAGAAGAAAACGGATTTGGATAGTTCTGGGCCAGTTCAAATTTAGTCGGAAGATTATTTGTATAAGATTCTGCTGAGGTTATCACCCCGATTAGGTAGTTACCTGAGTTGTCTGTTAAAGCAGAAAATTTTATTGTAGTATCGGCGTTATCAATAAAAGTAACAGAGGCTTGTTTTATCGGAAATCTTGATGAAGTTACCTTCCCTTCTATGGAAACTGTCTGGGCATTCATCAATTTCAAAGGCACTAACTGGAAAAGGACAAAAACTAAAAAGACATTATTATTCAATAATTCTGCAATACTTTTATACATATTTACTCCAGATTTTTAAAATATAATTATTGTCAAAACTCCTTTAGCCGGAAAGGCGATTAAGCTACTATTAATTCTTTGCGTCAAAATTGATTGTCATTTTAAAAGTAAAAGTTTTTTTGTGTTCAAAAAATTATCTGCTTTTAATTGATACAGATAAATACCACTCGCCAGTCCGCTACCATCAAACGTCACTTTATAAATTCCCGGTTGTTTTAAACCTTCAAATAATGTTTCCACTTTTTGCCCAAGAAGATTATATACATTGAGTGTTACGTAACTGCTTCTGGGTATAGAGTAACTAATCTGAGTCGCAGGATTAAACGGATTAGGATAATTTTGATATAATCTAAATTCTTTTGGATAATAATTCTTTGTTGTCAATTCTACATTTGTTATTAAATCGTCGCTCCCGGGGGACCCATTTATCATGCCAGAAAGTCTCCAGTATGAAGGATCGTTAGGATTATCGTTTGGATTTGCTTCTACTGATACCAATGAATATCCTCCCCCATCTGCCGCTATCGGCCAGGGAAATTCATCGTCATACATCATTGATACTAAAGTATCCGATTGTGAAGAAAGAATAACTAACTTCTCGCCGCTATTATCCAACGATCCACTGTATTCATCAAAAGGAGAGAAGCCATAATAGCTGGCAAAACTTATTTTATTTGAGGCAATTATGATAAAACTTCCAGAATCGGCTACGGTATTTGGGGGAAACGTGTATGAAATCCCGCTCATGAATTTGACCCCACCAATATCAATTGCATTCCCAGTATTTTTTAGTTCAACAAATTCAAAGTCTTTTGCATCAAGTGTATCAGGCGCCAATGGATGATAATGAAGTTCTGTAATCTTCAATTGTTGTAATGCAGAGGCTATAGAAACATTGATATCGACCAATGCGCTCCACTCATCTCTGTAGAATACTCTGGTTTTAAAACTAGTACTTGTTGGTAATACTATTGGTCCTGTATAAACAACAGCAGTACTTGACGGCTCGCCCCATATTTCAGGATCGTTTCCATCAATTGTATAATATGCTGTGCTGCCATCGAATGACATTGTCAACGTATCTCCTGCTTTTACCACATCGGATGTTAATGGGATGCCATTGATAAAAAGTTGAGGTGCGTTAATATTCGGAAACATTCCCGCATCTTTTAGTTGTGTAATAAATGTCGCTGTTCTGTTTGGAAAATATGAGTTTACAAGAAATGATTGTTCATCGAGCCAGAATTGTCTGTCATACAAATAAAAAGGTCCATTGGAATTGAACCGGTGAACGTCTCGCCGGTAATCTCCCCACCGTGCAGACTCAGCAACAATTGCCGTGTCAATTTCATCTGCTCTTTTCATCCATCGGTTTTTGGCTACCTCTGGTGTAAGGGCTCCTACATTAAAGCAATGTTTTTGTACTCTGTCCGCAAAGAGCTGTTTAAATTCTGAATTTTCTAATAGTAACTGAAATACCTCACTCGGATTGCCACTGTTATTTTCACTAAGAATATTGGATGAAACATTTTCCAAAATATGTTCAGTATCCCAACTGAAAAACTGAAAGCCTTCTCCGGGATTTATTCGGTTTCTTATTGCAATCCAGTTATGGTGGTCCCAATCCCAATTTGCTCCGTAAAAATTAATGATCATGTAGTCAATAAGATTTTCTACGTCAAGATAAGCGGGAAAAGAAGGATTTATTGTCCCGTCAGGATTCTTTCCCTGAATTTTTTGGTAGTTTGTATTATCGGCAAGACCTGCACGTGCAAGTGTAAACATCGCATTCCATATTATCCTATCTCCGGAAACTACTTCTCCGTAATCTTTGATGATATCATAGTCACTTTTATCGCCTCCTAAATATGTCTCGGCAAAATCTTCATCAATATGCTCAGTAGGATTATAAATACCCCAATACAACCCATTAATATATAAATGAGCATAGTTTCCATGACCCGCAGGCAGCCCCATGTCAAGGTGAGTATCTTTGGCCCATAAGTCGCGGATCAGTTGAGTATGTTTCCGTTCACTATGGTTCATGTGCAGCCATGTATTTCCATAGGTTGCACGAAGCACGATTGAATTAAATTCATCAGTTGCATCTGCGTCAAACAAAGGATACCTTAATTTAGATATGCCGTACTTTTCCCGAAAAATTATTGTAAACGAATGTTTGGGAGTTTTTTCCGGTCGGCGGCTGTGACCGCCATGAAGTTTCAATCCGCAATTCACTTGAAATTCTTTTGTGCCGTTTCTATCAAAATATTCTATAGAAGCAGGACGTTCCCAATCGTTTCCCAATTCGGGAACTTCATTATCGTCCGGTGCACCGGTATATATATAAATTCCTCCAGATAGTGAATCCGGTATTCTGGAAAAAATATTATCCTTATCCGTTACAATTGAGATAGTAGGTATAGCTAGCAATGCTTCTTCCATTAATCCAGAGTATTTTGGATCTTGAGTTATTTCCGGATCCATCTCATAATCCGCAATTGCAGTGTCTGGTATTACGGTGTAAGGTCCCCATTTTGCAGGATATCCCGGTGGATTGTTCGGCTGATTGATAACATCCTGTAGGAATAGATAAGTTGCTGTCATTACACTGCTTGGTAACATTCCCTCATTCACAGCAATTGTACGTAGTACAGTGGTAGTTGTTATTGAAACAGGCTGCATATATAGAATCCCGGTTAACTCGCCTGGTGTATCTCCGTTTGTTGTGTAATAAATTTTCGAGGATGAGGTATCAGAGGTAATTGCAACATCAAATGATGTTGTGTAGAAACCGTGTTTTTTATTAAAAACAGGAGCAGGTGTTGATTGCGTTGTTGGAAAAATATTCTCTGTGCCCGGTGTTGGATTTGTACTAAACAAAAAAGTTTCATCGTAATACCCGTACGAAACATCTGTCTTCTGTGGTGGAAAGCTTGGGCTAAAAACTGTTGCCTCATTTTCAGAAGGATCAAACAGTCCCAGATATTCGCCGGAACCGCTTAATTTAAAGTTAGTATGCAATTCATATCCGTTTGCCGAAATATTTTTATCAGATGCAAATACAATAAGGTAACCGTTTGCGGGAAGTATCACTTCAGGAAATTTCCATTTATCTATTTTTGTTGAATCGTCGGTGAGCGACCAGTTCAATAAATTCACTGCTGACTCAGTCGGATTATAAATTTCAATCCAATCAGAAAAAATTCCATTACTATCCGAAAGGACTGTGGAATTTAAAGCCATAAATTCATTAATACGTATAGTATTATTCTGTGCATATACGCATGAAAAAACTATTAATGTAGTTGCCAAAATTTGTAATAGACGAAACATTTCATTGCAGTTGTTATTTTGTCAAAATTAACTTTTTTGTTTGCATAAAATTTTCTGCATTTAATCTATAGAGATACATACCGCTTGAAAGCTCACTGCCATCAAATGTTGCTGCGTAATTTCCCATCGCTCTCATTCCTTCAAACAATGTTATCACTTCCTGCCCGAGAAGGTCATATACTTTCAGAGTAATGTAACTGTTCTGTGGTACATAATAATTAATCTGAGTTGTCGGATTAAACGGATTAGGATAATTCTGAAATAGTGAGAACTCCTGCGGGATCGTTGTATATTTATTATCTTCTACAGAAGTAATTACAGAATTTAACTTCCCTGGTGTGCCGTGATTTATTGAAGCTTTCCAGTTTTCAGCTAAAGAATTATCACCGCCCGCATCTATTAATTCCAGAGTTGCACCACCGCCATCCGCATCAACGGGCCAGGGTAAACTGTCATCATAAGTCAATGAGTCAACTATTTGTTCTTCATCGTTTACTAATTTTATGAACTCTCCTGATCCGTTCAATCCGAAACCTGTTTGACCAATATAATTTATCACGTCCGGGAAACGGTTTGTAAATGCACTGTCATTTTCTACTAAAACCAGATATTGATCCGGCTCTAAAACTGTTCCGGCAGGCAAAATAAATTTATGTGCACTATCGCTGTCAGAAAAATACCAGTTGCTAATATCTATCGGTTGATCACTTACGTTATATAATTCAATCCAATCGCCCGAATCAAAACTATCTGCCGAATTATAATTAATTTCATTAATAACAATTTCTTCCACTTCAGAAGTATCAATTGAAAATGAAGCATATAAATTTGCTGATCCGGTAACTGAAACCGATATTGATTCCGCACTTGATGTTACAGAGCCATTCCACCCATCAAATTTATAACCGGAAACCGGGATTGCTTTCAAATGAACCTCATTGCCCTGGAAATAAATCCCACTAAACGGCATATCGTCTGACTGCAACCTGAGTGTGTTAAGTTGCACCGAACCACCGGTTGTCGCATTGATTGTAAGCGTACCGTCTTCTCCACAATTAAAATAATTGCGGACGTGGTCGCGCATATATGCCGGACGCTCTTGTGCAAAGGATGTCATTTTATTAAGATTTTCACCGGCAATTCCCCACCGGGCTCTATGCTTTGTGATTTCACTGGAGATATGATTTGCGAGCGTATTTATCACCTCGATAACTCGCTCACTTTTAAAATTCGTATTCAACAAATCAGCAATTTGGTTGATAAACCGATTTCGAAAAGTGGGATTTTCTATTAATTTCCGCTGAAGCAAAGTTGCCCAAGGAGGATTAGAGTACCGTGTTTCCACTGGAGAAAACATGAATGCTACATGATCTTCCCAGGGACCATGAGCGTAAAGACCGAAGCCGAATTCCACACCAAAAAGTATCCAGCGCCATTTACCGGATGCACTTCGCTCCCGCCAAAATTTGATATTGGTTCCGGGCCAATCCAGATTATCATAATAAGCCTGCGCTGCAAAATAGAGGATGCATTCATCCAGATCGATCACAGAATCGAGATAGGTGTATGCGTCATCTGTCGTCATATCATTTGTGCTGATATAATCAATCAATTGCTGGTAACTCAGAGAATCTCCTTGAATGACTTTCATATTGTTTTCCAACAGATCGATATTATCCGGATCTACTCCATGCCTGTTAGCGATGTAATGCTCATTGATTTTTTCACGGATATTGTAAATCCCCCAATATTCGCCATTGATAAAAGAAGTCGCTGGACGATACTCGAGATAATCGATATCGAGGTCTTTGACAAGGGTCTGCATTACAGCATCACGAATATGCGTATATTGAAAGTCATTCCCGGCATTTCTTAGAACAAATGCTTTAAATGTGTTAATACGAAAACCCGGGAAAAGCGGATAGTCAATATTTGTAACACCGTACTTATCTTTAAACTTTACGGTAATGGACTTCTGATCCCAATTCGCACTCTGACTACCATAAATCTCGATCCCGCAATTTTCTGAGAATCCAAAACTTTTATCGTCTTCAAAAAATTCCACGTGCGCCGAACGTTCCCAATCCATCGTATAATTTGTATAGATACCGGAATCGGGATCAAAAAGATTATAAGGGTCTGATATTAATGAAATAACCGGAAGATCCGTTTCTTCATTAATAAAATAGGATTGATAAGTTGTTGGCGAAGGAAGATAATCTTCCTTCATACTTAATGCTTTTAGAGTAGTGGTTTTAGTAATGTTAATGGGAGTGGAATATTTTTGTGAACCGGAATCCGGGTCACTTCCATCCAGCGTATAATAAATATCACTTGTACCAGCCGATAATTCAACTGAAATTGCTGACGGATAAAACCCTCCGGGCAAAGAAACAGAAACTGTATCGGAAAAACCCTGAATTTCATTTCCTGTATTCTCCGAACCCGGAGAAGGTACCTGGAAAATCCAGGGAAGTGAACCATCACTTATTCTTGCAAAGGAAATATCTGTGAATGAAGCCGGTATATCAACCTGGTCAATAACCAAACCGCTTGAATCACTTAATATTATTTTTTCCCCGGATGCATTTAGCTTAAAATTGGTATGCCAGTAGGTTCTTTGTGTATCTTTATCAGAAGCGAATACAACAAGATATTCTCCGGATGCAATAACGGTACTGCCGAACTGCCATTTTTGAATATTCAGTGAATCATCACTAAGATTATATCCTTCAATGTTTATCGGCTCTGAACTATTGTTATATAATTCAATCCAATCCGAGGCTTCACTATCCTCATCATAAATTGTTGAACTGTTTGAAGACATTATTTCATTAATCACCAGATTTTGAGAGAAAATCATATTTGAGGTGATGGACAATATAAGTATTAAGAGTTTTTTCAATTTTTATCCTAAATATTTTTGAATTTTTATAAATAAAAGCATCAAATCCCAGAGAACTTATTAAAAGATTTTATTTTCTATTTAAGCAGGTATATTAATCTTTCCAGCTTTTTGAATATTGCTGACCGAAACAGTTGATGTATAATATTAAAAAAATAAAAATTGCACGGCGTTTCATAATTTATGCCTTTTATTTTATAAGTTATTTTTGCGCCGGTGCACCTATATTGCTGACCATGAGCTGTTATAACTTCTTTAATTTATACTTTCTCATATTATGATTTTCCACGTTCTTACTCCTTATCCTGACTATTATTCACTCCAACTTTTATCTGCGTAAATGAATGCGGCGGAAATGAATATGATATCTTATTTCCTTCAATTTCAATTTCTTTTGATGCCGGGATGTACTCCTCCTGTTTATCAAATGTAAAGGGCTCATTGAGAGAATCGCTGTTTACCTCATTTACCAATGCTTTCCCTTTAAACTCACCTGAGTTATTAACAATTTCAGTAACGATTGCATTATCTTTATGCCGGTTCACTACATTAATGAAAACTGTACCTGCCTGTCCGGTCTGCAGGTTTGTTTCTCTGGAGTACACAGTTGTGACATCAAGGTAAGGAATTCCTTTATACTTTTCAGTATTAAAAGTATCGCATTCAACATAAGTATCAACGGAGCTGCCAAGACAATTATTCGAAAATGATTTGAAAACATAAAACAAAGGAGTCTTGTAAGTTCCTTTTTCCCTGTCGCTTCCCAACAATGAAGTAGCCAATGTGAAGTTGGTCATTTTAACGACATCTGCATGACGTATAAAAGAATTTAAACATTGCGCAATCGGCAGGACGGATAAAAAATTTCTTCCGAAAGTTCCCCACTCATCAAATGAAATATAGATCGGATTCCTGAAGTCCTTCATTGTTTTTACGGCTTCAATTTCAGCAGCAGGTATTTTAATCTTTTCTTCAAAATCAATTGCGCTCTGCCCCATAAAAGTATAGTAGTCATCTGATCTTTCCCAATAACGATGAATGGATATGTAATCTATCATATCTCCAAGCCCTGTGAGCACTTTCCTGTTCCATTCAACCCATTGGCCTGTACTCTCGTAGTATGATGACCCGGAAGCTACAAATTTAATTGTGTTATCTACAGACTTCATAGCCTTAGCAGCTTCTCTTGCAATCTTAACGTAATCTTCGGCGTTTTTATAACCGAGCTCCCATGGTGAGCCGTCAACTTCATTACCGAGATCCCATATTTTTATACTGTATGGTTGTTCATGCCCATACTTAGCACGTAAATCGGAATAGTATGTACCTTTCTTATAGTTGCAATATTCAACCCAATAGTGTGCATCTTGTATAGTAGCAAGACCAAGATTTACACATATAACATTTTCACTCCCTATTGCTTTATTTAACTCAATCCATTCATCCGTACCTACATGATTATTTTCCATTCCACCCCATGCAAGATTTATTCGAGTAGGACGTTGCTCCTTAGGTCCGATACCATCTTGCCAGTTATAACCCATAACAAAATTCCCTCCTGGCCAGCGCATGTTAGTTATTTTAAGTTCTTTCATCGCACCAATATAATCTTTTCTAAATCCGTTCTCGTCTGCAAGCGGCGATGATGGATCATACAAATTTCCATAAAGGGTATTGAATTCTACTGTATCTGGTAAACCCATCATCTTTCCGTTAAAGTGAATAGGTTCCATGAATACACCATAAATCTTAGGATCGATTTTCCCAATTGTTCTGTCAACGTCGATTTTTATTTTTGCCGTTTGAGCAGACAAAGCCAAAGGAAGTGTTAGAATTAAAAAAGTAAAAAATAATTTTTTCACGACAACTCCGGAATAATTTATGGTTTATATTAATGATCGATTTATATTTTCCAATTTTGTAATAAACTACTTAATCATTAATCATTATTAATTTCTAAGAATAAATAAGATTACAACGTTTAATTGAAAACATTAAATTTCAAAAAACTATGATATCCTTTTTCCCAGAATACTTAATCGTTTTATATATAGAAGTTGAAATTTTAATTTCCACACCATTATTTTCTTTTACTAACACAATATTAAACGTATGTTCTTTCGGCATCCCGGGAAACGTTCCTTTCCTGTCACTTATGGTTAAAATATTTTTCGTATCATCCCATTTAAATGTTATTAGTGAATAGATTCCTTTCTCGTAATTGTAGTTATCATTTTCATCTTCGTAAAGAGTAAACTCTCCATCCGCTCCAGGATATATTCTGATTTCTATTGGGTCACTTTTCTCAGTTGAATATTGAATAAAAGGGCCAAATGGTATTATTGAACCAGCCTTAACAAATAAAGGCATTGTCTCATAAGATGCATCCGCTTCAACCTGCTGCCCGCCGGAATATTTTTTACCTGTCCAGAAATCAAACCAATCTGTGTTTTTAGGTAAATAAACTTTGCGAAGATATGAAGTTGAATCCATCTTGATACTATTAGAAAGATAATACAAAGGTTTAATGACGGGGCATACCATGAATGATGGACCAAACATGTATTGATCATTGATGTTATGAGTAATGGAATCATTCATAAAATCGAAAGGTAACGCACGCATTACGGTATAGTTATCATTTGTAACTTTCCACGACAAAGAATAAATGTATGGAATCAAACGATAACGTAGATTTGTAAATTTAAGTAATGTTTGATATGTTTTTTCATCATTTTTTGTATCGCTTAATAGTTTTTCTTTAGAAATTTTTTGGCTATTAAGTTCTATTTTTTGTTGAGCAAGGATGATATTAAGATCATCGAGTTGTTTTTTCTTGTCTTCACGAAGTTTTTTTTGATCTTCAAAGTTTTGTTTAGTTGATTGAACTTGAATTAGTATTTTGCGATTATTTTCTTGGGCGGTTTTAAGGTATTTATATTGATTAAAAAGATCAAAAACATTATCACTATCGAGAATTATATTGATAAAGGATAAACTATCAGTGCGTTTTTTGTAACTATCAGCGACGCGATTTCGCCACTGATTGATTAAACTATTTAAAGCCGTGTCTAATCCCTCAATTTTTTCTCCTAATTTTTCTATTTCACTTGTAGTTTTTGATATTTTTTCTTCAGTTTCTTGAATCTTTAAAGTTTTCAGATATATTTGACTATTCATATATTGGATTTGAGAAGAAAGTGTTTGAGATTGCGTTTTTAAGTTGGTGACTTTTTGTTGGCAGGCAATTATTTTTTGTTCAAGCTCTATTTCATTTGAAGTTGGGTTTGAATCACATTCTATAGCTAGTATTTTTATTGGAAGAATATAGATTGTAAAAAGTATTAATATGAAAGCTAGAATTTTCCTCATAAGGTTATTATAAAACAAATCTTAAAACTTAAATGTTAAATCTCAAATCCTCCGAATCGGAGGACAAATCCACATATCAAATATTTTTATCTAGATAGATAGATTTATAGATTTAAGATATGGTTTTGACATTTGAGTTTTGAGATTAGAGTTTACTTAATGTACTTTTTCGTTGCAAGTAGAGTTGCGAGAGTAGAAATACTGATGCCAAAAAAAGTCGTGATGAAGAAGATTATGATTAAAAAAATAGGATTAATTGGCCAAACCGTAAGTTGGTAAAAATTAAAATTGAGTGAGAGATTGTTTATTCCTTTCATATAAGAATTAATAAATGGATAGAAGTAAAATAAAATTCCAGAAAATATACTGAAGGCGACAATTGATGATGTGAGACCAAAAAATACTCCTTCAGCTAAAAATGGTTTTTTTACATAAAAACTTGTAGCCCCTAAAAATCTTAAAAGTTCAATTTCATCTTTTTTTAAGGCAATTTTAAAATGGCCAATTGTGAGTAGAGTAATGACAGCGTTGAAGATTAAAAAAGCGAAAAAAATAAAAATTGATTTTTTTACAATGTTGGTTAGATTGATTAATCGGTCAATAATAATTTTTTGAAAATTTACTTCATCGACACCAGGCTTAGAGTTTAAAAAATTAGCAATTTCTGGCAAGAATTCGGGTTTTTTCGCGTAAACTTCAAGTGAGGCAGGAAGAATATCTGAAGAAACCATTTCAAGAAGTAGGGGGTTATCTTTATTTAACTCTTTATATATTTTAAAAGCATCGTTTTTGGAAACGTATTTTACTGAAAGAACTTTGCCAGAATTAGTTAATTCGTCCCGAATTTTAAAAATATCGTTTTCGGCAGTTTGAGTTTTAAAATAAACTGTCACTTGGGGGCGAGTTTCAATATATCCTAGTACTCCATAAAGAAAAGTTAAAGAAAAAATAATTATTATTGATAAAAATAATGTAAAAAAAAGCAAAGAAAAGGTAGCTAAAGATTGAAAAGGAGTACGTCTTATTGAGGTTAATATTTTATTCATACCACTACACTATAATTTATTAATGAAATTTTTATAGTTTCGTTAGGTATGTTATTACTTAATATTAGATTAATATTAATCCCTAACGTAGCTATTATAGTTTTTTTTTGATAGCGAAGTGGGGTCATATTTGATAGTCTCCTTTTCTGGCATCATTTATTAATTTGCCCTGTTTCATTGAAAGAACTCTTTTTTTAAGGCTATTAACTATATCAGGATTATGAGTAGCAATAATAATTGTTTTTTTTCCTTCAATTTTGCGAAAAATTTTCATAATATCCCAGGTAGTTTTAAGATCTAAATTTCCAGTGGGTTCGTCAGCAATTATTATTTTTCTATCGCCCGCTATGGCTCGAGCAATTGCAACACGTTGTAACTCTCCGGCCGATAGTTGAACTGGAAACATTTTTTCTTTGTTTTCTAAGTTGACTAATTTTAAGGTATTTCTTACTTCTTTTTTTATAAAAGAGATGGGACTATTTATGACTTGAAGACCGAGAGCAATATTTTCAAAAATATTTTTATCAGGTAAGATTCTAAAATCTTGAAAGACAACCCCTATTTTTCGACGAAGTTTTTCCAATTTGTTAAATTTTTTTTCAGAAAGGTCAAAATCATCAATTAAAATTGAACCTGAAGTTGGAATAATTTCTCGAATAAGCATTTTAAGAATGGTTGTTTTACCTGCCCCTGAGGGCCCCACTAAAAAAACGAACTCATTGTCTTCAATTTCAAAAGACAAATCCTCAAGAGCACTATTTCCTAGGGGAAATTTTTTTGTAACCTTATCGAAGGTGATCATAATGTTTCAACCAAACCGACATCCATAAGCCAACCTGCCTTTTGTCCTGTAAAAGTCTGTCCCCAAACGCGGACTTTTCTACCAATATAAGGCATTAAGTCAACAGTTGAAGAAGTAAGATAAACATTTTGAGAAAGTCCTCCGGGGCGTTCCAAATGAAAGTTTCCTTCGCCTTCAATGCCACCTTCTTTTAATATGCCTTCAGCCTTATCTTTGAAAGTTTTCTTATCAATAATGCCGGCAGATTTTTCTACCTTTTTATTTTTAGATGTTGAGGTTGAGTTTTTCAAACTGGATAAAACAAAGCCAAGAGCACCTCCAACAACTGCAATAATCATTAGAATAAAAATAAATTTAACAGGTGGGATATTCTTTCCGACATTATTTTTATTTGTACTAACTGTATTTGAATTAAATTTTTCCATATGTAATTAGCATAGCATTAGTTAAAAAAAAATACAAGAAGTGAAAATAGTCAAAAGTTTATAAAGCGATAGATTATTAAATTATGCATTTTTTTTGAGAACTTCTTCAATAAATGGAGATAATTCACCATCTAAAACTTCATCTACTTGAGTTTCTTCATAATTAGTACGTAAATCTTTAATTAATTTATATGGATGAAGGACATAGGATCTAATTTGACGTCCCCAAGAAGCAACCATTCCAGTTTTAAAACCCGAGATAGTTTGTTCTTTTTTTTCCTCTTCAATTTTCCAAAGTTTAGAGCGAAGAAGTTTAAGGGCATTTTCCCGGTTTTGCATTTGTTGTCTTTCTGTTTGGCAAGAGACAATAATTCCTGATGGTTTGTGAATTAAACGAACTGCGGTCGACACTTTATTAACATTTTGACCTCCTTTGCCACCTGAACGGTAGAATTGCCATTCAATATCTGCTTCATTAATTTCAATTTCCTTATCTTCTATAATAGGCATGACTTCAACTGAGGCAAAAGATGTTTGGCGTAGTTTATCGGCATTAAATGGTGATTGACGAACAAGACGATGAACACCTGCTTCACATTTTAAATATCCATATGAAAATTTTCCATAAGCGTTAAAAGTAATACTTTTAATTCCGGCTTCTTCACCATCAACTCTATCAATTTCTTCCCATTTCCAGTCTTTTTTTTCAATAAATCTTGTATACATTCTAAAAAGCATTGCAGACCAGTCCATTGCTTCTGTGCCTCCTTGGCCAGCTTGAAGAATTATTGTTGCATCACCTTTATCATAAGGACCAGAAAGAAAAAGACTAATTTCATATTTATTAATTAATTTTCCGGCTTCTTTTAAATCATTTTCTTCAAGTAGAAGTTGAGCCATTTCGATTTCGTCAATTTCAATTTTTAGTTGACTGATTTTTTTTAGAGTAATTGTGGCTTCTTTGTT
>Ga0209212_1001207_pt1 | contig 43729 bp, 43 predicted proteins | sample RifGroC2_FD_183996 | JGI IMG/M metagenome (GOLD analysis project Ga0209212, IMG submission 183996) | Groundwater microbial communities from Rifle, Colorado, USA - Groundwater C2 (SPAdes) (version 2) | ecosystem: Environmental > Aquatic > Deep subsurface > Groundwater | place: Rifle, Colorado... | reverse complement strand
GCCTGTGCAGCTTGCTGCAAACGCTCTATACGCAGCAGGCGTGAGCCTCGATAAGTGTTTGGTGCAGGACCTCCCCATCTGAAGGGGGGCGCCTGACCCAGGTTTTAGAAATAAAGTCGGAACAGCGGCACCGTCGAGCAGATTCATCAAAAAAAGCGATCCCAAATCGTTACGGCACTCTATTGCTTATTGACAGACTGGGGCCTTATAAGGGTTTGTTAGGATCATCTTTTTTACTGAATCCGCACTTTTTGAAACAATCAAAAACATCTTTATTACACTTATTGCCTTTCGGTTCGTCTTTATACCAGCTACTTGCTGTACATTTATCATTGTCATAACATTCATCATGTTTAGCACAACATTCAAGGCGACATGGAGTTTCTAAGAAGCCTGGGAAATTATCACAACCAGCAGAGTCAAGCCCGAAAGGATCTGTGAACCTAATTGGATTATTGAAGGTATACGCATAAACATTAATCCCCCCATCAAACCCAATCGGGTCTTTTGAAATAAACCTCCCCTCCATCGGGTCATAGTATCGAGCGCGGTAGTAGTAAAGCCCGGTCTCCTTATCCCACTCCCTTCCCGTATAGATAAAGCTGTTGATGAAAGAAGTCGAGAATGGCTTCGCCCTTCCAAAGCTGTCGTACTCATAACTCTGCATAACTCTCTTGTTCTTATCAGTGAGTGCAACCACACTTCCCAATCCATCAGCATGATAATAGCTGAATTCGCCATCTCTTTCGATCGTGTGATGCTCGTCTACTCCCGCCCCATGCGTAAAGAACGCATTGGTCGTGGTACTGCCGCCGATTAGCCTTTCCAAAATGATATTGTCATTATCATAGACATAACCGTATATCAGCGCATTGGTAACTCCGTTGATGACCATCGCCACATGCTTCCCGATGCGCCTCCCCTGCGGATCGTAGGTAAAGCTGACGATTTTCTTCTCTGCACCTTTCACCTTCTCTACCTTGACCAGCCTATTCTCGAAGTCCCAGGTCTGTGTCCATGACTTGTCGGAAGCAGCAGGGACGCTTCTGCTGGTCTGGTTGCCGTTATTGTCATAACCATACCTAAGCTTACGCCCCTGGGTCATCTGGTTGACGGAGTTATAGAGGTACGCGGTGTCCTTGGCGCCGGGGCCGGTCAAGCGGTTACCTACTGGATCGAAGCTGAAGATTTCGGGCTTGGTGGAGGCAACCGTCAGGAGACGGTAGATGGTGTCGTAGTAGAAATACTGTTCGGTTTCGGTGAAGGTCTTGCTGGTGCGGTTACCAACTTTATCGTGTGCATAGGCGAAGGACGCCACACTGCCATGACTGAGGTTGGTAAGCCTACCTGCGCTGTCGTAGCTGTAATTGGCAATGATCTGATTCGGATACGAAAGACTCTTTCGTCTGCCAAGGGTGTCGTAATCGTAGGTAAAGGTCCCGGCGCCTGAGGTGATGCCGGTCAAGCGACCAGCCCCATCATAAGCATAGGAGGTGACCCGCTGGTCGGCGGCTCCCGGCTGAAGGATCATCCTATTCCTGTTGCCGAGGAGGTCGTACGAGTAGGCGATGGTGTAGCCGCGGGAGTCGGTGACGGAGATGATACTCCCGGCGGCATCGTAGGCGTAGATGTAGGCTACAGTTGGGTTGGTTGCGGTCAGAATCCTGCCTACGGCATCGTAGGTAAAGCTCTCGCTGCTTCCGTCGGGATAGCTCTTAGCCGTGAGCCGGTTAACGGCATCATAGGCATAGGTAATCGTGGCACCGTTGGCATCGGTTTTGGAAATGAGGTTGCCAACGGCATCGTAGAGATAAGAAGTGGCCATCCCGAGCGGGTCGGTCTCTTTGGTGAGACGACTGAGAAGGTCGTATTGGTAGCTGGTGGTCTGCCCCTTGGCGTCGGTAAGGCCCGTCAGATTGTCGGAGCCCCCGCCGCAGCTTGTGCAACCGTTCGCGCCGTAGGTGTAAGTGGTGGCATGTTTCAGCGCATCAACCGTTTTGACGAGATGATCCTGATCATCGTACTCGTACCGGGTGACGTTGCCGTTGGCGTCGGTCTGGCTGGTCTTGTTCCCCTTGAGGTCATACGTGAAGCTGGTGACGTTGCCCAGCGGGTCGGTCACCTTGACGATGCGGTTGCGGGCGTCGTACTCGTACGCCGCCACCTTCCCCAGCGCATCGGTCTGGGTCAACAGGTTTCCCATGTCGTCATAGGTAAAGGTGGTCGTCGCGCCGCTCGGGTCGGTGCTGGAAGTCTGGTTGCCCGCGGCATCGGAGGTGAAGGTGCTGGTCTGGCTGAGGGCGTTTGTTACGCCGGTCAGGTTCCCTTTGGTGTCGTAGGCATAGGTGGTCCTGGCGCCCAGGGGATCTGCCGTCTCGGTAAGCCTCCCCTTGTCATCGTAGGTGCTGCTTGAGACTCGACCCAGCGGATCGGTGCTGCTGGTGACCTGACCCAAGCCGTTAAAGGTATAGGTTGTGGTCTTCCCCAAGGCATCGGTCATGGAGAGCCGGTTACCAGCGCCGTCGTAGGTGTAGCTGGTAAAGCTGCCGTCGGGGGCGGTCTCCCTGGTGAGATTGCGATCGGCGTCGTAGGTGAAGGTAGTGCTTTTCCCCAGAGGGTCAGTCTTCACGGTCAACAGACCTTTATGGTAATCGTAGGTATAGGTCCAGACGCCCCCATCCGCGTCGGTAAGAGAGGAGCTCTTCAGGCTGGCGCCGCCGGAATAGAGAACGGCTTTCGTTTTACCTGCCGGGCTGGTCCCTTGAATCACTCGGTTTTTAACGTCGTAATTGTAGGTGGTGACCTTCCCCAACGGATCGGTCTTGGACTGCATGATCCCTTTACCGGAATAACTATACTGCCAGAAGCTGCCGTCGGGCCAGGCTACTTTTTCAAGGATATCGATGTCGGGTCCGCCCATAACTCCGTAGGTGAAGGTATACTCCTTACCGCCCGGGTCGCTAAGCCAAGCAGGTAGGTTTCTTGTCTTTAGTCATACATCTCATCTTCAAACTCCATGTAAGAAGGATGTAATTCTACGTCGACTGCAAAGCCCCGAGCGAAGACTTCATTATATATTTCAAATATTCGCTGTCAAATTTACTGCAAGGAGGGGATCCAGGGAGGATGGTTCGGCGGGGCTAGGCACTGAGGCATTTGCCAGGTCACTTGTGTTCCAACTGATAAGCAGCCAAGTCTATATTTATTTGCGGCGGCTTTATTCAAATTCCCGATAGACATATGAACATGAAAAAGGGGCGCCCTTTTTGGGGGCGCCCCTCTCAACGTTTCAACTCATCTCTCAACGGTTTCAACCTCATCCCTCAACGGTTTCAACAACCTATTTCCGCAACAGCTTCACGACTGCGGAGAAATCCTCTTCCCCCCTGCCGTCGGCCACGGCCTGCGCGAATATGCCCTGCACGGTCTTTGCCTGGGGAAGGTCCAGGTTGAGCTTCTCCGCGGTCTCCAGCACCCGTATCATCTGGGCATGGACGTACTTGAGCGCCAGGTTGCGGCTGAAATCCCCGCGCGCGATGCTGCGCCCCTTGGAGTGGAACAGCGGCGAGGCGACGCCGCCGGAATCGAGCACTTCGAGGATCTTGTCGGGTTTGAAACCCATCTTCTCCCCGAAGACCAGCCCCTCGGAGAGCGACTGCATCATCTCGGCCTGCAGCAGGTTGACGATCAGCTTCATGCGGGTCGCGTCGCCGATCTTGCCGATATGGATGATGTTGAGGCCGAAGTAGGAGAAGGGCTCCCGGCAGCGGCCGACCAGCGCTTCATCGCCACCGGTAAGGATGGTGAGCAGGCCGTTTGCCGCATGCTCCTTGCTGCCCCAAACCGGCGCCTCCAGGAACATGACGCGCCCCTTCTTCGCTTCCACGGCCATCCGCTCGATGGTCTCGATGCAGTGGGTCCCCATGTCGACCAGGATGGTCCCGGGGTCTATCCCCTCGAACACCCCTCCCGGCCCGAAAACCAGGAACTGGCTCTCCGGCACGATGACGATGACCAGGTCCTGACCCTTTGCCGTTTCCTTCGGGGTGGCGCCGATCTTCACGCCAAGCTTCGCCAGTTCCGCGACCGCCTGGGCATCCTCATCAAACACCGTCAGTTGATAATCCGATTTGGCAAGATTGGCTGCCATGTGCACGCCAACTGTACCAAGCCCAACAAAACCGATCTTCTTCAGCATAGTAACCCCCCAATAGTGGCTGATGCGCGGGACATCAGCGGATAACAGTTCAGCCCTGCCAGGCAGGATTGAATCGGTCGATACGATTGCTCAAGCTTCTCATTATAGCCGAACCAAACCGCGCTGCAATCGCGGTTTTACTATTATTATCGGGATTTCACCACCCCGACCCTGTCGCAGAGATGGTAGAGCGGGCAACTGGAGCAGCGGGGTGAGACCGGAGTGCACTGATTCTGCCCGAAGGTCACCAGCAGGTCGTTGATCACGATCCAGTACTCGGGCGGCAGCTTCTGCCTCAGGGCCACCTCGGTCTGCTCGGGGGTGCGCGTCTTGAGGTAGCCCCACCGGTTGCAGATCCTGTGCACGTGGATGTCGACGCAGATCCCCTGCTTGCCGAAGCCTAGGGTCAGCACCAGGTTCGCCGTCTTCCTTCCCACTCCCTTGAACTTGAGCAGCTCTTCCAGCTGGTCCGGGACGCGCCCCTCGTGCCGCTCGGCCAGCAGGCGTGAGATCTCCTGGATCTGCTGCGCCTTGATCCGGTAGAAGCCGACCGGATAGATCGCCTCCTCGATCTGCGCCGCGCTCAGCCGGGAGAGCTGCTCCGGCGTGTCGGCGAGCCCGAACAGTCGCATCGAGGCGTCTGCGGTGGTCTGGTCCCGGGTCCTGAGCGAAAGGATGCAGGAGATGAGCACCTTGAAGGGATCGTGATCCTGAGTGGCGACGATGGTCACCGCCGGGGTGACCCATCCCCGCACCGCCTCGGGAAGGATCGCCATCGCCTGGTGGATCTCGTCATCCTTCACGCTAGAACCTGTTCCTGACGATCCGCATGATCAGGACGCCGAGGATCGACGCCAGCAGCCCGACGCAAAGCAGCAGAATGCCGAAGCTTCTCCCCTCCCCCAGGCCGAACAGGTCGCGATTTTTCATGAGAGCGATCAGGGCGAGCCCCGAAAAGGTCGAGATCCCACCCAGGATGAATATCGAGAGCGCGAAGACCGCGCCCGCCATGCCTTTACTTCTTGCCACAGCCACCCCTTGTCTCCAGCGTAAACGTCATGCTTTCTTATACAAGAAGCGATTCATCAAGGCAACTGATAAGTTAAGCGGCTTAGCAGTTGCACAATGGGTGAAAACCCCTATAATGGTGCGGCTTGGCAAAGCTTGGGAGAGAAAATGAAAAACCTTGTTGACCTGCACCTGCATTCCACTTACTCGGACGGCGTCCGCACGCCCGCCGAACTGGTAGCCATGGCATCGGCACTGGGCCTCAGGGCCATAGCACTGGCCGACCACGACACGGTTGACGGGATCGACGAGGCGCTCGCTGCGGGGGCCGCCTGCGGCCTGGAGGTGCTGCCGGCCATCGAGTTCTCGGTCGCCTTCGGCACCTATCGCGACGTGCACCTGCTGGGCTACCTGCTGGATCACCGCGATCCGGGGCTGCTGGAGACGCTCAGCGAATTCCGGGAAAGAAGGGAGACCCGGGGCGAGGCGATCGTGGAGAGGATCAACGAGAAGCTCGCCGGTGAGGGGAAAAGCGCGATCTCCAGTGCCGAGGCTACGGCACTGGCAGGCGGCGCCCTGGGACGCCCCCATATCGCCCAGGTGCTGATGGGGAAGGGTTACGCGCGCGACATGCAGGACGCCTTCGTCCGCTACCTGATCCCCTGCGACGTCCCCAAGCGCTATTTTCCCGCGGAAGAGGCGCTCGCCACGGTGAAAAGGCTTGGGGGGGTGGCGGTGCTCGCCCACCCCACGACGATTACGGCCGACCGCGACACGCTCACGGGGGTGATCGACGCGTTTTGCGCCATGGGACTTGGCGGAGTGGAGGCGTTCAACAACGTCTGCAGCGACCAGGAAAGCGCCTTCCTGGTCAATTTTGCCGAAAAAAGGGGGATGGTCTGGACCGGCGGCTCGGACTATCACGGCATCGAGGAAGGGATCTGCATGGGGACCGGACGCGGCAGCATGGCGATCCCGTACAGCTGCGTGGAAGGGGTGCAGCGGTTGCGGCAGGGGAGATAAAGAAAGGGGCCGGCTGGCCCCTTTCTTTATCTCCCAGCTCTTGCCGCAAAAAGGCACAAAAGTCACAAAAAAGGGCGATACGCTTTTTGTGGCAAAGGCTTTGCTGCATACTCTTTCAGTCTAAAGCCTTTATCCATTGTAACTACTGTAAATGCCTTGAATTTTTTTGCGTCTTTTGCGCCTTTTTGTGGCTAAGTGCTTTTAGCTTCCGAGGTTATCTCAGTCCTTGGCGGGCTTGAAGCTGATCACGTCCAGGTCGCTCTCCACGTCCGACACCCCTTCCACGCCCCTGGCTATCTCAAGCGCCTCCTCGATCTCCCCTTCCGACTGGACATGGCCCGAAAGGGTCACGACTCCGTCCTCGGCCACGATGCAGAACCTGTGAGCGCGCGCCAGGCTGGACTTCAGCAGTTCAGCCTCGACCCTCTTGGCCAGGATGTAGTTGTCCAGGCGCTCCATCGATTCTTCCTCGGCCTCCTTTAAGCGGGGATCCTTGGAGGCTGCAATGATGCACTCCACCATGGAACTGTGGGTGAGCCGGGTGGTGTTGAAAAGGAGGTCGTAGGCCAGCGGATCGTTCCAGTTCCTGTTGAAGTAGAAATGGATGAATCCTCCCAGCTGATGATCGCTCTTTCTTATCAGCTCTCTGGCGAATTCCGGATCGATCCACTCCCGCTCGGCAAACTTCTCGACCCGGTCCTCGAAGGGAGCCACGAAACGGACCGTCAGCACGTTCTTGAGCCCCTTGATGAGGTCCTGGCCGCCCCTGCCGTAAAGGATCACGTTCCCCTTCTTGGCGCAGTCCAAAAGGATCAGTTCCATGGTCGCCAGGTGGGCCGCCTGCAAGCGGTCCTCGGCGGTCCTGTAGGAGGGAGGTTTCTCATCGACCCTCTCCAGAATCTCTGCGGTGAGCCCGTAGCCGGGTGCCAACTCCTCGATCTTGACCCGGTCGATAAGGGTATATTTAAGCTTTTTTGCCAATTCCTTGGCAACGGCGTAGGCGCCTGTGCCCATCTCCCGGGAAAAAGTAATGATCGCCATGCTTTGCCTCCTTTGCTAATGAAAAACCATCGCATCATAGCATGCAAGGACAATTGTATACAAGGATTTAGTCGGGAACAGCGGGGAGATTGCCGGGGAAGGTAGCGAGGGGAAGCACCCCCCTCGCACGATAATCAGTAGTTTTCAGCCATCAGTTCGAAATATCCCTTGGGATGGTGACAGACCGGGCAGAGCTGCGGGGGCTCGGTCCCTTCGTGGATCATGCCGCAGTTCCTGCATTTCCAGGTCACAGGCTCCTCAGCCTTGAAGACCCGCCCCTCTTCGATCGAGGCGAGCAGCGCCTTGTAACGCTCCTGGTGCGCCTTCTCTATTTTGGCAATCCCCTCGAACATGGCTGCGACGGCGGTGAATCCCTCCTCCTTCGCCTCCTTCGCCATGCGCGGGTACATCTCCAGCCATTCGGCATACTCCCCCGCAGCCGCGGCCTTCAGGTTGGTCACGGTGTCGCCGATTCCGCCCAGGGCCTTCAGATGCAGTTTTGCGTGTTCCTTCTCGTTCTCGGCGGTCTCCATGAATATGGCCGCCAGCTGCTCATACCCCTCCTTTTTCGCAACCGAGGCGTAGTAGGTGTACTTGTTGCGCGCCTGCGACTCGCCTGCAAAGGCCTCCTGCAGGTTTTTCTCAGTCTTGGTTCCCTTAAGTTCGGCCATGCTCTCTCCTTTTTGCTGTCTGCTTATGGTAGGGGACGCCATGCCCATGACGCCCCCGGTCAATCTATTCTCACCCTCTTGACACCGTCAAGCAGGCTCAGTCTGCCGATGATGTCGGCGAACCCCTGTCTTCCGGCACGTTTTACCTGGACCTCCATGAACATCATCTGCTGCTCCACGTTCTTGTCGAACTTCGCCTCCATGTGGTCTATCCCGCAGGAGACCAAGGCGGCATAGATCCTGGTGATGAAATCTTCGCTGTCGTCCCCCCATACCTTCACGGTCACATAGCGGTCCCGGTGCAGTCTCTTCTCGACCTGCTTCAACAGCAGCAGACTTATCAGCGCCACCGCGGTGACGCAGATGGAGAGATAGAAAAGTCCGATGCCGCAGGCAAGGCCGAGCGCGGCGGCGACCCAGAGGCAGGCTGCGGTGGTAAGACCGCGGATGGAGGCCTTGTCCCTGATGATCGCCCCCGCGCCCAGGAAACCTATGCCGGCCACCACCTGTGCCGCGATACGTCCGGGATCGACCCCTACCGGCGCCATCCCGGAGAAATTGCCGAAGATCCGGTAGAACTCGACGGAGCTGATGCAGAAGAGACAGGAGCCAAGCGAGACCAACAGGTGAGTCCTGAAGCCGGCAGGCCGGCCGTGGATCTCCCGCTCCAGGCCGAGAATCCCGCCCAGCAGCGACGCCAGGAGCAGCCGCAGCAAAAGTGAGGGGTCGATTTCAGGCCCCACCGGCCGTTACCCCTCTTCCAGTGTAAGGGCGAGGCTGAGCACGACCGACTTGGTTCGGGCTCCGCTGCGGATAGTGAGCGGCAGTCGGAAGAGACCGGGACCTGCGGCCTGCGGCGCTCCGGCAAGCTCCAGGGAAAGCGGTTCCTCCGGTGCCTGAAATTCCGGTGCCTGAAATTCCGGTGCCTGAAATTCCGGTGCCTGAAATTCCGGTGCCTGAAATTCCGGTGCCTCGACCTGCGGTGCCCGAGCTTCAGGCGCCTGAGCCGCGGGCGCTGGCTCCTGTGCCGGCGGCCGGAACTCGGGTGCGGCAGCTATTGGCGGCTGAGCGGAGGGGGGCACGGATGCCGCAGCCGGCGCTTCGACGATCTGCTGCAGCCCCTCGCCGGTAGCAATACCCTCCACCCCCTTGTCGCGCAACCCGGCCAGCACCGTCTTGACCAGGCCAAGTGTCGTCTGGAGCACTCCCTCTCCGCTTTGACTGCTCGCCTTGAAGCTGGGCAGCCTGGAGGGATTCAGCGTCCGCTCCAGCTCCCCTGGCTCCAGCGCGTTGGCGAGATCGCTCTTGTTGAACTGTAACACCGCCGGGATCGAGGAGAGGCTCTGCCCGTACCCCTTCAGGTAGGCAGTGAGGTTGTCGAGGCTCTCGCGGTTGGCGGCTTGGCGCTGAGGTGCGGAATCGGCCACGAAGACCACGCCGTCCACCCCCTTGAGCACCATCTTCCAGGCAGCGGGATCGACCACGGGTCCGGAAACGGTATAGACGTGGAAGCGGACCCGGAACCCCTGGACGTTGCCGTCTCCGGGAGGGGTGAAGTCGAAGAACAGCATCCTGGCGTCCTGGACGTTCATCGCCTTCAGGGCGCCGCGAAATTCGGGCTTCAGCTTGTTGTAGACATGCTTAAGATTGGTCGCTTTGCCGGACAGCCCCGGACCGAAAAAGACGACCTTTGCATTTATTTCACGTTTTGCCTGATTGACCAGAGCCATGAGAGCCCCTCCAAATTATCTGCCGTTTTTTTTGCTGAAAAGGACCCTGCGGGCCTGTGAGGCGACCACCGATGAGATGTTCTTGCTCTTCGCCAGAAGCGAGAGGTCCTTCTCCGAAAGCGTCCCCACGAAGCGCAGGGCGGCGGGAAGCGGCGTCTTGTTGTTCTCGACCAGGGCCTTCCTGATCAGCGGGTTCTTCACCCATTCCTTGTTGGCACAGATAATCCGCATGATCTCTTCGTTTTGCACCGCGGATTTGGCGATGACCAGCACTTCGCCGTCGGTCAGGCGCGGGTTTCTGATCACCGAAACCGAGACCAGCTTGTTGGAGTCCTTGATCAGGATGCTGCGCCACTCCTTGTCGCCGGTAAGAGCCGCCTTTATCTTTTCACCCACCCCCATGGCCTGGGACAGCTGGTATTTTGATTGGAATTCCTCGGTCGCCTCGTCGACCTGCGCCTCCACTCCGGGACCCGCGCCAGGATCGTCCGCGGATTCCTCTACGGGACCTTCCAGTGGCCCCTCTTCCGACACCTCATTGGAGCCCTCACCGGGTCCCGGCGGCGGTTCACCCCCACCCTGTTCCGAAACTGCAGGCGCCTGTTCCGAACCTGCCGGCAAGTCATTGGACAGAGCCTGTTCGGCAAGAAAAATGGCTGACTTCTCGCTCAGCATGGGGTGTGCGGCAAAAAGGACCGACAATTCCGGCTTCTTGAAATGGAGCTGCACCAGGGCATCGAGGATGCGCGGATGCAGCCCCTGGTCTGACAGGAGCTGAGAGAGAAAGGCGGCGTCCAGGCCGCGAAGCGTCGCCACGGCGGCGCGCTTCACCCCGGGGTCCGGGTCGTGGCACAGGTAATAGATGAGCAGCACGAAATCGGTGGGCGGTAGCGTGACCAGGCCGGCCGCAGCCTTCAGCCTCTCCTGCCGGGGCTTGTCACTCCCGACGTATGGGGCTGCCGCCGATGAAATCTTGAACGTTACCTTGTCAGCCAAATTCCGCCTCTACTTGCCAACTTTTACCACCTTTGCCGAAAGCCCCGACTTCTTCAGATTTTTGGCGGCCTGCTCGGCACTCGCCTGGTTGGCAAAGCTCCCGGCCCGCAGCTTGACCACGGCAACCGGTGCCGTTGCGCTCTTAAGGAGTAGCTTCACACCTTTGTCGTAGAGGCGGTCCTGCTCGACGGCCGCCTTCCCCTCCCGCATATAGGAGCCGGCGTAGACCGTATATCTGCCGTTCTCCTTCAGCATGAAGGCATCCGGTGCCGCGAGCTTCAGGCGCTCCAGCTCCTCGATCGCCTCGTCCCGGTTGCCGAAATCCGCCAGGAAGAGCCGGTGCATCGGCTCACCTTTTTGCGCCTTGGACTTTACCACATTGCCGATGCCGGCCTGCTTCAGCTTTGCCGTGACCGACCCCATCTCGCTCTCCAGCAGGTCGTTGTTGATCTCCAGCACGTAGGCGTGAGCTGCGGGCTTGGCCGCGACTTTCGGCTTTGCCGGCTTTACCGGCGCCGTCTTCCCGGCCGCTACCTGCCTGTGTGCCCCGTTAGCCTCGGCCGCCGGTTTGGCTGCTGCACTCTTCTTCTCCGCCGCGGTTGCAGGCTTCGCCTCTTTCGCCGGCACCGCAGGCTTCGCCTCTTTCGCCGGTGCTGCAGGCTTGGCCACCTTCGCCGGCACGGCGGGCTTGGCCACCATCGCCGGCACGGCGGGCTTGGCATCCTTGGCAGCAGCCGCGGGCTTGCCACCCTTTGCCTGGGGCGCAGCTGCAGCGGGTTTTGCAGGTTTCGCCTCAGTTGCGGGGGGGGCGGGTTTCGCTGGAGCCACCTTGGCGGGGGGGGCGGGCTGTGCCGGTTTTGCCACCTGGGCGGGCGCCCCGGGTGCCTTGGGCACCTCGGCAGTCGCGGCAGCTTTCCCCTCCGGCGTTGCCGGCTCCGGACCCTTTTGCTCAGGGCGCGGCGGCAGAGGCTTTTTCACCAGCGCTTCGGGAGCCGGTTGCGGCTGGGGCTGGGCCTGCTCGGAGCGGGGCTTGATCAATCCGGTGAAGAAGTATAGATAGGCGAAAAGACCGATGAGCAACAAGAGAAGCAGGAGGAGCCGTTGCTGTGAACTCTTCTTGTCCGGCGTCTGGTCGTCTGCTTCGGGAAATTCATTCGACATGTAACTCGTCCTCCTGGTCTTTCCGTAAATTTAATGCTCAACATCGACTCAACATCAAGAAAACCCCCTCCCCTTCAAGGGGAGGGTCGGGGTGGGGATGGGGGTGTCTCCGTGGCGAACTGCTTTTGTCTAGGCGCCCCTGTGGTTGCCGTTCCCTTTGGCTGCAGACTCGCTGATGATCTTCTGCGCCAGGTGGCTTGGGACCTCTTCGTAGTGGGAAAACTCGGAGCTGAACAGGCCGCGGTCGCTGGTCATGGAACGCAGATCGTTGGAGTAGGTGAGCACCTCCGACATCGGCACCACGGTACGGATGATCTGCGAATTCGCCTTGGGCTCGACCCCCACCACCTTGCCGCGCCGCGAGTTGAGGTCGCCGATCACGTCACCCATGTTCTCGTCGGGGACCGTGATCTTCATGTTGACGATCGGCTCCAGCAGCACCGGCTTGCATTGCTCCATCGCCTTTTTGAATGCCATGGAACCGGCCACCTTGAACGCCATCTCGGAGGAGTCCACCGTATGGAAGGAGCCGTCAATCAGCGCCACCTTGAAATCGACCACCGGGTTGCCGGCCAGGAATCCCTCCTTCGCCGCCTCCTGGATCCCCTTGTCGACCGCCGGGATGTACTGACGCGGGATGACCCCCCCGACGATCTTGTCTTCGAACAGGTACCCCTCGCCGCGCGGCAGCGGAGCCAGCTCGATCCAGCAGTCGCCGTACTGCCCGCGTCCGCCGGACTGCTTCTTGTATTTCCCCTGCACCTTGGCGCTCCCCCTGATGGTCTCCAGGTAGGGAACCTTCGGGGTCTTCAGCAGCACGTCCACGCCGAACTTGCGCTTCATCTTCTCGACGATCACCTCGAGATGCACCTGCCCCATCCCCGAGATGATGAATTCCCTGGTCTGCGGGTCGCGGTGCGATTCGATAGTCGGATCCTCCTCGATCATCCGGTGCAGCGCGGAGTGAATCTTGTCCTCGTCGTTCTTGGTCTTGGGCTCGATGGCGTAGGAGATCACCGGCAAAAGCGGCTGGGCCGGCTCATAGAGGATCGGCTTGTTCTCATCGCAGAGCGTGTCTCCGGTCACCGTCTCCTTCAGTTTCGAGACGGCCACGATGTCCCCCGCCACCGCCTGCTTGATCGGATGCTGCTTTTTCCCCTCCAGCTCGTAAATCTGGCCGATCCGCTCCTGGACCCCCTTGGTCGAGTTGTACACCACGGAGTCGGAGTTGAGCACGCCGGAGTAGACCCTGAAGATGGTGATCTTGCCCGTGTACGGATCCGAGGTGGTCTTGAAAACCAGCGCGGAGAACGGTTCGGTCTCAAGCGGCGCGCGCTCGATCACCTGCTGCTTCACGGGATCGACGCCGACCGCCTTGGTCCGGTCCAAAGGTGAGGGGAGATAGGCGCAGACCGCGTCCAGGAGCTGCGCCACGCCGATGTTCATGGTCGCCGATCCGCACAGAACCGGGGTAAAGGTGTTCCTGAGGGTGCCGATGCGCAGGCCGTCCACGATGTCCTCTTCGCTTAGCTCCCCCGCTTCGAGAAACTTCTCGGTCAGCGCGTCGTACGCCTCGGCCACCGTCTCGACCATGAGGTCCCGCAGGCGACGGGCCTCGTCCAGGTACTCCTTGGGGATCTCGGTCTCGGTGCACTTTCCGGAAAGGTCGTCGTCGTAGCGGTAGGCCTTCATCCGGACCAGGTCGATCACGCCGGCGAATTCCGCCTCCGAGCCGAGCGGTAACTGCACCGCGACGCCGCGGGCGCCCAGGGATTTTTCCATGTCGTCGATGGCGCGGAAGAAGCTCGCCCTCTCCCGGTCCATCTTGTTCACGAAGGCGATGCGCGGGATCTCGAACTCGTTGGCCCACTGCCAGACCTCTTCGGTCTGGACCTTGACGCCGGAGATGGCCGAGAGGATCACCACTGCGCAGTCGAGCGTCCGCATGCAGGCGCGGGTGTCGGCGATGAAGTTGCCGTAGCCCGGGGTATCGACCATGTGAATGGAGCAGCCGTCCCACTCGCAGTGGTCAAGGGAAGAGGTGATGGAGATGCGCCTTTTGATCTCCTCCGGTTCAAAGTCCATCGTCGAGGTGCCGTCGTCCACCCGGCCCAGGCGGTCGACCATGCCGGTGTTGAACAGGATCGCCTCGGCGAGCGAGGTTTTCCCGGCGCCGCCGTGAGCTACAATACCGAGATTTCGCAGTCTTGCCGTTTCATACCTTCCCATAGTCCCCTCCGTTATTGAATAGAGAATCGAAATGACCTACTCTGGAACGAGATCTGACCTGTGAGTAAAGCAAACGTATAACGCTGCATCACGACAACTACCTGTACCATCTCCCTGCCACCAGCCCGTGCGGCACCTCCTCGTGAGACATTTTTAGCGTCCGAGACAAATCGAACCAAGCGGGCGCTCCCCCAGCCCCGACTACCATTAAGCTAAGGAGCTGACCTGTAGACGTGTAGGGTGGGCCCCGCCCACCAAACCTCAAACTCCCCCTTCAAGGGGGAGGTCAGGAGGGGGATGGGGGTGTTTTTGGCGCCGGAACTGCCCCATCCCCACCCCGACCCTCCCCTTGAAGGGGAGGGAGTTTTTACAGCGGAAGATCATAGTAGTCAGGTTGAGTTAAGCCCCTACCTGCTGCTCGCTCCCCTCCCATAAAGGGAGAGGGCCAGGGAGGGGGGGAAACCCGCTTCCTTACTTGTTCCTCTGGTAGATGATCCTCAACCCTTCCAGGGTGAGGAACTCGTCCACGCACTCGATGGTCGAGGAATCCGGCGCGATCAGCGAGGCCAGGCCCCCTGTGGCGATCACCTTCGGGTTCTCCTTCCCCTCGCTCTTCATGCGCATTACGATCCCGTCCACAAGTCCCACGTAGCCGAAGAAGATGCCGGCCTGCATCGAGTTCACCGTGTTCTTGGCGATGATGCTGTGCGGGCGCGCTATCTCGACCCGGGGGAGCTTGCTCGCCTTCTGGAACAGCGCCTCCATGGAGATCATCAGACCCGGGGCTATGGCGCCGCCGCAGTACTCACCCTTCTTGTTCACATAGTCGAAGGTGGTCGCCGTGCCGAAGTCGACGATGATGAGCGGGCAGTGGTATTTCTCGAAACCCGCGATGGCGTTCACGATCCTGTCGGCGCCGACCTCCTTCGGGTTGTCGTAGTGTATCGACATGCCGGTCTTGATCCCGGGCCCCACCACGTAGGGTGTGATCTGGAAGTATTGCCGGGCCAGCTTCTCCAGCACCCCGGTCAGGGTAGGCACCACCGAGGAGACGATGATGTCCTTCACGTCGGAGAAGACGATCCCGGCCAGACGGAACAGGTCGTGAAACAGGATGCCGTATTCGTCGGTGGTCTTGGACTTGTCGGTGGAAACCCGCCAGTCCCGGACCAGCCGCTCTTCGTCGTAGATTCCGAGAACGATGTTGCTGTTCCCTACATCAATCACCAGCAGCAAATTAAACCTCCAAAAAATCCCAGCCGTCCCCACCAAACTTGCAGTCTCCACTCAACCTGCCGTCTCCACTCAACCTGCAGTCTCCACTCAACCTGCAGTCTCCACTCAACCTGCCGTCTCCACTCAACCTGCCGTCTCCACTCAACCTGCCGTCTCCACCAAACTTGTCGTCTCCACCAAACTTTGTTCAAACTCCCCCCCTTTGCAAAGGGGGGTCGGGGGGGATTTCAGCCACCCCGGCCACAACGTGCGAGGGGCGCTAAAATCAAATCCCCCTAAATCCCCCTTTGTCAAAGGGGGATTTTTACAATTTCCCTTTTTCAAAGGGGGACTTTAAGCTAAATCAGCGTCACGTCGCCCGAGAGCACCGTCTCCAGCGTGCCGTCCTCAAGGAGCACGAGAAGCGCCCCGAACGAATCGACCCCCTGGACCTTGCCGGTGAACTCGCGCGTCCCGACGCTCACCCGGACGCTGCGCCCCCGGATCGCGGAGCGCTCCAGCCATTCGGCCCGCACCGGCCCTTCACCCTCCTGAAGAAACCTGTCGTAGAGCTGGTCCAACTCGCCCAGCAGGGTGCGGGCGAAAGCGGCCCGGTCCACCTCGACTCCCCCCTCTTCCAGCAGCGAGGTGGCCGGATGGCGCAACAACCCCTCGCCCAGACGGGAAAGCCGCATGTTCAGGTTGACCCCGATGCCGAGCACCACGAAGTTCACCTTCTCGGTCTCGGCGTTCATCTCGTTCAGGAGCCCGGCCACCTTTTTCCCGGAGATCAGGATGTCGTTGGGCCACTTGATCTGCGGCGCGAGCGCCGTGCAGTTCTCGATGGCGCGCGCCACGGCTACCACGGAGAGAAAGGTGAGCTGGCAGGCGGCAACAGGGGTGATGGCCGGCCTGAGGACCACCGAGCAGTACAGGTTCACGCCGGCCGGCGAGAGCCAGACCCGCCCCAGCCTCCCCTTACCCGCCGTCTGGGAGTCGGCGATCACGACGGTCCCCTCCGGCGCCCCCTGCTCGGCCATCTTGAAGGCGACGGCGTTGGTCGATTCGGTCTCCTTGAGACAGACGAGCGAGGTCCCGATCCTGCGGGTGACCAGGCCGGCAGTGATGTCGAGCCGGTTCAGGAGTTTGGGGGAGGAGAGCAGCCGGTATCCCTTGGCGGGAACCGCCTCGATCAGGTAGCCGTTGCCCCTCAATCCCTTGACGTGCTTCCATACGGCGGTCCGCGATACCCCCAGAAGCCTGCTCAACGCGGCTCCGGAGACGAAGCCGTCGCCTGCGCGGAACAGCTCCAGGATCTTCGCGTCCACCCCCGCCTCTTTCAACTCTCCTCCATCAGCATGGAGATGTCGGTGGCGCGGACCGAGTGGGTCAGCGCCCCGACCGAGATGATGTCGACGCCGGTCAGGGCGATCCCCCTGATGCTCTGCAGGTTCACGCCCCCCGACGCCTCGACCAGCGCCCTTTTGGCGATCAACTGCACCGCCCGGGTCATCTCGTCCAGGCTCATGTTGTCCAGCATGATGATGTCGGCGCCGGCCTGCAGGGCCAGGGTCACCTGGTCCAGCGTCTCGGTCTCGATCTCGATCTTCAGGGTGTGCGGGATGTAGGCCCGGGCCAGGCGCACCGCTTCCAGGATGCCGCCGGCCGCGGCGATGTGGTTCTCCTTGATCAGCACCCCGTCGTAGAGCCCGGTGCGGTGGTTGGTCCCACCGCCTATCCGGACCGCGTATTTCTCCAGCACCCGCAGTCCCGGGGTGGTCTTGCGGGTGTCGACCACGCGCGCGCCGGTCCCCGCGATCTCCTTCACGTAGGCCGCGGTCTGGGTGGCGATGCCGCACATGCGCTGCATGAGGTTCAGGGAAACCCGCTCCCCCTGCAGGAGCGCGGCGGCGTCCCCCTCGATGCGGGCGATGACGTCGCCTGTCTCCAGACGATCTCCATCGGCAAAAGCGGCGCTGAAACGGGTGGACGGGTCGAGCCTGGCAAAGACGCGCTCCGCCACGGCAACTCCGGCCAAAACCATGGGCTCCTTGGCGATCAGGCGGGCGCGCATGACGCGCGGTTGCGGCAGTACTGAAAGGGTGGTGATGTCGCCGGTGTGGATGTCTTCGGCGAGAGCTGTATCTATTATCCTGTCAATTCCGTTCATGTTATCTGGGATCTCCATGTCAAAGCGGCAATTTTTTATAGCACAGCTTAACTAAGCCCGCAACCGCTAATAAATCCGCTACAAAAGCTACCGGCGCCACCCGGCCGGGACCCCGGCCCGCGCCGCATCCTGCTCGAGCGCGTCGATCCCGTTCAGCAGCTCGCTTATCCGCAGCTCATCCGCCGAGATCTCGGCCTCCAGAGCGTTCACCGCCTCCCGGTCCCTCGCCTTGACGAAGATCCTCCTCTCCCGCCTGAGCTCGGCGAGCTTTACCTGCTTTTGCGGGAGAGCGTCCTTAAGCGCCTTCAGCTCCCCCCTGAGCGCGGCGAAGCGCTGGCGCCACCACGACTCGTCATGGAGGCCTGGAGCCGCGGGCGCGGATGCCTGCGCCGGCGTCTGCGGCACGGGCGCCGCGGCACGGGGTGGTGCGCCTTCGTCAGGAAGCTCCAGCCGTTTGGCCCGCCCCTGGTACTTCTTGGGAATGGCGTCGCGCTCGTCGGTGAGATGGACCACGCCTTGGGCGTCGGTCCACTGGTAAAAGGCGGCGTGAACTGGGGGTGCGGCGGCGTGCAGCAGTACTAGCAGAGCAAGCAAGAAACCTTTCATCCATCCCCCCCTGCAGGAACCAGTATCTGCATAACAAGTTAAAGAAGAATTACTTTTAAATTGACGATACCCTGCCGGATGTGTATATTGTTGCGGCTAATGCCCTGGTCGGCAAAGTAAAATACCAAAGTCAGAAGGAGTGTACCATGCAGTTTCGCCTCGCCATTTTGACGCTTCTCATCATCTGTTCCTCTCCTGTTGCACTTCTGGCCGTTGAGACAAAGGACATCAAGTACACTTTCAAAAACGCCGATCCGGTCACCTTCAGTCACGAAGTCCACCTGAAGAAATATAGCAACAATTGCAAGATCTGTCACAACGCAATTTTCAATCTGAAGGAACGCCGTCACTTCACCATGGCCGAGATGGAAAAGACCAAATCCTGCGGCGCCTGCCACACGGGTGTAAAGGCCTTCAGTGTAGCCGACGAGAAGAGCTGCACCAGCTGTCACAAAGGGAAGCCGCGCAACATAGAGTACAAGGTGAAAGGCGCCGGCGAAACCGTGTTCAGTCACTCTTCTCACCTGGCCAAGGTGAACAACCAGTGCAGGACCTGCCACAACGGCAAGGTCATCACCGGCAAGGACGGGCGCGTCACCATGGAGCAGATGGAGAAAGGGAAGACCTGCGGCGCCTGCCACAACGGCAAGAAGGCCTTCACCGTGGCCGGCAACTGCGGCAACTGCCACAAGGGGATGAAGCCCCGGGAAATCACCTTCAAGAGCAAGGGGGTCAGCGAGGCCCTCTTCAGCCACAAGTTCCACACCGAAGCCTTCAGCTGCAAGGATTGCCACACCAGGCTGTTCCCGTTCAAGGCCGGCGCCAAGCATTTCAGCATGGGCGAGATGGAGAAAGGGAAGTCCTGCGGCGCCTGCCACAACGGCAAGGAGGCCTTCACCGTTGCCGGCGAGTGCAACAAGTGCCACAAGGGGTACAAGCCCGGCGTCATCACCTTCAAGACCGAAGCCGGCCCCGCCAAGTTCAGCCACCAGTTCCACCTCGACATGTACAAGTGCGCTGACTGCCACACCAAGCTGTTCGCCTACCAGGCGGGCGCCAAGCACTTCAGCATGGGGGACATGGAGAACGGCAAGTCCTGCGGCTCCTGCCACAACTCCAAGGACGCCTTCTCGGTGGCAGGCGACTGCGGCAAATGCCACGAGATGTAGCACCTTCCTGCAGCAGCTGATTTAAATACGATAAAGGCGGGGCTCCAGAAGCCCCGCCTTTTTTTGCGCCCGCCTGCCACTGCAGCTCCCCCCCAATAAAAAGTCTGATTAGCGTCAATCTTCCGCTGTTCGGGTTCCTCCCCCTTCAAGGGGGAGGTCAGGAGGGGGATGGGGGAGGGAGTTTTCGCAGCGGAAGATCAGCGCTAATCAGGATAAAAAGCAGCCGCGTCTGGTCTCACATGAAGGATACGGTATACTTACCCGCATGAAACCAGCCGATCATCCTATTCACTTTAATTTTTTCACCCGGAGGGAGGTCCACATGCCAAAGCTTCGCCGCTATATCACCGTGGTTGCGGTAGTCGTCACCCTGCTCAACGTACCGGTCTCTGCCAGAGCCGTGGAAGTCCTTTCGGGACACCTCGTCATGGCCGCGATCCCGGTGACGGCCCTCGGGATAGCCTTTTTCACCGACGATGTCGAGGGCCAAAAGCAGTGGCTGCGTAACACGCTGGCCAACCAGGCACTGACATCGGTTGCCAGACTCGGGTTCAACGAGACGAGTTGGGGCGAGCGCCCCAACGGACACAAGTACGGCTTTCCTTCAGGGCATGTCGCCTTCGCCGCTTCGGGAGCCTCCTTCCTGCAAGAGCGCTACGGCTGGAAATACGGGGTACCCGCCTGGCTTTTGACCGGATTCGTCGCCTGGAATCGCGTCGACAATGACAAACATCACTGGCGCGACGTCATCGCCGCGGGCGCGCTCTCCTACGGCGTCGCCAAGCTTTTCGTCACGCCGGAAAACGCAACCTACCTGGCACCTGTGGTCGGCCCCGATTTCATCGGGATGCGCTGGGAACGTTCCTACTAGCATCGAGCGGGGTGACCGCATGGCGAAACTCTCCATCGGCTGCAGCGGTTTCAGCTATCGTCATTGGCGCGGTCCCTTCTACCCCGAGGAGCTCTCGCAGAAGGAGTGGTTCACCCATTACAGCAGGCACTTTTCCACGGTGGAACTCAACGTCACCTTCTATCGCACCCCGACCGCCGACACCTTCAGACACTGGTTCGAAGGGAGCGCCGCCGCCTTCTCGTTCGCGGTTAAGGGCAGCAGGTACATCACCCACGTCAAGAGGCTTCAGGACATCGAGACTCCTCTGGACCGGTTCTTCACCCCGGCCCGGGAGCTGAAGGAAAAGTTGCAGGTGGTACTTTGGCAATTTCCGCCCCTTTTCAAGTGCAACCTGGAAAGGCTGGAGAGCTTTGTCGGCTATCTGGAGAAGTACCGGACGAGAAGCACCCTGGAATTTAGAAACGAGAGCTGGATCTGTCCCGAGGTGATAGAGATGTGCAAGGCTCGCAACATCTCGCTCTGCATGGCGGACTGGCCCCCTTACATCGACGAGACGCCGATCACAGCCGACTTCGTATATATAAGAAGGCACGGCATGCAGGGAAGCTACGACGGAAGCTATAGTACGGCTGAACTGGAAAAGGATGCCGCGCGGATCAGGGGGTACCTGAAGAAGAAACTCGATGTGTTTATCTATTTCAACAACGACGCGGGGGGTGCTGCTCCGAATAACGCGATGGAACTGGCAGCGATGCTTGAAAAAAGGTGAAAGGTGAAAGGTGAAAGGTGAAAGGTGAAAGGTGAAAGGTGAAAGGTGAAAGGTGAAAGGTGAAAGGTGAAAGGTGAAAGGTGAAGGGTGAAGGGAGGAGAGAGGAGAGAGGAGAGAGGAGAGAGGAGGGAGGAAGGAAGGAAACGTGGCAAACCAAATCAAAAGGAGGCTTAAGATGCACAAAACTTTGTCTTTAGTCGGTGCGACGTTCCTGCTCTGCCTTATCTCCGTTTCTGCCCGGGCTGACGTGTCGGATTACCTGGGAACTAGAGGGGAGAGCTCGAGATGCCCCAAGGTAATTGTGGTTCGTCCCGAATTGTCGGAGAAAAACGTCTTCGTCCCTGTGGATTCATCGGACCTGGAAACTGCAAGCAACATGATCGGCTCTGCAGTGGCCGGCAAATACCAGGGATCGGCGGTGGTCACGGCAAAGGAGCTGGAGACCCTGAAGGGCTGCGATGTTCCGGTCGTCCTGGCAAAACTGGAATCCTATACCAGGGAACCCGCCATCTTCGGGCAGTACCAAGGAAAGGCGAACGTCAAGATACTGCAGTTCAAAAGCCCCGATGCAGACGCCCCCAATAAGGAAGTGGAGATAACCGCTACCGGTGAGCGTCACTGGGGAGACTCGGTCCCATTCATGAACGCGATCCAGGCGGTCTGCGCCAAGATCCAGAAGACCTCCTTCTAAGCCGCCACCTCTCCCCCCTGTGAAATGAAAGAGGGGGGCAGCACCATCATCCTCCCGCTTTCTCCATGAAAACAATGGCGAAGCTTCCGGGAACCTCCCTGCGCTCATAGATACGGTACCCGAGCCGCTCGTAGAGCCGGATGTTGCGCTCGCTCCGCTCGCCGGTAAAAAGGCTGCAGGCCTTGGCCTCAGGGAATTGCCTCTCGATAGCGTCCATGAGAGCCGTCCCGACTCCCCTCCCCTGCGCCTCGGGATGGACCATCACCCTTCCGATCAGGCAACGCCCCTTGCTCATCCGACCGTTTACCGACCCGACGATCCTCCCCTGCTCCAGCGCCTTGAGGATGGTGTTGCGGGAAAAGCTCTCCGTCAGTTGATCGAGCGTTTGGGTCAGCGGCGGGATCGAGTAGTCGCCGTACAGCTGCGCCTCGCTGCGGTAGGCGAGCTTCTGCAGCGCGAGGATTTCAGCGGCGTCATTGGAAGTAGCTCGTTCAATATTCATGGGGTCGACCCGTTGGTGGGACCGGTGAATCTGGCGGAAATCACCGACGCGCAGGTTGGCTCTTCCCCGGCCGGACCACCTCATCGACCCGGCCGCCGGGTTTTGGCTTCCCCTGCGGCTCCGGCACCAGCACCAGGTCGAAGGTCGCCTCCTTGGCACCCGGTTTCGGGTAGTGCTGGGTTACGAGCCCTTCAAACCCCTTGGCGTCGACCAGGACATGGATGTGGGACGGCCGCCGCGCGTAGCCCGGAGGTGGATTGGTCTCCAGCCGGTAGCGCCCTCGCTTATCGGCAAGAAGCGTTGCCCGGTGCGCATCGTCGTACTGGCCGTTTGGTCCGGTCTGCCAGACCTCGATCCGGGCATTGGGAATGGGCGCGCAGTTCGCCGAAGAGCGGACCGTCCCGCTCAGCAGATACCCCTTGCCGATGCTGCTACGCACCGGCGCATCGGGCCGGTAGAAGGGACCGATCTCATCCCATGGAGTCGGAGGGCATGCCTCGGCATGCGCAGAGCTCGCGCCCAACGGCAAGATGATCACCATGGCCAAACCGACCAAGAGCAGAACCTTCCCGCACTCGTTAATTTTTCTCAGGATGTTCACGACATACCCCCCTTACGGCTCGACCGTCCCGGGTTAACTCCCTTCAAATCTGCGCACCCCCGTCCCTCTCCCCAGTCCCCACCCCTACCCCTCCCCTTGAAGGGGAGGGAGTTCAGAGGGTCCTGTAATGACTGATCGTCGGCGGTCATGTTTATTATTTCACCGGAACGAGGTCCTTGCCGCAGCTGCACTTACCCGGTTTCTGGCTGATCGAGCCGCAGTTGCACCCCTCGCCGCAGCCGCAGGCGTACTTGCCCGTGACGGGGGCCGAAAGCTCCTCGCCATTTACCAGGTAAGACACCTTCCCCTTTTCAACCTTGGTGACAGTGGTCTTCACCATCTCCCTGCCGCAGCCGCATTTGGCCTCCTTCTTGGCCAAGCTGCCGCATTGGCACCCTGCACCGCAAGCGCAGACATAGATGCTGTCACCGGCCTTCGCTTCGAACTTCCCTTTGGTCCCCTTGTCGGCAAATACCGCTCCCGCAGCAAAGACCACCAACAGCAGAGACAACGTCACCAAAACAAGCTTCTTCATGTGTACCCCCTCCAGAGATGTTTTTACAATGTGAGAAGATACCCCCTTATCGCAAATTATTCAACAACCTGACTGGCGCTAATCAGCAGCGAGACAAACTCTCCCTTTGAAAAAGCGGATTCGGGGGCAGTGCCATCCACCACACGCGTGTTGGCCTGCGACACATCCCTCTAAATCCCTCTCCTTTGCCAAATCGCGATCCGGACACTCTGCTGCTCAAATTTAGACTCGATTTCGGCGCCTGTATAGATTGTCACCAGCCATCCCTTCCCTCCCTGGAGGACTGCTCGATTTTATTCACTCATTTCGCTAGATTAGCAAACCCTTATTTTCGGCACACTTTGTGTAAGGATAAGGACTGCCGAGGAAGCGGTCATATCGGGAAGGGACTGTTTTCAGCGGCGGATCGGTGCTATTCAGAATTCAAAGGGAGGTGAACTGAGACGAGCCTGGCATGGCAAAAGGCAAGGAGGTGGTGCAGACAGCACTCGGCGCAGGAGCAAGCTGCCGGGGCGGAGGTGGCGAAACACTGGGCAACGAATAGGGAGTACCTCCAGCATCCGGGAGTCTAGGCAGGATCACCATAACTGTAGGGAGGACGACTATGAAACGCCACACAGTTACTCGAAGGGAATTCATGGCGATGACTTCGCTCGGTGCGGCCGGTGCATATCTCGCGCTACACCCCGCCCTCGCCCGGTCCATGATGGGAAGCGGCGGCATGGGGAGCGGCGGCATGGGAGGCAAAGTGACGCTGATAGATCCGCCCCCCGGAGCAGCCTTCTTCGAGCCACCCGTCGCCAGGAAGAATAGTTCGGGGAGCTACGAACTCCTGGTCAAGGAGGCGCGGCTCAGGCTAAACGGCACTCCGGTAACCTTGCTCACCTATAACGGCATGTATCCCGGGCCGACCATTCGTGCCGCCCGCGGAGAAACGCTCAACGTGCGGATGGTCAACATGTTGCCGAAAACCACGGCCACCAACCTGCTCGGGCACAGGCGCAACATCACAAATCTCCACACTCACGGACTGCACGTCTCTCCTTCCGGCAAGGCTGACAATATGATGAGGATGGCAGCCCCGGGCGAGACGCTCGATTATATCTACGACCTCAGCCACGAGCAACCGGGACACCTGAACTTCTACCATCCCCATGTGCACGGTACCGTTGCCGAACAGTACTGGGGCGGACTGGCCGGCCCCCTGGTGATCGAGGACGCTGCGGCAGGCCAGCTCCCCGGTCTCGAGACCCACGTCATGCTTCTCAAGGACATCACCATCAGCAACGGGCTTCCGGAGCCGTACCTCTCCACCTCACAATACATGCGAGGCAAGGAGGGGAACCTGGTAATGGTGAACGGACGGGTCAACCCGGTACTCGCGATCCGGCCGGGGCAGGTGCAGCGGTGGCAGATCGTCAACGCATGCAACGCCCGCTTTTTCAAGCTTGCCCTGGACAGGCACTCGCTCCGGCTGGTCGGCACCGATGGCGGCCTCCTCGACAAGCCATATCAGCTTTCCTCCATCCTGCTTTCACCGGGAGAGCGGATCGATGTTCTGGTCAAGGCGGATCAAGGAGGCGGAAGCTTCAAGCTCCTGTCGCTCCCCTACGACCGCGGTTGCGGGAGCCTGCAGCAGGTGACGCTGCTGACCCTCGACTATTCCGGTACCTCCACCAGCGATGCCGTGCCTGCCACCATCGATGCTACGGCGACACGGCTGAATCTTGACCTCTCCTCATTTCCGCGGCGGCAGATAACCCTGAGCATGATGATGGGGAAAGGGTACGTGAACGGCATCTCCTTCACCGGGATGGACCACGCCAGCAGGATCACCTCGTGTACCAAAAGCTATGAAGTTTGGGAGATCTTCAACCAGAGCAACATGGACCACCCGTTCCACCAGCACGTCAACGCGTGCCAGGTCCTCTCCATCTCCGGCGGCGACAGCGGCTACGCCTCCCTCTACAGCACCGCTCCCGCCTGGAAAGACGTGGTGCTAGTCCCGAAGATGGGAAGCGTCACCCTGCTGGTCCCGGTCATGGACTACAGCGGGATGACCATGTTCCACTGCCACATCATCGAACATGAAGACATCGGGATGATGGGGGTGTGGGATATCATGGACATGCCGATGTGAACAAGGCGGGCGCCGGGCGACGGATCGAAAAGTCTCAGCTGGAGAAAGGCTAGCTTCCCCTTCGGGGGGAGAGACCAAATTATCCCCTCCCCCGGAGGGGGAGGGCTAGGGAGGGGGACCCGAACGGTTCTTCAGAGAAGCCGCGGCTTCCCCCCTCCCTCTCCTCCCCCCTCCCGACCTCCCCCCTCCGGGGGGAGGAGAGTTGGTAGTAGCTTTTAGAGATGGGTAAGTTCTCCGAGTCAATGCCGCAAGGCGGCGAGGGGGTGCTCATCAGGTAATTAATGGCAGTGGGGGACGGAAGTGAAGAGCCTTGTGCTGCGGGAGCTCAGCAATGATGGGCAGCGCCCCCGTTTTGAGGTGTGCCAACTGTCACAATGGTGCCGGCGGCGCCGACATGACTATGAATCTTGCGTCGAAATGCTCTTCCAGCAGCGGACGGACCTCCCGCCAATCGAGTCCTCCGCCGCCACATCCGGGGCGGGGAACCACCACCGTATCCCACCCTTGCCTGTCAGCCAACTCGCGCAGTTCAGCTGCAGATCGCGAAATCAGCCGCAGGTCGGGACACTCCCAGGCCGACTCCTCCACCGGGAAGCTGACGATCCCCTCCCCCAGTTCATGGACGTGGTTTCCTGCTTTCTGCAACAGGAGGCCGAAGCGCTCCGGGAGGCACGGGAACCGCAGCGCCGCCTGGCTGGCAACACCTCTTCCCATCACAGCTTTACCTCTGCGGGTCACAGATCCGCTGGTGGTAATGGCGATCACCGCCTTTCCCGAATACTCCCAGATGTCTCCGCATGCCTCTATCATCCATCCTCTCCCGGTCCGCCGCGGTAGTAAGGTTCAACGAAACGCAGCAGCGTCCGGTAAAAATTGCAGCCGCCCATCCAAGCTTAAAAGCACCGCCTTGCACCCTCCCCCAGCCCCACTGCCATTAAGTTAAGCGGTGATTCCGTGAATCATGTAGGGTGGGCCGTGCCCACCATCAGGATGCGGTTTTGGTGGGCACGGCCCACCCTACCTCTCATTCCCTTAACTTAATGGCAGTGCCCCCCGGCCCCTCCCATCGAAGGGGGCCAGCTTACAGTCCCCTCTCGCCTGGTGGGACAAGGGCCAGCTTACAGTCCCCTCTCCCCTGGTGGGAGAGGGCTAGGGAGAGGGGGGGAATGCGCCGATTGAAGGAACGCAACCGGTCAACGCTGACGAAACATTCGATCAAACGAAGGCGCCGTCAATCTGTAACACCTTTGGCTCCCCTTTGCGCTGCATCACTTCCACCGTGACATGCACCAGTTCTTCATGGATGCTCAACTGCTCCCTGAAGTAATCCGGCATGGCGGGGTCCGTGACCGATAGCGAGAGGATGCAGGCGAATTTCCCCTTGCCGACACGCCAGACGTGCAGGTCGGTGATCTCTGCCTTGACGGGGCTTGCCTCTATCAGGTCACGGATTTCAGCCACCACTGGAACATCCATCTCGGCATCAAGCAGCACGCGCCCCGTGTCACGCAGCAGCCCGTAGGCCCATACCCCGACCAGTCCCGCACCGACAACACCCATCGCCGGGTCGAGCCAGTTGGCCCCCCAGAACTTGCCGCCGATCAGCGCCAAAATGGCAAGCACGGAAGTCGCGGCGTCAGCTACCACGTGCAGATACGCGGAGCGCAGGTTGAGGTCATGGCCGTGATGGCCGTGACCTCCATGCTGATGCTCATGGTCATGCTCGTACTCGTGGACACGGTGCTGGTGACCGTGGTCGTGATGCGCATGGCCGTCCCTGAGCAGCCAGGCGCAGGCCAGATTAACCAGCAGGCCGACCCCGGCAATGGCGATGGCCTGGTCGTATCGAATCGGAGACGGCGAGATCAGGCGCTCCACGGACTGGAACAGCATCAGGCCGGCGACGCCGACGAGGTAAATGGCACTGGTATAGCCGCCCAGCACCTCGATCTTCCAGGTACCGAAGGCAAATCGCGCATCGTGGGCAAAGCGTCGAGCAGCGCCATAGGCCAGCACCGACAGACCGAGCGCCAGAGCGTGCGAACTCATGTGCCAGCCGTCGGCCAGCAGCGCCATGGAGTTGAAGAGCCAGCCGCCGATGATCTCGGCCACCATCATCACAGCCGTCAGTACCACAGCCAGACGGGTGTTTCTCTCTGCCAGCGGGTTCCCCTCATCAAAAACGTGAGAATGACGCGGGCTCTCCGCATAGGCTGAAGATTGCATCAACCAGTCTCCTTTCACAATGTCGTTTCAACGACGCGAATATACAACTACTATGCACTTTTTGACAATGAAAGAGAGAGCTTGCGAACCTTTGCCGGGCAATTTGTCCAGTGTCGGAGAGAGCTGCATTACTAAAGGTACGGTTCACGTTCCAGCGGCAGCATGGAGATCCCGATCCTCAGGGTTCCCCAGCTCTTGCCATGGATCCGCAGCGGCATGGCGGCGTCGAGGACATGCGCGTCGGTCCTGGCGGCCGGCGTTCCAGAGCATGTAGCGGGGACCCTGAAATTCGCCTGATTATATTTACGCAACCGGATATTACAAGGAGAATGTTGACGGCTGGGGAAAAAAGAGCTCTCCCTGTGCGGGCCTTAGAAGTGCTTCAGCAAGGAAAGATTAGGGATCGGCGCCGGATCGGGACATAGGGGGAAAGCTCCCGGGGAGAGGGTGAAAGCTTGCAAAAGCTTCACCCTCCCCCCGCCCCTCCATCAAGGGAGGGGAGCAGAGCACGCTGAAGGTCGCTGTTTCTGGGAGAGTAGGTGCGAATCAATATTCGCCGTTACGCTCTTATCTCAAAGGGCCGCCGTGGCAGCGCGGGGTGCTGACCGGGTTACACCTTGAGAAGTTTCACCTTGGTATCGTAGAAGGAGACACTGCCTCCGACCTTGTCTATCATGCAGGTGTTCTTCAGGTGGGGGTCTATCCACATGGCGGCGTTGGCATGTACGCCACCGGCCCGCCGCGGGTCCCCCTTGATCAAGCTGCCGTCGATAATGACATCGGCTGCGCCGGTGGCCCAGTGGCCGTGGCCAAGGGTGAAGGTGATCACGCCGGGGCGGATGGTCTCGGTGACTTTCACCTTCCCGACCATAGGCTTGCTGGTGCCGTTTTTCAGATCCCAGACCCCGGCGGGGTTGGTGGCGGAAACCACCTTCACCTTGTCCCCCTCTTTGAGCCCGAGCCGCCTGGCATCGACGCTGTTGATGATGATGGCGTTTTCGGGCATGAGCGAGGTCAGGTATTGGTGGCTGATGGTCCGGGACTTGGTCATCAGTATGTCCCGCTGGGTGATCAGATGGAGGTCGTATCCCCTGGACAGCTCAACCGGCGCTCGATCGAGGGTGTCGGCAATCGGCACGTATCTGGCCAGACCGAAGTAGTTCTTGCCTGTGAAGGCATCCTTCACCTTGTAGGTCTTCTCCTGATACAGGTTGATCAGCTTGCCGTACTTGTTGGCCACCTGGTCCCCCTTGTAGCTGTTCTCCTGGGTGTCGAAGCGCCCACCGCGGTTGAGCAGGTAGATCACCTTTTTCCAGTTCGGGCCGGCGATCCTCTGCCAGCGCTCCTGGTCGAAGACGTTCTTCGGCAGATGACGGCGCGCATTCAGGAAGCTCTCCACTTCAAGGGGATCGGCATCGGGAACCGGCTCCTTGCCGTCGGTCGCCACGTTGGCCACCATCCGGACGTAGAAGTCGTCGGGCCGGGTGAGCGGCTGACCCTCGGCGAAGCCATGGGCTCCGAACCCCTTGAGTCCGAGTTTTTCAGCCAGCGCGAGCCAGAGCGTCTCGTAGGAGATCGGTTGTTGCTCGCCGTACACAGTCACCACCTCGTTTGGGGAGGCGATCACCGGCTGACGAACCGGTTGCACCTTGACCGGCATGTTGGGGTGGGACCCCTGCATCTCCCAGCGTTCCAGATAATGGAGGTCGGGAAAGAGGTAATCGGCGTACATGGTGGTGGTGCCGATGGTGATATCGCTTGCGAAGTAGAGCGGTATCCGCTCCAGGTTGACCAGCGCCTCGATCATGGTCTGTCCGGCGGGGAGCGAGTAGGACGGGGCTCCCATGTAGGAGAAGACCACCTTGACCGGATAGGGGTAGGCATCGGCCATGGAGGGGAGGATCTCCTGATAGACGTCGGAGGAGAGGGGCCACCAGTTCCGCTTGGCCGGGTATCCGGCCGGCTCGAAAATGGTCGACTCCTCGTACTTGGCGTCGTGGCGGATGATGGAGAGTCCGAATGCCTTGGGGGCCTTCGGGGTGATCTTCTTGAAGTTGAACGGCTGTTTTTCGGTCTTGGTGCCGTCGGTGTTGTAGGTGGAGGCGGCGATCATCCCTCCGGTCCAGTCGAAGTTGCCTACCAGCAGATTCAGGTTCATCAGCGAGGCGATGTTGTAGAAGCCGTTGGTGTGCTGGGCCGGCCCGCGGTGGACGTCCACCGCAGCCTTCTTCCCGTAGGAGGTGAACTCCCTGGCCGTCTCCTCGATCACCTTCGGATCGATGCCGCAGATGGCGGCGTACTCGGCGATGCTCTTTTCCCGGGCCGTGTCCAGCATCACCTGGAGCCCGCTCTTGACCCGGACCGGCTTGCCTTCCTTGTCCTTGAGCTCGGTGCTGACCAGGAGTTCCCCCTCGACCGCCTCCTTCTCGTCGTTCGGGTCAAACGGTACCGGCTTCCCCTCCTTGAAGGCGACCAGGTATTCGAAGTCGAAATCGTTCCCCTCCTTGTCCTTGCGCAGCTCCCTCGCCTTCAGGCCGAGTTCGGAGGCGCGCAGGAAGGCGCCGGGCTTCCCCTCCTTGTCGAGCTTCACCAGCCAGGCGCCGTTGGACCAGGTGGACTCACGGTCCGCCGCTGCCGCCGCCTTGTTGGCGTTTTCCAGGTACTTGGCGTCGAACTTTTTCTGCTCCAGAATCCAGCGGGTCATCCCCATGGCAAAGGCCGCGTCGGTTCCCGGCCGGACCGGAACCCAGCGGTTCGCCTTGGCGGCGAGCTTTGAGAAGCGCGGGTCGAGGACGGTGATCTTCACCTTGCCGTCGACCAGGCGCTGGGTCAGGCGCGGCGAGCGGTTGGGCGGGCCGTAGTTGGCATCGAAGAGGTTGGAACCGACGAAAAGGATGTACTCGCTGTTCTCGGTATCGGGCTGCCAGTAGAACTTCTGGCCGTCCCTGAAGCTCTCTCCCGCGTACTGCTCGCTCATCGCCTTGCAGGCGAAGTAGAGGGAGCCCTGACAGACGGTGGTATGGCCGTGCGTGTTGACCGTTGCGAACTGCTCGGTGAACCGTTTGGCGAAGTCGGCGCGCCCCCCCTTTTTCCTCCCCCACCAGTAGACGAACTGGTTGTTCCTGGGCCCGAAGTCGGGATGGTCCGGGTCGATCAGGAGGTGGAGGTTGGCGGCGTGCCGGGTCTTGAACTCGGCAACGGTCATCTTCTTCTTGCGGATTTTGGCAACGTCGCTCCCCATCTCCTCATATATCTTGGGATCCTTGAGTACGTAGAGCTCTTTCAGCCCCGCCACCCTGCGCTTTTCCTCGCCGGGGATGTCGGCGAACAGCAGGCCGCCGTTGACTATTTCATCGACCGCCTGATCGAAGGGAATGCTGCGCCATTTCCCTTCGCCCCGCTTGCCGGCCCGTTTCAGCACCTGCCGGATACGGTACGGGTCGTAGGCCCCCTGATGCCCCGCCTGCCCCTTGGGGCAGATGGCGCCATCGATCTTGGCGGCCTTCGCTACCGCCTCCTTCATCGGGATGTGAGGGTGCAGGGTCCAGGGGTTGTACGGATTGCCATCCACCTTCACCGCCACCCCGTCCATGATCTTCACCTTGATGCCGCAGCCGGTGTTGCAGTTGAGACAGACCGTGTAAAGGGTGTTCTCCGCCTGCATCAGCTGGTACGCCTCGAACGAGGTGATCTCTCCGGCCTCGACACGGGCGATGATGCCGCGGGCGAAATCAAGTTGGGAGGCGGCCAGGGCGCCGCAGCCGGCCAGGGTGCTCGTCTTCAGGAAATCGCGGCGGGAGACCTTCCTCTGGTCGTTGGTCCCGGGCAGCTGCTTCTCTTGATTGCTGTCGCTAGAAATAGCCATGAAAAACCTCCAGGTTGATGTTCCCCAGGTAGTAGACGCGCGGCTTGGTACCCTTCTCCTTCTTGAGGATCTGAATCTTGGTCTGGTTCGCCTTGATCACCTGCGCCAGCAGGCTCTCCGGGTCGTTGGCGTCGCCAAAATATCCCATGCGGCAGACGCAGGAAGTGACGCACTGGGGGAGCATGCCGTTGGCCAGGCGGTGCATGCAGAAATGACATTTACGGACGTTGCCCACCGGCTGGTGCTTCCCCTGACGCGGCCAATTCCTGCCGTATTCGAAGGAGGGCATCGTTTCGTACTTCATCAGCTGCGGCGTCCCCTCGGTATGGAACCTGCCGTTGTCCATGGTGCGGGCGCTATACGGGCAGGCGGGAACGCATTTGGCGCAGCCGATACACTTGGCATAGTTGACCGGCACGACCCCGGTGCCGATCCCCCGGGTCTCCTTCCAGGTCGCGCCGTCAGCCCCCTTGACCGGACAGGCGGTGACGCAGGGGGGATTGTCACACTGCATGCACGGCTTGGGCAGGGCGGTTCTGGTAGGCTTCGGGTACTTGCCGTCTTCGCGCTCGAAAACCGGGCGGTACCAGAGGTTCGGCGGCAGCTTGTTCTCCGAGGCGCAGGCGACGCTGCATGCCTTGCAGGAGGTGCATTTCCGGGTATCGAGGAGCATGACCCAGCGCCTGTTCTCGGCCGGCTTTGTCAGCGCCCTCTCCAGGTCCTCCTGCATTCTGACTAAAATGTCCTTCTCCATGTAATCCTCCCTTATTTCCTATGGCACTTGGCACAAGCGCCTTTCACCGAAAAGGCCTTCTTGCCGTTGTGGCAGGCTCCGCAGGACTTCCCCTTCTGCATCTCCTTCATGGTCGCCTGGCGATGCCTCTTGATGTCCAGATAGAGTTTCGTGTGGCACTCCTTGCAACCAAGCCCGACCTCGCTTACGTGCAGGTCATGGCTGAACTCCACGGTGCCTCCCCTGTTTTCCAGGGAGATATCGCCGCCACCTACAGTAGCCAGAGCGGCGCCTGTAAACAGAAAAGAGACACAGGCGGTTACTGCCAGGACTGTCTTCATGTGATGGTTCCTCCTCTCATGGTGTGATAGCTCAAAAGAGATGATAATCGGAAATTAAATTAGTTCCAGCTTACATTTCACACTGAAGGCTATGAAAACCCGGGTTGAGGAAAGTACCGGGCGGCGTTCGCGAGAACAAGCGCTCATCACAGAGGACACAGAGGTACGCAGGGGATAACCAAAAGCGGGCATGCCCCCCGTTCTCGAATTTATCTATTGCATTTCGTTATGCAGTTTTGGTATAACGCGGCTATCATTTATTCTCAGAGTCACACAGACACCGGAACAAAAGCGGAATCAGACTCTTCGGCAAGGGGAACGGATCATCGTTTCCCCCCTCCTGCTGAAGTTTTGGTTCTAAAACGAGAAGAAGGTTCAATAGGAGCTGAGCTGAACGCTGCCATGCCTGAACATCTGGAACCTGACATAACCGGAATAATCCTGGTCGGCGGGAGGAGCCGCCGCATGGGGAGTGACAAGGCGTTTCTCGAGGTGGCCGGCAAGCCTCTCTTCGAGATCATACTGGAACTGTTCAGGGAGAGCTTCGCTCGGCTCCTTCTGGTGGGAAACCGCCAGGAACGCTTTGCCGGTTACCGCCTCCCGGTGGTCCCGGACATCTACCCCGGCAGCTCGCTTGGGGGGCTCTATACCGGACTGCACGAGGCGGAGACGGAGCAGGTTTTCGTTTCCTCCTGCGACCTCCCCTTTCCCAGCGCGCAGGTGCTGCGCTACCTCTGCTCGCTCAGGGACGGTTTCGACGCGGTCGTCCCCAGCACCAGATACGGCTACGAGCCGCTCTTCGCGCTCTACTCGAAAAGCTGCCTGGCACCGATCAAGGCGCTCCTCGACCGGGGCGAGTTCTGCGCCTATGCCTACTACCCGCAGATCCGGGTCAGGTACGTAACGCCCGAGGAGCTGGCCCCCCTCGACCCGGAGGGAAGGGCTTTCCTGAACCTGAACACACCGGAAGATCTGGCAAAAATCGGAGGGGAATCATGACGCAGAAGGTGGTTTCATTTGTAGCGAAGTCGGGCACCGGAAAGACGACCCTGCTGGAAAAGGTGATCGCAAACCTGAAGGGGCGCGGCTACAGGATCGGGGTCGTCAAGCACGACGCCCACCGCTTCGACATCGACCACCCGGGCAAGGACAGCCACAGGCTCACCGCCGCCGGGGCCGATACCATGCTGATCTCCTCGCCCGAGAAGCTCGCCATAGTGAAGCAGCACGCCCAGTCGCCCCCCATCGAGGAGCTGCTGGCGACCTACTTCCAGGATGTCGACATCGTCCTGACCGAGGGGTTCAAGAAGAGCTCCATGCCGAAGATCGAGATCAACCGCCAGGAACGAAGCGCCACGCTCCTCTGCCGCGGGGAGGAATTCGACCCGACCTTGGTGGCGGTGGCAAGCGACGCGAAGCTCGAGCTCGATGTACCGGTGCTTGATCTAAACGATGCGGCGGCGGTTGCCGACTTCATCGAGGAGAAATTCCTGAAATGAGTGACGCCGGCTCCCTGCTGCAAGTCCGTTCCAAGATCTGGCTCGAGATCGGAGGCGAACCCGTCTTCGGCCAGGGGCGCGACAGGCTGTTGCGCTTGATCCAGAGTACCGGCTCGATCAACTCGGCGGCAAAGGAGATGGGTATCCCCTACCGCAAGGCGTGGAGCTATCTCGATGCCATGGAGAAGCGGCTCGGATTTCCGCTGGTGAACCGGCTCAAGGGGGGAACCGGCGGCGGGACATCCTCCCTCACCCCGCAGGCGGAAACACTCCTGCAGAGATTCGATTCCCTGCAAGAGGGATTCAACGACCTGGTGAACCGCAGGTTTCTGGAACTGGAATTCTAATCCGACAATAGAGAGGAGTGGCGGCCATGGTCAGCATCGAGCAAGCGCAACGGACCATTCTTGAGCAGATCACCCAACTGGAGACGGAAAAAGTCTCCGTGTTCCAGGCGCTGAACCGGGTCACGCCTGAGGACCACATCGCCCCCTGGGACATCCCGGCCGCCGACAACTCGGCCATGGACGGCTTCGCGTTCTCACATGCGGGCCTCCACGACAACCGGCTGAAGGTGACGGGGTTCCTGCCGGCCGGAGAGGTGCATGACGATCCGGTCCCCGCCGGCGAGGCGATCAGGATCATGACGGGCGCACCGGTTCCTGCCGACTGCGACACGGTGGTGCCGATCGAAGATGTCGAGGAGAGCGGCGACCGGATCACGCTGCGATCGAAGGTCAAGGCGGGCAGCCATGTCCGCAGGCGGGGTGAGGACATCGCGCTGGGTGACGTCGTCATCCCGGCCGGCTCGCTGCTGCGCCCCCAGGAAATAGGGATGCTCTCCGCCATGGGAAGCACCTCGCTCGCCGTCTACCGCCGCGCGCGGGTCGCCATCCTGTCCACCGGCGACGAGCTCCTTGAGCCCGGTTCCACACCGATGCCGGGAAAGCTCATCAACAGCAACAGCTACAGCCTGGCGGCCCAGGTGCTCGATGCGGGGGGTGACCCGGTGCTTCTGGGGATCGCCGCGGACAGCATGGAGGCGACCTGCGAGAAGATCAGGGCCGGCTTGAACGCGGACATGCTGGTGATAAGCGGCGGGGTTTCGGTGGGAGACCGGGATTTCGTCAAGGCTGCCATCGAGCAGATGGGCGGCAGCATCGCCTTCTGGAAGATCGACATGAAGCCGGGGAAGCCTTTGGCGTTCGCGATGCTTGAGGGAAAGCCGATCTTCGCCCTCCCCGGCAATCCGGTTGCCGCAATGGTCTCCTTTGAGCTTTTCGTGCGGCCGTCGGTCCTCAAGTCGATGGGGCACCGGCGCATCTTCCGGCCGCGGGTCAAGGCGGTGTTGCAGGAGGCCGCCGCAAACAAGGGGAACCGTCCGCACCTGGTGCGGGGGATCGTCTCGAACCGGGATGACCGCTATCTCGTTTCGACCACCGGCAACCAGAGTTCAGGCCGCCTCTCCTCCCTGATCCTCGGCAACGCCCTGATGAAGCTCCCCCCCGGATCGGCGCTGGCTGCGGGCGATGCTGCGGAGGTCATGCTCCTCGACAGGGGCTTCGAGATGGGGCGTGCCGACCATGGCGCTGCTTGACTCGCGCAAAAGCCGGACCGGCACCGGCTGTCCCAGCTAATGCCCAGCCAATTGCCGACACCCCAAACCGGTCTCCATTCCGGGAAAGATCAGCAGAGCCGTAGCTGTCCGTCGGCATCGGCATCGAACACCGTCTCCTCACTGCAAGGGACCGGCATCACAGATGCATGAGCGACCGACGGCGGGATGACCTCTTCCTCCTTTCGAATTTCCATCGGCAGATCCGCCGGCAGACCTGCCGTCATGACGGCGCGTCCCCCCTCCCCTGCCGCCCGCTTTGCCAGCTTGTCGCAGCGTTCATTGAAGGGATGTCCCGCATGACCCGGCACCCATTCCCAGGCAACCTCATGTCTGCCGGAGAGGGCCGCAAGCTGGCGCCAGAGGTCCTGATTCTTGAGAGCATCCTGATGCTCCAGGCGACCGCTGCGGATCCAGCCCCGAAGCCATTCGCTCATCCCCCGCACCAGATACTGCGAATCGCTGAAGACGCGCACCCTCCTCGGGTTATTGAGCGCTTCCAGCCCCCTGATCGCCGCTATGAGTTCCATCCGCTGCGAAGTGGACTCCGGCTCGAAACCGCTCAACTCCTTCTCGTGCTCGCCATAGCGCAGGATCACCCCATATCCCCCCGGCCCGGAATCCCTACCCGAACCGTCGCTGTAGATCTCCACCACCCCCGGCGGCGGCGGGGTGAAGGCGACCTCCAGAGCCGCGAATTCCAGCTCACGCAGCAGCGGGATCAGAACCGGGAGGTTCGCCGGCCGGCTCTGCAGATCGGCGAGGGAGAGCTCCAGGGGAACGTCATAGCGGACCGTGGCCAATCTTTTCGACAGCCGCGCCTGATCGGCATGCAGGTGCAAACTCTCCCGGCGCGACTTCCCGTTAACGAGAGTTATCCACTGCAGCACCCCTTCCAGGGAACCGAAGCGCTGTACCAGCATGGCCGCCGTCTTCTCGCCTATCCCCGGGACCCCCGGTATATTGTCCGCGCTGTCGCCTGCCAGTCCCAGGACATCCGCCACCAGCTCGGGAGCGACGCCGAAACGGTCCAGGACCTCCTGCGGCCCCGAGCGCTTCCCTTTCATGGTGTCCAGCAGGGCGATCCTGTCGCTTACGATCTGCAGCAGATCCTTGTCGCCGGTGACGACGGTCACCTCGATTCCTGCCGCGGCGTACTCGCGCGCCAAGGTGGCGATGACGTCGTCTGCCTCAAAGCCTGGAGCCTCCAGGGCGGGAACATTGAGGGCCTGCAGGATCCTCCTTATGTACGGAAGCTGGAGCAGCAGATCCTCGGGCACCGCCTCCCGATGCGCCTTGTACGCGGGGTAGATGTCGCGGCGAAAGGTTTCTTCCCGGGGCGGGTCGAAGACCACGGCGAAATACTCGGGGCGATGCTCCTGCACGAGCTCCAACAACATCCGGGTGAAGCCCAAAACGGCATTGGTCGGCATTCCGCCGGAGGTGGCGCTTTCCCGGAAGCCGTAATAGGCGCGATAGATGTAACTGGATCCGTCCAGTAGATAGAGCTGCGGCGACAATTTCACATTCTCCCGACATAGGTGTTTACAGCTGAAAAAAGGGCCTCAGTGTCCGGCTCCGCGGCAGTTCTTGAATTCATTGCCGCTGCCTCCGGCTGCGCACGGCATTTAAGCACTTTCTCAGGCCAAAGTACAGAGAGATGTAAGGGAATCACCTCCGCATCTCGGACTCCATACTCCCTACCCGGCTCCCGCTTGACACGCGACACGTGACACCGTACACTGGCCCGGTGATCAAGACATTTGCAGACAAGCATGCGAGGCAACTTTTTCTTACCGGAAAGTCAAAACGCCTGCCGACGGATGTGATCAACGGGCGGTCCGCCGTCTGGAGTATGTTGATTTGTCCGCAAGCCTCGACGATCTTAAAGTGCCGCCCAGCAACCGCCTGCATCTGCTGCGAGGCGATCGTGCCGGCCAGCATGCCATTGCCATCAACGACCAGTGGCGTATTTGCTTTGTCTGGAAAGATGGCGATGCCTTTGATGTGGAGATAACAGACTACCATTGAGGAAAAACACGATGACAAACAGCAGAGGAAAGAGGGAACTGCCCCCCACCCATCCGGGAGCCATGCTTCGCGAAGATTTCCTGCCGGATTATGGGCTTACCGCCAGCACACTTGCCGAAACGTTGGGAGTATCTCGACAGACTATCAACGAGCTGCTACGCGAGCGTCGGGCAGTCAGCCCGGCCATGGCGCTTCGGCTCTCCCGGCTTTTCGGCAACAGTGCGGAATTCTGGCTTAATGCCCAACAGGCTGTGGACCTGTGGCAGGCGGAGAAGGAACTGGCGAAGGATTTGGCCCGGATTCAGACGCTTCAGGCGGCGTAACCAGCAAGGGTATCCAAATGCCGCAGGCGGCCTGCCATGCCGAGACCCGCGGCATTCAAGGCACCGACGACTGTCCATTACCAGGCACGGGAAGGATCATGATCGAACTATTGCGCAGCCGACGCAGCATCCGCAAATTCACCCCTGAAAAACTAACAGCTGACGCCATTGAAGTACTAGTCGAAGCAGCGCTCCGTGCGCCGTCTTCCAGAGGGATCAACCCTTGGCAGTTCATCGTCGTTGACGATCCCGACGTACTCGAAAAGCTGTCTCAAGCCAAGCAGCACGGTTCCCAGTTCCTCAAAAACGCGCCCCTTGCCATGGTTGTCTGTGCCGACAGCCGACAGTCTGACGTATGGGTGGAAGATTGCTCCATCGCCGCCATCGTGATACAGCTTACCGCGCTGTCATTGGGACTCGGCAGTTGCTGGGCACAGATACGAAACCGTCAACACGACGGCGAGAAAAGTGCCGAGAAGTACCTGCAGGAACTGCTGGGACTGCCGGAAGAGATCAAGGTAGAGTGCATATTGGGACTCGGCCATCCGGCCGAAAAGAAGAGTCCTGTATCGGCGGAAAAACTCCAGCGCGACAAGATCAGAAAGAACCGGTGGGCTTGAATATGTTTACCGAAGTACTGAGTCATAAGTCAACCTGATTAGTGCTGATCTGCAGCGCAAAGACCTCCCCCTTTTGTAAAAGGGGGGTCGGGGGGGATTTTACCCAGATTGCAACGTAGTGCCGACGGCGCTTTAAGGCAAATCCCCCGGTTGGCTCAGCAGACGGGTCAGGATGGCAAGGTAGTTTCAAACAGTGCGCCTTGCGCTTGCCAAAATCACTCATCAACAAGCACCTCATCCACGAGATCCTCAACTATGGAGTGGAATCGGAGATCGAACCATTTCTTGAAGGTTCGCAGATCGCGTTTCTGGGGCCAGTCTTCCTCTCGGGTCCACCACCCTTCAAGCTGATCCTCGAAAATGAGGACGCAGAACTTCTTGAGTATCTTGTCCCGCTCTTTGTCATCTTCATATTCCGGAATCAAGTAAGCGGAACAGTCCTCATTGATTTCCTCAAGCGAGACGTCGGTAGGATCCGGAAGTGACTGCAGCCATTCCCTGAATGGCTCTTTTGCCAGCGCTACTACAAGACTGCGGTTGACCATCTTACCCTCCCAGACTCCAAAGGAATCAGTTCCCGCTGGACTAAAGCTCCAGCGGCGCCGGGCTCAAACATGGCAGAGTAACCGCACAGGTTCTTAAATCCGTCGGCCAGTTGTGCCTTGCACAAGCCCCAAATACCCTTGGGACGACCTGTAGGGTGCAGTGCAAGCCACGCTGTTCCGGGTTGTCGCAGGTGGAGAATTCTTCTGGCTCGGTGGTCTTCACGACAGCCTTCATTTGCCGATGATCTCCTTGCGCTTGATGAGAACTTCGGCTTTTACAAGCTCAGGGTCCTCGCCAATATCATCTTTCAATTCAGCTATCTGCTTACGAGCCTGTTCCGGAGTTCCAGTGTTGATGGTCTGAAAAACTTCTTTCAGATCAGCTTCCACGTCATCAGGTCTAGTGGTTGTCAACCCCATCAGGTCTTCCAGAATCCTCTCTACGGTTTTGCCATAAGACTCCCGTGGTTTTTCTACCTCGATGCCGGTGTTTGATTGCTTTCGTGATATCACCGTCAGCTATAGGGCGACCTGCGCCCCCGGAATGACGTGTTCTGCTGACAAACCAGGAGAGCATAATGGCAATGGCATCAAGAACCGTCGACTTACCAGCGCCGTTCACGCCATAAAACACATGCAGCCGCTCTGGAAATTCAAGCCGGAGCGCCTGTGCCCCTCGATAATTGGTCAATTTCAGCTCTGTCACGCTCATGGTAGCACCGTTGTCTATGGTATCGTTATGTGTAATCATGACCTATTTACTTTCCTCTCAGGCTCCCTATCATTACCAGAAACCGGCATTGATTACCATTGAAAATCCTTACTAAATCCAGACAAACAGCCTCAGGCAGGACGAACGCAAAACTGCCCACGGGGTCTCCTGCTCGGCGCTCTCGCGCATCAGGTTAGACAGCGATTCTCCTCGGTCTCTCCGACTGTGGACAGCTTGGGCAATATGATAGCCGGTTTCGATGATGAGTGATGCGATTCGGATCTTAGCCTGCCGCTCTTAGTAAAGAAAACTTCTTCAGCGCAGCAATTTGATTCCGGAGCAAAGGCAAACTTTTTCTGATTAGTGCGAATCTTCAGCACACTGCGCAAGCACCCCCTCTCCCTTGATGGGAGAGGGTTGGGGAGAGGGTGAAAAGTTGGCATGAGCCTCACCCTCCCCCCGCCCCTCCCATCAAGGGAGGGGGGAGTTTTAACCAGCGGAAGATTAGCACTAATCAGGAAACTTTTTCGGCGCAGAGATTTCAATTTCGGCGGCGGGGAAAACTTTTCCGGCGCAGAGATTTGAATTTCGGAGGCGAAGAATTTTCTTCCAGTACCGACTGTGGATGGTGTCCTGCAATTGGCCATCGAGGACAGTGCGGTCGGTGACGACGATCACCGAGTGGAACTGTTTGATCCCTCGCAGGTCGTAGAGCGATGAAAGCTGATGCGCGGTGCAGGCGATGGAGTTGGACTTGCCCGAGCCGGCGCTATGCTGGATCAGATATTTATGTCCCGCCCCCTCACTGCGTGCGGCGCCCAAGAGACGGCTGACGACATCCCACTGATGATAGCGGGGAAAGATCATGCTCTCTTTTTTCGATTTCTTCCCCTGCCAGTCCTCGACCTCTTCAATTTGCAGATGCACGTAGCGGGCGAGGATGTTAAGCAGGTTATCGGGCAGTAGCACCTCGTTCCAGAGATAAGCGCTGGCGTATTCTTCCTTGTTGTCGGGGGAGTCGTTCCCGGCGAGGGGATCGTCGATGGCGATTAGGGTGCGAATGGGTCCAGCTCAATTTTGCACTCAGAGCGTGCAAAATATTTGGGTCGCTGAAAGACTCGGAGAAAAGCACCATGATGGCAGGCCCTGAGGAGAAGATGGCAAACTCGGAGGTGAGGATGGCAAACTCGGAGGTGAGGATGGCAGGCTCGGGGGCAAAGATGGCAGGCTCGGAGGAAAAGATGGCAGGCTCGGAGGAGAAGATGGCAGGCTCGGAGGAAAAGATGGCAGGCTCGGAGGAGAGGATGGCAGGCTCGCAGGAAAAGATGGCAGGCTCGGGGGAGAAGATGGCAGGCTCGCGGGAAAAGATGGCAGGCTCGCAGGAAAAGATGGCAGGCTCGCAGGAAAAGATGGCAGGCTCGCAGGAAAAGATGGCAGGCTCGCAGGAAAAGATGGCAGGCTCGGAGGAAAAGATGGCAGGCTCGGAGGAAAAGATGGCAGGCTCGCAGGAAAAGATGGCAGGCTCGCAGGAAAAGATGGCAGGCTCGGGGGAAAAGATGGCAGGCTCGCAGGAAAAGATGGCAGGCTCGCGGGAAAAGATGGCAGGCTCGGAGGAAAAGATGGCAGGCTCGGAGGAAAAGATGGCAGGCTCGGAGGAGAGGATGGCGGGCTCGGAGGAGAGGATGGCAACGTCCTCTCCGAATGACAACGCGGCTGCATCATGAGATGCAACCGCGTTGTCTTGCTTGACTTAGGCGGGAACCGAGCTCGCTTGGTTAAAGATCATGTCGGCTTCAGACTACTACAAAGCTGACGGGGAGTGACCACTTGCCAGTACCGCCGGTGGTTTTATACCTGGCCCTGAAGTAATATCTCTTTACCGACTCCAGGTTTCTCACCTCCATGTGGCACTTAAAAAAGGTATCCACAGTGGACCAGCCCGATTCGTCAGAGGGGTCGCGGTCAGCTATCTGCAGTTCGACGGTTGCAGCACGTTCCGCCCGGTTTACCGTGACAATTACCGACCCGGAGACGGGGCCATTTTTTACGGTCAGTTTGGACGGGGGAGGCGGCTCGCTGGTTTGGCTTTTGCTGTAGGTCCTATGCTGCTTGACGTCGAAGCCGGTAGTGTTCAGCAGGGAGAGATCTTTCTTGTAGACGGCAACCATGGTCAAGTGCAACCCGGTTATCGCCGCGGTCTGCTCCGATTCTGCGCGAAACGCTTTCTTTTCGGCAACTTTTACCAGATCTCGATTAGCCGCTGCGTCCTCCAGCTTCTTCATTTGCTCCGCGATTTGCCTTAATCTATCCGGGCCAGCCACGTGCTCAGGGTATGCGGTGAAGACGGGATGTACCTCTAACTTGTCCGCGACATTGATGAGCTTGAAAATAAATTCGGCGGTGCTAAGGTCACTAAAGTTCAGGAGCAGGTAATCAGGGACCATAATTTCCCTCCGTTTTCAGTTGGGGTTTGCAATGCCCTAATAGATTAACCAAATCCAATCATATTTCAAGAGGCGGAAACGATTTTATTTCGGGTGGGACTCGGGCGGGCAAGGCTAGGGACAGGTAGAGGTATAGGTAGAGGTTAAGGCGCGACAGAAGCTGAAGAACCCCCTCGCCTGTTGGGCCAGAGGGTTTTGTGTCAGTCGAAGACTGCCCGGCTTCGTAAGATGCCTGCTGCCGCGGGCTACTTCGGCGGACATCCTTCGCCAAAAGACAAAGCCCCGATTGACAGAGTCAATCGGGGCTTTGGCGAAGGATGGTGGCGGTTCAGGGACTCGAACCCCGGACCTAGCGAATATGAGTCGCTTGCTCTAGCCAGCTGAGCTAAACCGCCAATTCATAAATTCTTTTGGTCAATCTCTTCTCTAATGAAGCAGCGAACCGCAGCGCCTCAAGAGTTTTCTTTTATAGTTCATCGCCTGTTTTTTGTCAATATAAATGTCGTGAGACTTCACTCATGGCAGGTGCGCTGTCTCACCGGCTCTCCGCTACTTGACGACTTCTATCAGCTCGACCTCGAAGATCAGGGTGGCGTTGGCGGGGATGATCCCTGAGCCGCGCTCGCCGTAGGCGGTGTCGGGGGGACAGATGAGCCGGGCCTTGCCGCCGGGCTTCATCATCTGCAATCCCTGGGTCCAGCAGGGAATGACTTTGTCCAACTGGAACTCGGCCGGCTGCCCCGCCGCATAGGAGCTGTCGAACTCCTTGCCGTCGATCAGGGTACCCCGATAATGCACCTTCACCTTGTCGGTCGCAACGGGTGCCGCCCCACTCCCCTCCTTGAGCGGCTGGTATACCAGGCCGGATGCGGTCTTGACGGCCCCCTTTTCCTTGGCGGCCTTCTCGATGTATTCCTTGGACTGGGCCGCCAGTTTCTGCCCCTGGGCATCGCGGCGGGCAAGGGCTAGCTGCTGGATCTTGGTCTGATAGGACTCGACGTTTACCAGCGGCGTCTTGCCGGTCACCCCGTCGGTGATCCCCTGCTTCACCATATCCAGCTCTTGGGGGGAGAGGCCGAAAACGGCGAGCTGGCGGGCTATGACAATCCCGACGGCATAGAAGGATTTCTGCTCCTCGGTCTTGGGTTCCTCCACGGCAAAGGCCGGGACGGCTAGAAGGACGACAACTGCTGCCATGATGACTCTGCGCATAGGACTTCCTCCGGTTCGGGAATTTAATAAAGCGAAACTATAACACATCAGGTGGCCCGGTAAAGTCTTGCCGCCGCAATCTCGTCAACAAAATAGACGATTTGCGCCGATTTCCATTCAAGCATTTACGGTAGAGTAAGGAGCAGGTTTCCCTGCTCCTCCTCATCAAACCGTACGTGCGGATTTCCCGCATACGGCTAACAGACAGTCTCTTGCTGCAAGGCAGTACACGAGGAGTTGATGGCTTTGCTTTTA
>Ga0209212_1001206_pt1 | contig 43747 bp, 46 predicted proteins | sample RifGroC2_FD_183996 | JGI IMG/M metagenome (GOLD analysis project Ga0209212, IMG submission 183996) | Groundwater microbial communities from Rifle, Colorado, USA - Groundwater C2 (SPAdes) (version 2) | ecosystem: Environmental > Aquatic > Deep subsurface > Groundwater | place: Rifle, Colorado... | reverse complement strand
ATTTCCCCAATCAGTTTCAAGATTATTTTCACGCGGAAAAACTTCATCAGATAAATGTTTCTTTTGTAGTTGATAAATTGGAAAAACAGTTGGGAGGAACGGGGAGTAATATTGCATATAATATTGCTCAAATTTTCAATTTTCAATTTTCAATTTTCAATAAAAAACCCTCAATTCACTTACTTGGTTCGGTAGGGAAAGATGGACAGGAATTTATCAAATTTTTCAAAAAAAATAAAATAGACGTCAGCGGAGTTATTGTTGATAAAGAATTATATACATCAGCCGGTTCAGTCATCACCGATACTAAAAATAATCAGATCTGGGGATTTTATTATGGCGCTTCGGAAAAAATTCCTTACATTAATTTCAAAAAAATAGATAAAGACACCGATCTCTTAGTCATCTCGGCCAATCACAAAAATTCTTTTTTATATTTTCAAAGGGAAGCAATCAAAAACAAAATTTCTTATTTATATGATCCGGGTATGACCTTGACTTGGATTACGGATAAAGATTTAAAAGAGGGCGTTATGAACTGCCGGTATTTAGTCGGCAATGATTATGAAATAGCGATGATATTAAAAAGGTTGAATGTATCGATTAATCGATTAATTGATACAGGGGTGAAAGTGATAACGACGTTAGGGGAAGAAGGGGTGAGATATTATGGAGTAGGGGCGAAGCGCGCTTCGCCCGTACTTGTTAAATCATTCCATGTAAAAAAAATGGTTGATCCAACCGGTGCGGGCGATGCCTGGAGAGGCGGATTCGTTGCGGGCTTGCTAATGAATTATTCGACAAAAGATTGTTTAAAGTTAGGAAATGTCATGGCCAGTTTTGCCATTGAGAAATACGGGACAGTGAATCATAAGCCAACAAAGAGAGAAATTGAAAATCGCATGATGAAATTAAGTCGATAAAGCTTGATAACGAAATTTTTTGACGGAAAACAACAAACCGCAAAAAATTTGTTATCTTCGCTTTATTTTTTGTCATTCCCGCGGAGGCGGGAATCCATTCTTAGCAATGCAATTTTAAAAATTATTTGTTATAGTTTATAAATTATGAAATCTGACATCAAGGATATTAAATTGGCACCTTTGGGAAATCAATTAATTAACTGGGCATATTTACAGATGCCGGTTCTAGATTTGATCAGAAAAAGATTTAAAAAAGAGCAAACTCTCAAAGGCGTTACTTTAGCCGCTTGTTTACATGTGACATCAGAAACAGCGAACTTAATGATCACTTTAAAAGAGGGTGGAGCCAAAGTATTTTTATGCGCCTCCAATCCCCTATCAACCAACGATGAGGTCGCCGCCTCTCTTGTCAAAGATTATGCAATTCCAACTTTTGCCATAAAAGGCGAAGATAATAAAAGTTACTATTCTCACTTAAATGCCGTACTTGATGAAAAACCAAATTTAACAATGGATGATGGAGCTGATTTAGTTAGTTTATTGCATAAATTAAAAATTAAGAATGAAAAATTAAGAATTAAAATTGAAAATAATAAAAAGGAAGAATGGGAATTCTTTGGGTCTTCGGAAGAAACAACGACCGGAGTGATTCGACTTCGGGCGATGGAAAAAGATAAGGCTTTAAAAATTCCGGTATTAGCTGTCAACGATAATTTAACAAAACACTTATTTGATAATCGCTACGGAACCGGACAATCAAGCATTGATGGAATTATTAGAGCAACTAATATTTTACTCGCCGGTAAGAAATTTGTAGTCTGTGGATATGGTTGGTGCGGACGAGGGGTGGCGATGCGGGCGAAGGGGATGGGAGCCCAGGTAATTGTGACCGAAGTTGATCCAGTCAAAGCGCTCGAGGCCTTGATGGACGGATTTTTAGTGATGACCTTATTAGATGCAATCAAACAAGCCGACGTTGTCCTTTCAACAACTGGTGACAAACATGTGATTGATGAAAAGCATTTGAAGGTGGCAAAGCCAGGCGTAATTTTAGCCAATGCCGGCCATTTTGATGTTGAAATAAATAAAGATGCTTTGAAGAAACTGGCTAAAAAAGTTACTAGAGTAAGACCGATGGTTGAAGAATTTGATTTAGGAGAGAAAAAAATTTATTTATTAGCAGAGGGAAGATTAGTTAATCTGGCGGCGGCGGAAGGCCATCCGGCCTCTGTCATGGATATGAGTTTTGCCGGTCAGGCAATGGGGGCAGAATTTATTTGGAAAAATAAGGGGAAATTAAAAAATAAAGTTTATTCTTTGCCGACTGAAGTAGATAATGAAATTGCCCGCTTGAAATTAAATTCAGAAGGTGTTAAAATTGACGAATTAACCAAAGAACAGAAAAAGTATTTGAATAGTTGGGAAGAAGGAACTTAAAATAGGGATTAGACGGTTAGGGATTAGGGACTAGTTAGAAAATATCAAGAGAGATAACAAGGGGCTTAGCCCGTTATGAGTTATCCAACAACCGATTCCGCTTAGCGGGACGCGGTGCTAAAACTAAGTAATATCTTCGCTTTTACTAAATAGACGTATGAAAAATACTTTTACTTCTGAATCTGTCTGCGCTGGGCATCCGGATAAAATTTGCGACCAGGTCTCCGACGCGATACTTGACGAGGCTTTTAAGGTTGATAAATATTCCCGAGTGGCCGTTGAGACGATGGTGACAAAAAATTTTATAGCTTTGGCTGGGGAAGTAACAACAAAAGCAAAATTAAACTATAAAAAAATTGCTCAACAGGTTATACGAGGCTTAGGTTATACAATTCCAAAACTAAATTTTTCAGACAAATCAGAGATCGTTGTGAAAATTCACACTCAGTCACCGGAAATTGCCGTTGGAGTTGACAATCTAGGTGCGGGAGATCAAGGAATGATGTTTGGTTATGCAAGTCGCGAAACAAAAGAATTGATGCCGTTGCCAATTATGTTGGCTCATAGACTGGCGATGGGAATTGATAAGTTAAGGGAGACGAAACGTCTCCCCTACCTGAGACCGGATGGAAAAACCCAAGTAACCGTTGGTTATGAAAAAAATATTCCTAAAATAATTGAAAATGTCGTTTTAGCCGTTCCTCATAAAGAAGAAGTTAAATTGACCCAAGTTAAAAAAGATCTTTATAAATTATTAATAATTCCTATATTGGCTGATTATGGATTTAAAATTAATATAAAACAGCTGATTGTTAATGGAACTGGGGTTTGGCACATAGGTGGACCGGCGTCAGACACTGGAGTAACCGGACGAAAAATAATTGTCGATACTTATGGAGGAATGGCCAGACAGGGTGGTGGAGCCTTTTCCGGAAAAGATCCTACTAAGGTTGACAGGTCAGCCGCTTACGCAGCCCGTTATTTAGCGAAGAATATCATAGCTAATAAATTAGCCGATCGTTGTGAAGTTAGGTTAGCTTATTTTATTGGAGCTAAAAAACCGGTTATGCAAGAAACAGAAACATTTGGAACTGAAAAAAAATCCGCAAAAATAATCAATAGTTTTGCATCAAAATTATTAGACACCTCTTTAAAAGGCATTATTGACGGATTAAACCTAAGGCGTCCAATTTATTTTAAAACGGCCTCTTACGGACATTTTGGCCGGGACATATTTCCATGGGAAAAGATAATAATTAAATAATTATTTTCTCCAATCTCTTTTCTTTCCAAAAAAATGTTCCGGTATAGAAATCTGGGCAATATGAACCCACCACTCCTGGAATATCTTGGTGATTATTACAACTGATAGAGAGAAGAATATAAACTTTTCACTAAGTAAAAAATTCAGTTGTTTAAAGTAAATTGAAAAGAAGATAAGAAAAAAAATATTTTCAAAAAAATTGGGAAAAAGAAAAAAAATTTTGCGGTCATTTTTTATAAAAAATATAACTTCTCCAATCGAGCGAAAAATAAACAAGATCAATAATATATGTCTATAATTTGGTAACTGAAACCAAGTAAAGATCATTACATTTAAGTACCACCAAGTGTCCAAAGCCTTGTCATATCTTTCATATTCGGATAAGGTAAGAACTTTTTTGGACGCAAATTCTATATCGATAACGTCTAAAAAAAATGATAAAATTATGGCTGGTAAGGGCCAGATAAAGATAAGTGGCGCTGAAAGTACGCGGAGCAAAATAATAAGAAAATAAAGAAACTTATCCATAGTTTCTAAACAGTTAAGTATTAAACTGTTAAAACCTAAATAAACTTATAAACACTAAACTACTAAACATGTTTAATATTTAAGGTTTAATAGTTTTTTAACTGTTTAACCTGCCTGCCGGCAGGCAGGGTTTTAACCGTTTAACTGTTTAATTTAGTATATGAAAAAAAAATTAAAAATTGCAATGTTTTTTTCTAGTAATCCGGAAAGGCCGGATGGACTCCTTCACCATATATTTTATCTTACCCAAGAATTAACAAAACTTGGTCACTCAGTATATATCTTTGGACCAAATAGAAAGAGCGCTCTTCCATTCAAAAACTATAAAAAAATTATCAATTTGGTTGAGATTCCCTTTTTGAAGGAAGCAACAATTTTCATAACCGTTAAATCAAAGAAATTTAACGATCCAGTTAAAACAATTGAGGGCCAAGAAAAATTTGACATAATTCATATTCATGATCCATATTTGCCTTTGATTGCTTGGGAGATATTAAAAAAAGCAAAAGCACCGATAATAACCACCTTTCACACCGCCTGGGATGAAAACTCCGGTTTTAATATTATTAAAAGTTTTATTCCGCTTTTCCAGGATTATTTTACTAAAGTTAGTGGATCTATCTTTGTTTCCAAAATTGGAAAAAAAATATGGGGTACTCTCTTACCGGCGAAGGTAAAAAAAATTGTCATCAATAATGGTGTTTACTCAAATTTGTTTTATCCACTTGAAAATAAAAATAAAAAAATAACCCTTCTTTTTGTTGCGAGAATAGTACCGAGGAAAGGATTAATGATTCTATTAAAAACTTTAAAAGAATTAATAAAAGATGTTTCTAACATTAAATTAATTGTCTTAGGGGACGGGCCGCATTTAATTACGTGTAAAGAATACGTAAAAAATAACCAACTAGAAAATTTCGTTGAATTTAAAGGATATATCACAGGAAAAAATAAAATTAAATACTATCAAAACAGTGATATTTTTTGCGCTCCATATAGAAATGAAAATTTTGCCATTACTATACTGGAGGCAATGTCTTGCGGAATACCAATAGTTGGGTTTGATAGTAACGGTGTCAAAGAAATATTATCCGGCTATCCGGATTCTGATCTGATCGTTCCCTATAAAAACATTAAATTATTTAAGGAAGCCATAAAAAGCTTAGTGTTAGACGATTCGAAAAGGAAAAGAATCAGGAAATGGTTATTAGCAAAGAGAGAAAAATATAGTTGGGAAAAAATTGCTAAAAAAACAGAAGAATTTTATTATCGAGTATTAAGTAGGGGTCGGGTAACCCGACCCGTACATTAAAACAGCATGAAAAATATTAGAAATTTTGCCATTATTGCCCATATTGACCATGGGAAATCAACCTTGGCCGACCGTTTATTGGAACTGACCGGGACGGTTGAAGCCGGTCATCATGAAGCACAGATGCTTGATCAAAATCCGATTTCAAGGGAAAGAGGGATAACAATTAAGTTGGCGCCTGTTAGAATGACTTATTCGTTAGACTCGATACCGAAATTTTTTGACGGAAAACAACAAACCCTGCCTGCCGGCAAGCAGGCGCAAAAAAATTTGATATCTTCGTCTAACTATGTACTAAATCTTATAGACACCCCAGGCCATGTGGATTTTTCTTATGAAGTTGACCGGACCCTTGCATGTGTTGAAGGAGTCGTTCTTTTGGTTGATGCAACCCAAGGAATTCAGGCCCAAACAATTGCCAACGCTTATAAAGCGATTGAAAAAAATTTAGTGATAATCCCGGTTGTCAATAAAATAGACATGGCCAACGCTGAAGTTGAAAAAACAAAAAAACAGTTGATAGATTTTTTGGGAGTGCGCGACGAAGAAATATTTTGTGTTTCGGCGAAAACGGGAGAAGGTGTTAGGGAATTATTGGAAACAATAATTGAAAAGATACCCGGACCATTTAATCAGGGTCGGACCCTCCAGGAGGGTCAGACCCTACAAGCTTTAATCTTCGATTCATATTACGATTCTCATCGAGGGGTAATTGCTTTTGTTCGTGTCTTTGATGGTGAATTGAAAAAAGGCAAGAAGGTCAGGCTATCAGCTGCCAATGAAACTTTTGAAGTCCAGGATGTTGGTTACTTTAAACCTGTGCTAACCTCACAAGAATTTCTTATAAACGGTGACATCGGTTATATAGTTACCAATTTAAAAGATATTCATAAGGTTTCCGTTGGTGATTCGATCGTTCCTGTAGGGGACGCATTTATGCGTCCCGTATCTGGATACAAGAAAGTTAAACCGATGGTATTTGCATCAGTTTTTCCCACAGACACTTCCGACTATCTAAATTTACAAAAAGCCTTGGAAAAACTTTATCTCAACGATTCTTCTCTTGAGTTTTCTTCAATCCATAGCACGGCCTTGGGGGCCGGATTTAGAGTCGGTTTTTTGGGATTACTGCATGCTGACATCGTTCGGGAAAGGTTGGAACGTGAGTACGATCTTTCTTTAGTGTTAACTCCGCCACAGGTTAAATTTAAGCACGAAAACAATAACTTTTTTGAACCTTATGTCAAAGCCATGATAGTCTGTCCGGATAACTACGTTGGAGTGGTTATGCAACTTTGCCAAAATTACCGGGGAAAATTTATAAATATGGATAACAAAAACCAAACTGTTTTAGAATATGAGCTGCCGATGTCAGAATTAATTTCCGATTTCTTTGATAATCTAAAAAGCGTATCTTCCGGTTATGCATCTTTGGACTGGGAATTTTTGAGATATCAACAGGTTAAGGCGGATAAATTGGAACTACTTTTAAATTTAGAGCCGATTGATGAATTTAGCGAAGTCGTCGTTGAGGAACGGGCTTATGAAAAAGCCAGTTTTTTGACATCCCGTTTAAAAGATTTAATTCCCCGCCAGCAATATGAAGTCAAAATCCAGGCAAAATATAAGGGAAAAATCATCGCTTCATCACGTTTGGCTCCGTTTAGAAAAGATGTTTTGATCAAAAGCGGCAAGCTGGTTGGCGGTGGAGATTTTGGACGAAAACGAAAACTTTTAGATAAACAAAAAGAAGGAAAGAAAAAAATGAAGATGATCGGGAAAGTTGAGATACCAAAAGAAGCATTTATGAAATTATTTAAGAGATGATTGTATTTGTGAAATTCTATAAATCCCAAACAAAAGGATTGCACCAGCTATGTACTGGGAAGGCGCCAGAAAACTTTTGTACAAGGTTGCGTCAATAAAGACGGCAAGAAGAGGATATACAAGTTCAAGAATTGTTGAGACATTTGCCTGCACTTTTTTTAAGCCTCGGTAATAGATGGCAACCGAAACCATTCCCGTTGAAACGGCTATCAATAAGAACCGGCCGAACTGTGAAATCGTTGGTGTTGAAAAACTTTTACTTTGACCTAAAATAAAAACCATTCCCAACGCTAAAATACTAGTTAGAAAAAATCGTAGGCTGGTTATGTATATGCTCGGTCTTTTAATAAGCGCAAGTTTGGAAAATGCGGTTGAAGATCCCCAAGCAAAAGCCGCCCCTAACGCATATAATGCCGCAATTATTGTTCCAGTTCCGGTTGAGAAATTTATATAGCCGTTTTTAAACGTGACAAAATATGCGGCAACTAAGGCAATAACAGCCCACTTAATGTAGGATTTTGTAATTTTTTCTTTTAAGACAATTGCAGCCGCTGAAATTGCAAAGATTGGTTGTAATTTTTGAATAAGATAGACAACGCTAAAAGAAATGAAACTGGTTTTGAGAAGGGCGGTTGTAAACCACAACGTTCCCAGTACTCCGCTGAACATGGCAATAAAAAGAAGCAAAAAAAATTCTTTTCTGGTGAGGCCCTCCTTTTTAAAAGTAATTATCAGATAAGGAAGTAAAATAAAGGCTCCAAATAAATGTTCGTAAAAAACTATTGTAATTGACGGCAACGAATACAAGCTCCTTCTTATAATTCCGTCAAGAGCCCAAAGAGATGCGGCAATGACGATTAACAATGGACCGTAGCTAAAGACTTTACGCATAGAATTTGAATAATTATACCAATTTAATTACAATGAAAGGTATGATTTTTGAAAGCACTCATATCAAAGGAAAAGGTAGGGGAAAACCGATGGGATTTCCGACGATCAATTTAGAGATTCCGGAAAATTTTAAGTTAAAAAACGGGATCTATGCAGCAAAAGTCACTATTGAAAACAAAACATTTGTTGCAGCGCTACATTATGGACCGGTACCGACTTTTGGGGATTTGCAAAAAAGTTTAGAAGTTTATTTGATCGGGGTAACCCCACTTCGCCAAGGCTTCGCGGGGCAAGCGGATTATGGACTGGAGAATTTAGACGATAAAATAATTAAAGTTGAAATAATAAAATTTTTGAGAGATATAATTAAATTTAAACTGGTTGAAGAATTGGTTAAACAAATAGAAGAAGACGTTAAAAAAATAAAATTAATCTATTAATAAGGCCGTTTAGTTTTTATAACTGGAGGATGTTTTAGTCCTTTCTTATCTTTAGCCAACATATTTAAACCCAACCATGCAACGGCCGGTAGTCCTATAACGCATAACAAAGGTAGTCCATATTCCATAAATAATTTAACTATTTGACCTTCCATATATTTATATTTCTCTCCAGCTTATATTTTTATCGCTCTTCATAAATGTCAATTGACGTTTGGCATATTGTACCTCTTTATTTACCCAATCTTCAACAGCTTTTTCCATAGTTATTTCTTTATTTAAATATTTAATTATTTGTTGATAACCAATAGTTTTTAAACCTGGATCATTTTCAGTGTAACTAATTTTTAAAAGTTTTTTTACCTCATCAATTGCTCCGTTTTTAAGCCTCTCCTCTACTCTTTTTATGATAACTTGACGAAGCTTAGATTTATCTTTGTATCTCAGGCCGATGAAGGTGTTAGGAAGGTCCGTCCTTTTAAGGTCGGACCTTATATAAGTTCTTTTTTTTGTTGTTGAGGCAATCTCAATTCTTCTCATTAGTCTCCTGGGATTATTTACATCGCTATTGTTCAATCGATTAAACGATTGAACATCAAGTTTTGTCAGAATATTTTGGAGTTCTTTAACTGTTTTATTATTCAATTCATTCCTAAGTTTAAAATTTGGCGGACTGTTATTGTCATCAATTCCATAGAGTAAATGTTTTAAATAAAGATAAGTCCCGCCAACTAATATTGGGGTTTTTCCGCGTTTTTTTATATCTTCTATTATTGGTGTTACGAGTTTTACAAAGTCAAAAGAGGAAAAATATTGGTTGGGAGTGACAATATCGTATAACCAAATTGTTATATTGTTCCATTGTTTCATTGTTAACACGTCTTTATCCTTCCCAGTAATTATGTCTAAATACTTATATATTTGACGGGAGTCAAAGTTAATAAGCTCACCATTGTGTTTTTTTGCAAGTTCTAAAGCGAGTTTAGTTTTTCCGGTCGCAGTCTGGCCAACGATGGCAATAATATTAGTCATGTGTTTAGGGATTAGACGGTTAGGGATTGGTACGTCCCTATTTCTGCATTTTGGCGGCATCTATCAGATTTTTGTATAAGTAGACGACGTCGATCGGCCCGCTGCCACCAGGGGTTGGGGTGTAATAGGAAGCGATATCTTTGATTTCCTTTTCTTCATAATCGCCTTTTAACTTGCCATTTTCTTTTCTGACTCCGGTATTAATCAAAACAACGCCTGGTTTTAGCATTTCCGGTTCAATGACTTTTTTTCCGGTTGACGTGATAATCAAATCAGCAGTTTTAAAATATGATTCCGGATCAACGGTTGTTGAATTAGTACTAATATAATTTATGTTAAGGTTTCCAAGGGTCTTTCCGATCGGCATTCCTCCGGTCATACCCCGACCAACGATAACTATTTTTTTGCTTTTAAGAATATTTTTAAAAAGTATTCGATCTTTCTTCATATCAACAAAATCAATATCCTGTTTTCTTTTACCGTAGTATACATATTTAATAATAGTCATAACAGCCAGTCCCAACGGAAAAATAAATTCGGTTTTTCTCTTATGGCCTTCAATTTCCTTTAACAAGGGAATATAGTCATAAATACTGTCTGTCGAAAGTTGGGCCGGAAGCGGTTGTTGAATTATGATGCCGTTCACGTCTTTGTTTGCAACTTCTTTTTTTAACAGATTAGCGAAGTCAATAAAGTTTGGAGTTCTTGTTAAATGAATTAATTTAAAATTAATTTTTAAAGCTTTAGCCATTTCTGACTTTATTTTTACAAAAGAAAGTTGTTCGGGGGCACTGCCAACCAAAAATACTGACAAACCAACCTTTTTTTTAATTGTTTTACGCTCTTTTTTAAGGATTGATAGAAGACTATTGGCAATTTTCCTACCGTCGATAAACATGGGGACATTATACCATATTCTATACGCTGGTAGCACTGACTATTCGGTCTGTTTTGTCAGAGAATCTCATCAAAATCACACCCTTGGCTGTTCTTGAGCGCGAAGGAATGTTGCTAATTTCCATTTTAACAATCTGACCTAAAGCGCTGGTTATTATTAAAGTTGTGTCTTCGGGTTTTAGAATTTCGGAAAAAGCCACCGAACCAATTTTTTTATCAACAGAAGTGATTTTTACTCCTTTACCACCGCGATGTTGTCCCTTGAAATTAGATAGTTTAGTTTTTTTCCCTATCCCCCTTTCGGTTAGGACGAGAATATCTTTTTTAAATTCTGCATCTGAAAAAACATCAGCGGCAATTACTTCATGATCTTCTGTTGGTTCGATATCCATTCCTTTAACACCGATTGAAGCCCGTCCGGTTGATCTGATCTCTTTTTCTTTAAAAACAATCGCCTTGCCATTTTTTGAAGCCAAAATAACATTTTTGGTTCCGTCAGTCAGCTTTACCCAAAGAAGTTCATCACCTTTTTCCAAACGGATGGCAATGATACCGTTGGTGCGAATATTTATATAATCTTCAAATGATGACTTTTTAACTGTGCCGTATTTTGTTGACATAACCACAAACATATTTTTGGCTTTATCCATAGTCTCGACGCTATAGCTAAGTATTGAAGTTATTTTTTCATCAGGTTTTAGAGCAACGAGATTAATAATAGCTTTACCTTTGGAAATACGCGATCCAACGGGGACATCCCAAACTCGAGTTTGAAAGACCCGGCCTTGATTGCTAAAGAAGAGCATATAATCGTGAGTCATTGCCGTCGTTATATAATATACATTATCAGTGTCTTTTGTTTCCATTCCGGAGACTCCTTTTCCGCCTCGATGTTGTAATCGAAAAGTTTCTCTTGGAATTTGTTTGATATAGCCTTCTTTGGTCAAGACAACAATTACCTCTTTATTTTCGATCAGTTGTTCATCGGTAATTTCACCGGGTTTGAATTTCATTACCTGAGTTCGGCGTTCGTCACCATATTTTGTTTTTAAATATAATATTTCTTCCTTGATAACTTTAAGAATTTTAAATATATCCTTAAGTAAACTTTCCAAATAAGAGATAGTTTCTTTTAGAAGAGACAATTCATCTTCAATCTTATTTCTTTCAAGTCCAGTCAGTCGCCTCAACTGCATTTCCATAATCGCTTGAGCTTGTAGAAGAGATAGCCCGAATTTTTTCATTAACTTTTCTTTGGCTTCCGGTTCATCTTTAGATTTCTTGATGACGGCAATTACTTCATCGATATGATCAAGGGCAATTAGATAGCCTTCGAGAATATGAGCTCTCGCTTTGGCTTCCTTCAATTCATATTCAGATCTTTTGACGATGACTTCGACTCTATTTCTAACGTAGATCTCCAAAATTGTTTTTAAGGATAAAGTTTGGGGAACGCCATCAACAAGAGCCACGATATTAACAGGAAAAGAAGTTTGTAAATTTGTGAACTTAAAAAGATTGTTTAATACTTTTTTATACGACGCATCTTTTTTTAATTCAATCACAACTCGAATTCCGTCTCGATCTGACTCGTCACGAAGATCTGAAATACCAACAATTTTTTTATCATTAACCAAATTGGCGATCTTTTCAACTAACAAAGCTTTATTGACTTGATAAGGAAGTTCATTGACTATGATAGCCATCTTTCCCTTCCCCATATCTTCGTCGGTGACCCGGGCTCGCATCATTATTGATTTTCTTCCGGTTGCATACATTTCTTTAATATCTGCAGCTCCGTAAATAAGGCCGGCCGTTGGAAAATCAGGGCCTTTGATAAATGTCAGCAAATCTTCCAAAGTAGTATTAAACATTAATTCCCTGACGTCTTCCATGGGTGATTTTTTTGCTTTTTTTCCGTCATTTAATTTGGCTTTATCAATCATAAAAACTAAGGCATCAACCAGTTCTGTTAGGTTGTGCGGCGGAATTTTTGTGGCCATACCGACGGCAATTCCTTCAGCCCCCATCAACAAAAGATTAGGAAGTTTGGCTGGTAAATAAACCGGTTCTTTCAAAGATCCATCGAAGTTATCAATAAAAGGTGACGTCTCTTTTTCAATATCAGTGACCATTTCATCGGAAATCTTAGCCAGCTTGACTTCAGTATAACGCATAGCGGCCGGCGGATCACCATCAATTGATCCGAAGTTACCTTGACCTTTAATTAGGGGGTAGCGCATAGAAAATGTCTGAGCGAGACGGGCTAAAGCTTCATAGACTGAAGAGTCTCCATGTGGATGGTATTTACCTAAGACTTCTCCGACGACTTTAGCGGATTTGGAAAAACGGGCGCTTGACGTCAAACCCAATTTATACATTGCATAAAGTATTCGACGGTGTACCGGCTTCAAGCCGTCACGAACATCAGGTAAAGCACGGGAAACGATGACAGACATTGCATAATCCAAATAAGCCCGTTTCATTTCGGCGTTTATTTCGGTAACCTGGACGTTATTTGCCATAAATTATTTTATATAAGAAACGGTGCTAACAATAATGCAACAATATTTAATACTTTGATCATTGGATTAATTGCCGGTCCGGCGGTATCTTTATAAGGATCCCCGACCGTATCACCGGTAACCGCTGATTGGTGAGCAAAGCTTCCTTTTCCGCCCAGATGACCTTCTTCTATATATTTTTTAGCATTATCCCAGGCCGCTCCTCCGGTAGTCATAGATATTGCAACAAATAGCCCGGTAACAATACTTCCAAGTAATAGTCCGCCTAAAGCTTTTGAACCAAAAGCTAAGCCAACAATAACAGGGGTTAATACCGGAATAAGACTGGGAACAATCATCTGTTTTATGGCTGATTTGGCAACAATATCAACTGCTTTACCATATTCTGGTTTGGCTTTTCCTTCCATTATGCCTTTAATTTCCTTAAACTGTCTTCGAACTTCATTAACAACGGCAATGCTGGCTTTTCCAACGGCTTCCATGGCTAAAGCAGCAAAAATGTAAGGCAAAGCGCCGCCTATAAAAAGACCAATAACTACATAAGGATCTGCTAATGAAAAAATAACCTGTTGACCAAGTTCTTGAGTGTAGCTGGTAAAAAGAACTAAAGCTGCTAAAGCGGCTGATCCAATCGCGTATGCTTTGGTAATTGCTTTGGTCGTATTCCCGACCGCGTCAAGCGAATCAGTGACTTTTCTTATTTTTTCGTCAAGGCCGCTCATTTCAGCTATTCCACCAGCATTATCAGTAATTGGACCAAAAGCATCGATTGAAACAATAATTCCGGTTAATGACAACATACTCATTGCGGCAATAGCGATCCCATATAGTCCAGCAAAATAATAGGCTAAAATAGTTGAAAGCGAAATTACAATAATTGGAGCAAGGGTTGATTTCATTGATAAGGCTAACCCTGCTATAACATTGGTACCGTGTCCGGTAGTTGATGCCTGAGCGAGATTTTTTACAGGAGAAAACTTTTTTGAAGTGTAATATTCAGTAATGACGACCATTGCTATAGTCAAAACTACTCCAATGATTGAAGTATAAAAAAAATTAATTTTTTCCGGAAACATCAACACTGTAATTAAATAAAATCCGATTAATGAGATTATGGCGGTTACGGTCAAACCCTGATAAAGAGCCAGCATAATTTTTTTTCCGGATAATTTGACAAAAAAAGATCCGATGATACTGGCAAATATTGAAACTGCGCCAATCAACAAAGGGTAGTAAATAATTGTTTGATTACCGGGAAAAGTTAATTTACCAAGAATCATGGCGGCAATGGCTGTTACCAAATAAGTTTCAAAAAGATCAGCGGCCATGCCGGCATCATCTCCAACATTATCTCCGACTAAATCAGCAATCACTCCGGGATTGCGGGGATCATCTTCAGGAATATTTTTTTCAATTTTTCCCACCATGTCAGTCCCAACGTCGGCGGACTTAGTAAAAATTCCTCCACCAAGACGAGCGAAGACTGAAATAAGGGAACTTCCAAAAGCCAATCCAACTAAAGGTTGAAGGCTGGCACTTTTGCTAAAAGTAGTTAAGAAAAGATAAAATCCTGAAACGGCGAGAAGTGCCAGTCCGGCGACCATAAAGCCAGTAACGGAACCGCCGGCAAAAGCTAAGGAAAACGCTTTTTCTAACCCATTTTTAGCAGCTTGGGCCGTTCTAATATTACTTTTTACAGCAATTCCCATTCCGACGATACCGGCAATTGAGGAAAAAACAGCTCCAATAGCAAAACCAATAGCTGTAAATTTACCAAAAATAAAATATAAAATTGCAAAAATAATTAAACCAATAATACTGATAACGATGTATTGACGTTTCATATAAGCATTAGCTCCTTCGTTTATAGCGTCAGAGATCTGATTCATTTTATCATCACCCCTTGGATGTTTAAGAATTTTTGCGGTAAGCAAAATTCCGTAAATAATGGAAAAAATTCCAGCAATAATTGCCGGTTGGGTTGAGTTCAAAAAGTTTATGAACATATTTTTTAAAAAACTTTTAACAAGGACTGTCCTTATGTTGAGTCGCTGACAAGGACAGTCCTTTATTTACAAATCAAGGTTTGCCATCCTGGCATGAGTAACGATAAATTTTTTTCTTGGTGGGACTTCGTCCCCCATCAACATCGAAAAAACCCGATCGCTTTCCTCAGCTTCAGTAATTATAATCTGTTTTAAAATTCTTTTTTCCGGATCCATAGTTGTATCCCAAAGTTGGTCCGGGTTCATTTCTCCAAGACCCTTATAGCGCTGAACGTTGGGCTGACTTGTTTGTTTAGTTAGCAATTGAGCCACAAGCTTATCTTTTTCTTCATCTGAATATACGTAATGAACTTGTTTACCCTGCTGGACCTTAAAGAGAGGCGGTTGAGCCGCATAAAGATGCCCTTTGCGGATTACGTCCGGCATATGTCTAAAGAAAAAGGTCAAAATCAGAGTTAGGATATGCTCTCCGTCAACATCGGCATCGGTCATAATAATAATTTTGTGATAACGAAGTTTTTCGTAATTAATATTTTCTCCAATACCCATCCCCAAGGCAATTACTAAATCCTTTATTTCTTTAAAAGCTAAAACTCGATCCAAATAGGCTCTTTCGGTGTTAAGAATTTTACCTCGGAGTGGTAAAATTGCCTGGAATTTTCGGTTGCGGGCTTCTTTGGCAGTGCCGCCGGCCGAATTACCCTCAACCATAAATATCTCACAAAGCGACGGATCTTTTTCCTGACAGTCGGCCAATTTTCCAGGTAAGGTGGCCCCTTCTAGCGCCCCCTTTCTCATGACGGCTTCTTTAGCCGCCTTGGCAGCCAGGCGGGCTTTTTGAGCCAAGAATATCTTTCCGAGGATCTCTTTACCGATTTTTGGGTTTTCTTCAAAATATGTTTCTAAATGCTCAAAGACAGTTTGTTGAACTATAGTTTGGACTTCAGAATTTCCGAGTTTAGTTTTGGTTTGTCCTTCAAATTGTAAATTAGTAGCCGGCATTTTTATATAAATAATGGCTGCGAGTCCCTCTTTGACATCATCTCCGGAAAAAGTTTCACTATTTTTATCTTTCTCTCCTAACTCTTTTTTGGCATAGTTATTGATTGCTTTGGTGAGAGCGGTTTTAAATCCGGTCAGATGGGTTCCGCCTTCATGAGTATTGATGACGTTGACAAAAGAGTGAATATTTTCATTTAAAGATAAATTGTATTGGATGGCCACTTCAACCTCTTTATCATCAACCTGTTTATGAATATAGATCGGATCATGAAGAACTTTTTTTCCCCGATTCATATCCCGAAGCAAAGAAATTATTCCCCCATCAAAAAAATAAGCAAATTTTTCAGCAGTTTTTTTATTAAAAATCCGGAAATAGACATTGTTGATTAAGTAAGCTCGTTCTTTAACTTGTTTTTTGAAAATACCACTATTTATCTCAATTGTTTCTTTAAAAATTTCTTTATCTGGCAAAAAAGAAACGGCCGTTCCCTGTTCAAAATTAAAATTTAAAATGGATTTTTCCACTTTTTTAACGGCTGTAATTGGTTTGCCTTTTTTATATTCCTGCCTATAAATTTTATTTTCCCTCTTAACTTCGATAATAAGATGATCGGATAAAGCATTAACAACTGAAGCGCCTACGCCATGAAGACCACCGGAAACTTTATAAGCGCCGCCGTTAAATTTACCCCCGGCGTGAAGTTTGGTCATGACCAGCTCGAGGGCGGAAACATTGTATTTGGGAACTTTATCAATAGGAATTCCCCGGCCATCATCGATGATCGTCATGTAGTTATTTTCTTCAATTCTAATTTCGATTCGACGACAAAAACCAGCTAAGGCCTCATCAATTGAGTTGTCAATAATTTCGTTTAAGCAGTGATTAACACCGTATTGGGCAGTTGTTCCTATATACATTGCCGGCCGTTTGCGAACCGGCTCAAGTCCTTCAAGTACGACGATTGAATCGGCTCCGTAATCAGATTTTTTTGTAGACGCCATAAGTATAAATTGTAGCTATTTTTCACTATAAAGTCAAAACATTTATCAGGTCTCTTGCCCCGCCAAAGGCGGGGCTTATTTTAATAAAAATTTACTTAAGTTCCACCTTTCCTCCGGCAGTTTCGATCTTTTTCTTAGCTTCTTCTGCGGCAGGTTTTTTTACATCAACCAACAGATCTTTCGGTGCTGATTCGACTAATTTTTTCGCATCCATGAGTCCTAGATTAGGAAGAATTTCTCGAACGGCTTTGATTACTCCTAATTTATTGTCTCCGGCGGCGGCCAAAACGACGGTAAAGCTGGTTTTTTCTTCCTTGTCCGCTGTAGTCCCGCTTTGCGGGGTGGAGGCAGAAGAAGCCGCGACGACTGGCATAGCCGAAACACCAAATTTTTCTTCTAAATATTTGGCTAATTCGGCCATCTCAACTACTGTCAAAGTTTCGATCTCTTTAGCGATTTTATTCAATTTTTCAGATAATTTTATTTCAGACATTTTATATATTCACCCCCTTTAATACTAAATTCAAAAAAAACAATTTTCATTGTTCGATTGTTCTATTGTTCGATTGTTTTTTAACAATTGAACCATGAAACAATGGAACAATTAGTTACTAGATTTTTGTTTTAAAATATAGACTAGTTTATTTGTATTATATTTAAGCGCATAAACAAACTTGCTCATTGGACTCTTCATGCTGCCAATGATTTTTCCGATCAGTTCTTCCCTACTTGGGAGTTGGGCAATTTGAATCGATTTTTCAGCATCGTATATATTCTTATCCAATAATGCTAATTTAAAACTCAAAGTAGAGTCCTTTTTAGAAAATAGGTAGAGAGCTTTTAGCCCATCACTCCAGCGATTACTTAAAGTTACTAAAGCTGTAGTTTCCTTTAAAGGAAAAAATTGTTTTTTGAAATCTGTAAAAAGTTTATCCTTTAAAGCGATTTTATTAATTGCTTTTTCAAATAAAGTATTTTTAATGACTTTGATTTTTGAATCACTTTTTCGGAGTTCGCGACGTAAAGTCTCTAAGCTTTGATGAGTTGTTTTGCCTATTTTTACTAATAACAGGTTAGGGTTTTTTTCTATTAATTGAAAAATTGAATCAACCTGATTTTTTTTGCTTGTGTTTACCATATTTTTACCATATCTTGACTAATTCAAGAATTTTACCAGGAGATAATTCTTAGTATCCCTCGACTTCGCTCGGGACAAGCCTGGTGTCTTAGGTTTTTTAATTATACCATCATTCTCCTAAAAGTTCACGTAAAGATTTAACGTTTTTTTCTTCTTTATTATCTTTTTGTTTTTTACCGGCATTGGTGCTTTTATATTTTACGGCAAAAGCTTGCTTTTTCTGAAATGAGTCTACTCGACCTTTTCTATCTAAAAATTTATGCTCACCTGTATAAAAAGGGTGACATTTATAACAGGCTTCAACGCTAATGGCTTTTTTAGTTGATCCGGTTGTGAAAGTATTCCCACAAGCGCAAACTGCCTGAGCATCGTCAAAGTATATTGGGTGGATTTTCGCTTTCATAGGATTTTAATTATAACACAAGATTTAATAATCAAATAATCAAATAATTTAAGTCATTTATTTATTTCAACATTAAAAACCTTATCCCATTTACCTTCTTCAATTATATCTTCAAGGTTATGAAAGCTTTTCCCGATCCGATGATCAGTTAGTCTATTTTGGGGAAAATTATAAGTTCGGATTTTTTCAGCCCTTTCCCCTATTCCGACGTTGGTAACATAAGAGTTTCTCATCCCTTTTTTCTTTTCTTCTTCAAGTTGATAAAGTTTAGCATTAAGCAAGTCAAGAGCGATCTTCCGATTTGCACCTTGGTCTCTCTCACGGCTTGCGGTGACAACAATTCCGGTCGGCTTGTGTATCAGTCTGACAGCTGTTGAAACTTTATTGACATTTTGTCCTCCGTGGCCTCCTGATCTATAAAACTGCCAATCAAGATCGTTAGGATTGGTTCTGATGTCAGATTGAATAATTTGTGGAAGTACGACGATAATGCAGGTTGAAGTATGAATTCGTCCCTTTCTTTCGGTATCTGGAATTCGCTGTACTCGATGAACACCGGTTTCATTTTTAAATAAATTAAAAGCTTCCGGGCCGTTAATTTTGATTGTTTTTTCATCAAGGTTAGAAAATTTAAAACCTTTTTTTTGGGCAAAAAGCAAATAAGACGCTAGTAATTCTTCCATCCAGAGTTTGGATTCATCTCCTCCGACTCCAGGCAGAGCTTCGATAATGGCGACGTTGGGATTTATTTGCATAATAGATATAATCAGATGAAATCAGATAAAATCAGATTAAACTGGATGAAATCAGTTTTAACTAATTCTATCCGATTATATCTGACTCTGTCCGATTCCATCAATCATTGGACAACAGCTTTATGACATCTTCTATCGTTAATTTTGCCTGCTCCCCCGTCTTCATATCTTTAAGTACAACAATTCCTTTCCCTACTTCCTCCGGTCCAATAATTATGACATAGCGAATATTTTTCTTATTCGCATATTTAAGTTGTTTGTCAATTCTATCTTCTGCTGGATAGACTTCCGTTGTTATTTTATTTTTCCTTAATTCTCCAGCGATATTTAAGGAATTACCCAATAAATCCTTATTAAAAATAGTCACTAATACTTGATTAGATTGGTTTTTGTTAGAAATAATACCAAAGTATTCAGCAGCTTCAACCATTCGATCAAAACCAAAAGCGATTCCAACCGCAGGAATTTCATTTCCACTCAGTTGACCGATTAACTTATCATAACGACCACCTCCGCCACAAGAACCAACATTATAACCTGGCAATGATACTTCAAAAATCATTCCCGTATAATAATCTAATCCTCTTGCCAATACTGGTTTAAATTCAATAACTTCCTTAGGAACTCCGAGCATGACAGAAAAATCAATAATTTTCTGAAGTGTTGAAGAAATTTTTGTATTTACAAGTGAATCAATAGCGTTTCTTGCTTTTTCTTTTGATTCAATACCTTTATCAACAAGTTCTTTTTGCACTTTTTCCGGTCTGTCTTTATCTATTTTATCAATGGATTGGATTATGGAGAATATATTTATTTTAGAATTTGTAAAAGATTTTAATGTTTCAAATAGTATTTGACGATCATTAATGAGTATTTTTATTTTAGGATAGCCGACGTTTTTAAAAGCAAAAAAAGTCGCGGCAATTATTTCGCTATCTGAGATTGGTGAAGTTGTGCCAAATATATCGATATCACATTGAGTGAATTCACGAAAACGACCTTTTTGAGGCTTGTCAGCTCTAAAAACATTTTGGATTTGATATCTCCTAAAATATTTTGAAAGAATATTTTGATACTGTGAAAGTACTCTGGCTGAGGGTACCGTTTGATCATATCTTAAAGCGACTTCTCTATCTCCCCGATCTTTGAATGAATAAACTAATTTATCAGCTTCTTTTCCATATTTTCCCATAAGAAGAGACGCGTATTCTAATGTTGGAGTTTCCAATGGTTCGAAACCGAACAGTTCAAATACTTCAATTATTTTTTTTAAAATATAATCGCGTTTTCTTTTTTCTTCAGGCAAAAAATCCCGAAAGCCTTTAAGAAGTTGTGGTGTAATTTTTTTATCCATATTGGATAATTATAACAAATGCGAGTACAGAACTAATTCACTATTGATAAACCGCAGTCTCAAGTTTTTCTATTCGTTGGTCATGTTCTTCAATCATGTCTCGATAGCCAACAATTACCGTTACATCTTCTCGTAATTTGATAATTTCATTAAGAATACTATCTTTAAAATTCACCAAATCATCTTTAGTTGCAAAACTTTTTGCATCATCTTTTGTCACAAATCTTTTTGCAAATGCTTTTTCAATTTTTTTAACATCAGCATCAGTGATCATAAGTTTTAATTTAAACAAATAATTATTAATTTATCAATCATAAAATACTATAAAGTCATGTCAACCGCCCAACTATTTTGTCAAAAGCTCAATTGCCTTTTCAAGTTGTTTGTCAGTTTCTTTGGAAATTGTATTGCCATCCTTGATTTCATTTGTAACTTTAATTTTTGGCTCAATTCCCTTACTGTTAATCCAATCACCATTTGGCAATACCCATTTGGCAACGGTGACATGCAATCCTGCTCCTTCTTTAAGATCGAGGGCTTCTTGAACGGATCCTTTTCCAAAACTTTTTTCTCCGACTAACTGTGCTCTGTTATAATCTCGAAGGGCGCCTGCTAAAATTTCTGAAGCGGAAGCAGAGCCTTTGTTAATTAATACAACCAAAGGAATTTCTTTTAATAATCCAATTCTTGAAACTCGATATTCTTTATTACCATACAAAGTTGCTTCTTGTTTGACTACTAATTTTCCCAAGGGCAAAAATTCTGAAGCAAGATAAACTGAGCCGTCTAAGTATCCACCTGGGTTATCCCTTAAATCAAGTACCAAACCAGTAATTTGTTTATTTGACCATTTTCCTTCAATTTCTCTAACTGCTTTATTCCATTCATCATTTGTATTGTCTCCAAATTGATTTACTTTAAGAACGGCAATATTTTTTTCAAAACTTAGGTCAACAGAAGAAACAATAATCTGTTGTCGAACAATGACTACATTAATTTCTTTATTATTTCTTTCCAGTGTTAATTTAACTTTTGTATTTTTTGGTCCTCGAATTTTAGAAACGGCTTGGGACAAAGTCCATTTAATCGTTGTGACGCCATCAACTTTATTAATATAATCTCCCGGCTTGACCCCAGCAGTTTCTGCCGGTGATTTTTTCAGTGGGGCAATAATTATAATTCGATTATCTTTTAACCCTAGTTGGGCGCCAATACCTTCAAATTTACCACCCAAATCATCCTTAGTTTGTTTATTTTCGTCAGGAGTTAGAAAAAAAGTATAAGGATCTTCGACAGACGCAACCATACCTTTGATAGCCCCCAAATACATTTTTTTTGGATCAACTTTTTTTTGATCTACATATCTTTCCTGTAGTTTATTCCAAGTTTCCCAAAAAAGGTCAAAATTTACGTTAGGTTGTAGTGGGTAGGTTGTAGTTTGTAGCCGAGTAAAGCGGCTTTTGTTTTCTCCTATCTTATAGCCACTGCCGAATATTAGGATGATAAAAGACAACACCAAAAGAACGTTAGTTAGTTTACTATTTTTCATTGATAAAAATAAATATTACTTGAATTACTAAGTATAGTACAATAGGTAAGTTTTGTTTTAATAATTTTTTTATAATCATTAATATTTTTCAATTGAGCATAAGGAATTCCTGAATCTTCGGTTAATTTAGATAAACTTAAAAACCCCCAGCAGCCAAGCGCTTCTGCTTTAGCTTTATAATAAGAAGTTATATTTTCACAAATGACAATACTGTTAGAAATATTTTCTGAGTTAAAATCTAGATTTTCATCTGCATAAAATACTTTGCCACCAAAACTTTGATTAGCATTTTTTCCGGGAAATTGTTCACATTTATTTACTTCTAAAAATAGTTCATTTTTTTTAATTTTATTTACCTTACCTTTAAAATATGAATTGACTGTGTTTTTGGTTTCCTCTTGACTGACTATTGTTATAGTACCATCAGAATGGTTGATTTCTTTAATTAAGCCTGAATACTTAGAAACGATTTTTTTTGTTGTAAATATTCCCTTATTTATAGCTATCGTTTCATCTTTTTTGATTGACTCACCAACGAACTTTTTTAAATAATGAAAAATTTTTTCTGGAGGAACACTTAAATTTTTAGCAATAGAAATATTTATCTCTTGCTCAACTTTTTTTTGTAAAAATGGTGTTTCAAAATCTACATCTTGACCTTCTTTTAATAAACAATGATCAGAAATAGACAATGGAATGGTTATAAGCATAACAATTCATTATATGAAGAAAAAATGCTCAACGCAAACCCTGATACGAGACATAAGGAAGTAGGGCTAAATAACGGGCATATTTTAATTCCTTAGTTAAAATTCTTTGATGTTTAGCGCAAACATTGGTTTTATCTCGATTCAAAATTTTCTTTCGTGGTGTTATAAATTTTTGTAAATTATCTACTTCTTTATAACTTGGATTAGATTTAAACTGACAGAAAAAACATTTATTCATATTTTTTAAATTCGTACAGACGGGGCATGCCCCGTCTCTACATTAAATATTAAAAGGGAATATCATCTGGATTAACAGTTTCTTCTTTAGATGATTCTGGCTTGGCTTCAATTACGGACTCTGTTTCAACTTTTTTATCTTCTGCAACTGTTTCCGTCATTTTTCTCCCTTCACCGAAAACTATAAAATCATCAAGGACAATCTCAGCGATCGTTCTCAGGACGCCATCTTTTCCGGTAAAAGTTCGGTATGTCATCCGACCTTCCGCAAATACTTTTCGACCTTTATTTAAAAGTTTTCCGCAAAGTTCAGCTAGTTTTTGCCAGGCGACCACTCGATGATATTGAACTTCCTCTTTTGTCTGTCCATCGCTTGATGTCCAACTTCGATTGGTGGCAATGCTAAAAGTACAAACCGCCGTACCTGTTGGTGTATATTTTAATTCAGGATCGCGAGTTAGATTCCCAATTAAAACAATTCGATTTAACGACCGGCTAGACATATTCTTTATTCTCGGATTAATAACAAATACCTTAAAATTTTTTCGTTTAAATTAAGTTTATTTTTTAACTCTAGAACATTTTTTTTGTCTATTTCAAACTGAAAATTATAAAAAAGAGCGGTGCGATTTTTTTTAATCGAATAAGCTAAAGTCTTTTCACCCCATTTATCTTCTTTGGTAACTTTACCTTTATAAGATTCAATCAGATCTTTGATTATTTTCGCTTGAGCCTCTTCCTTTATGAGAAAAGTTAATTCATATTTCATAAGTTTATCTGTAATATAATACTAACTATGATCGAGAAAATCAATAGCAAGAAAAATTTTCAATTTTCAATTTTCAATTTTCAATCAATTTTTAAATTTTTAATTTTGAATTTTAAATTTCCGATATTTATCGCTTTATTTCTTCTATTATTCTATACACGCTTCATAAATATCGGCTGGGGTCTTCCGTATCCGATGCATCCGGATGAACGGAATATGGCTAACGCAATTCAGACACTGAATTGCAAATTTTCAATTTTCAATTTTCAATTTTCAAATCTTCGAGAATGTTTTAATCCTCATTTTTTTGCTTACGGACAGTTTCCGCTTTACCTGGGTTATCTAATAGTTTATTTTTTAAAATTTTTTGACGGCGATTTAGGATTTCCAATTGGTTTTCAAGAAGCAGTGTTTAGCTTAAGGATAATATCTGCAGTAGCTTCGATAATAAATGCAATAATTATTATAAAGATTATAAAAGTTATAACAAAAAAAGAATCATATCTTCTATCACTTATATCCTATCTATTAATTATTTTTTCTCCCTTTGCAATTCAGTTTGCACATTTTGGTACGACGGAATCTTTGCTTATGCTTTTTTATAGTTTAATTATTTATTTGTCGATGCTGATGTTTAAACGCCGTACAACTGACGCAGTTGTATGGCTGGCTTTAGTTTCAGGGTTGGCAGTAGCCACGAAAATTTCATCAATAATATTTATTATCGTTCCAACAGTTACCATATTATCTATCTCACGACCGTGGGATAGATATAAAAATTTAATTAAATTTGGAGCGTTAGCAATAATTTTTACGATGCTATTTTCCCCTCATAATTTTTTAAATTTTAGAGATTTTGTTAACGCAATGAATTATGAGTCAGATGTAGCATTAGGAAAATCTTTAGTTTTTTACACCAGACAGTTTTTTAATACACAACCAATTCTGTTTCAGCTTGAAAAAGTATTTCCCTATACTCTTGGTTGGCCAGTTTTTATTTTAGGAAGTTTGGGTTTTTTGGGTTTAAGTTGGAAAGACAAAAAAATCAATCTACTTCGTTTTGCATTTTTAATTTATTTTATTCCCAGCGCATTAATTTATGCTAAATGGAGTCGGTTTATGACACCTATATTTCCAATAATAACAATATTTGCAATCCTTTTTTTGTTGAGAATAAAAGTTATAAATGTTATAAAAATTATAATTATTATAATCGCAATTTTGCCAGGGATAGCTTATCTTCAAGTTTATCAAAATCCAGATGTTCGATTTCAGGCTTCAGATTGGATTTACAAAAATATTCCTAATAATTCATATATTTTATCTGAAACAGCAAACGTCGTTGATATTCCAGTTTTAAATCCGAAATCCGAAATCCGAAATCCAAAACAAATTCAAAATTTAAATTATCAAATAATTTCTTTTAATTTTTATGACTTGGATCAAAGTCTGGAATTACAATTAGAGTTAAGTAACCATCTTGAAAAAGCGGACTATATTTTTGTGCCGTCGAGAAGGATCTTTGCAAATCATTCAAAAAAAACTTACCCGATTCTTAATCAGTATTATGAGGATTTGTTTAGTGGAAAATTAGGTTTTGAAAAAGTAGCAGAGTTTTCTTCAGGATTAAATGATGAACAAGCAGAAGAAACCTGGACGGTGTTTGATCACCCGGTGATAAGGATATATAAAAAGGTCAAATAAACAGTTAAGTTTTAATCGTTTAACTGTTTTTTTATTGTGTAAGAATCTCCCTTGTCTTCAATCTTGAATCCAGCCTTTTCAATTTTAATTCTTAAACGATCGGAAGCATCAAAATCTCTTTTTTTCCTAGCTTTCAGTCTTCTCTCTGCTAATATGATTATATTAGCGTCAATTTTTTCTTCAGTAATATCGATTAAATTCAAACCAAATACTTTATCAAAATCCAGGAGCAAAAAATATTTTTCATCATTTGAAATGTCTGATTTTATCATGTCCCACATGACGGCCACAGCTTGGGGGGTTTGTAAATCATTTTCTAATGCGGCTTTAAACTGTTGTTGAAAGACAATTGCTTTATTTGATAATTTAGCGAGTTTGCGAGTTGAAGAGTTGGGACCTTTCAAACCCAAGACAATTTCCTTAAGTCTATTAAAAGCTTCAAGACTTCCGCGGGCTGACTGCCAGGTAAAATTTAAGGGTTGACGGTAATGCGATTGTAAAAACAAAAGTCGTAATGAAATCGGATCGATCTTATTTTTTTCAATGTCGTCAATTGTATAAAAATTACCTAAAGATTTGCTCATTTTCTGTCCATCAACTGTCAAAAAATTATTATGAAACCAATATTTAACAAATGGTTTACCAGTGGCCGCTTCAGACTGGGCAATTTCATTTTCATGATGGATCGGCACATGATCTATTCCGCCAGAGTGAATGTCAATAGTATCCCCTAAATATTTCATACTCATGGCGGAACACTCAATATGCCATCCCGGAAATCCTTCTCCCCAAGGCGAAGTCCAATACATAGTGTGGTCAGCAAATCGCCCAACTCTTTTGAACCATAAAGCAAAATCAGCTGGGTGTTTTTTATCTTCATCAACATTGACTTCGGTTCTTACGGCTTGAATTTTTTCTTCTAATTTTTGACCTGATAATTTTCCGTAATTTTTAAATTTTTTAACATTAAAATAAAGCGCCCCTTTAGTTTCATAGACAAAACCATTTTGTTTTAACTTTTCTATTAGTCGGATCATTTCTTCAACATGTTCAGTTGCATTGCAGACAATATTAGGTCGAATTATATTTAAAGCATCCGTTGTTTTGAAAAAAAACTCCGTATAAAATTTGGCCACATCCCAAACAGTTTTTCCATATTTTTTTGCTCCCTTTTCCATCTTATCTTCCCCGCTATCATCGTCGCCAGTTAGATGACCAACGTCGGTCACATTCATGACATGATTAACTTTGTAACCAAGATAAGTTAAGACACGTTTAAGGACATCGTTATTTGTATAAGTTCTCATATGTCCAATATGGGTAAAGTCATAAACAGTCGGACCACAGGTATAAAAAGTTACACTTGGAGGATTCAATGGAATAAATTCCTCAATTTTTCGTGTTAAAGTGTTATAGAGTTTCATGATTGGCAATTAATATTTTAACTTTTTTTTATTATATTTTTCAGGGATTTTAAAATTTTCAGAGCTAATTACTTTTTTTTCGGTTTTTTGCTCCAATTCTATGCGAGCATTTTTAGCGATGTGGCCGCCTTTTCTAGCTGGGACTTTATTTTCTTCTAAACCTTTTGATTTCATTGTTTCGGCAATCTGCCGAGTTGAAAGTTCCGCCAAAGCTGTAAAAACTAATTCGGCGTCCGTCATATGATCTCGTAGGTTTTGCGTCTTTAGTCCTTTAAATTTTTTATGTTCTCTGACTGACAAATCACTCCATTCTTGATGGATGATATTAGTTAAAATAGCATATTCATCTTTTTCCTTAACTTGATTATCTTTCCAATAATCAGTTAGCTTATTTCTGATCTCCTGCCCCATCATTCTTTGCTGAATCCATTTCGTACTTCGACCCAGTCTTTGCCAATTCATTCTGCCCCGATTGATTGATTTTTCCGGATCAGTTGTTTCTTGAATCCTTTCATAACCGACTTTTGCCAACCAAAGTTTTATGGGCTCGGCTTTCGGGCTAGGAATAGATTGAATTAAACGCAATAATGTTTCAACATCGGCCACGTCGGTTTTATAAAATTTACCGTCGGCAGATTGTAATTTCAGTTTGTCACATTTTGTGACAGACTCATTTCCCTGCTGTTTTAAGCGACTTTTAAGCGTAGTCCAATAGCTTTGCGCCTTTTTAAAATTATCTTGTTCGGTAAGAACAGAAATTATATCAATAACGGAAAAATACCATTTTTCTTGTTTTTCATCCCAAAGGCGACGAATTCTTTTGCCTTCAAATAAAGCTAATTTTGTATTTTTCATATCGAATCAATTGTAGCAGATTTCATTGAGTAGTTTCTCTAACTAATTTTTTTCTTTGACCATAAAGATAAGTGGAAATTACTGCAAAAAATGCGAATATTGCAGTGAGATTAAAAGAATTAACAATTCCATATAAATCTGCTACCCGCCCAAGAATTATTGGAGCTATTGCACTAGATAAAGAGGCAACAAAAGAACTGATTCCAAAAACTTTTTCATATGAGCCATGATGTTCATTAGTTTCAGTAACCATCGTGGTACGGATAGGAGATGTTCCCATAGTAAGCGATCCTAAGATAATTGAAAACAAAATTATAAAAAAGATTGAATTACTGTAAGCCAGTAAAATAATGAATACAACCATAAATAACTCAGCAACGATAAATACTTTGGTATTTTTAAACCTGTCAGTCAATCTTCCAAGCCCCATTTTTCCAATAAGATTTCCAAAGAAAAAAGCAGAAGTAAAAGCTCCTAATATTGAGGGACTTATACCTTTGTTTATTAGTAAAAAAGGAAGGAAAATAAAAAGAGCTGAGCTGGCAAGATTATCAAAAAAATTTACTAATAAAACCAAAATAAAACTTTTGTTTTTCATTATTTCAACAAAATTTATTTGTTTTTGATCTTTTGTTTTATTATCTTCATCAATATTTACTTGTTTGTTACTAAAATGAGAAAAGAAAAAAATTAATAATAAAATAATTGAAATTATTACGTATATAAAAGAAGTTTGTCTCCAACCTATTGAAAAAGCAATAAATGAAAGAAAGCCCGAAAGACAAATCCTTCCAAATTCACCAGTAGCCATAAAATCACCCATGATCCTACCCTGGGTTTCTTTTTTTGATAACCTAGTTACCAAAGAAAATGAAACAGGATGAAATATTCCAAAGGAAAGTGACGCAACTGAAAAAGCAAAAATAAGAAATAAATATGAATGAGACAAGCTTGTAAATAAAAATCCCAAGCCATAGAATATGAGAGCTAAGGTTAGAATCTTTATTGCTCCAATCCGGCTACTTATATAACCAATTGGCAAAGAAAGTAAAATCCCGGATAAGGAAAATATAGCACTTAAAAATCCTACCTGAGTTAAGTTTAAATTTAAATCCTTAGCAATAAAGGGTAAAAGTAAAACAATACTTGCTAAAAAACCATCATTAAAAAAATGAAGGGTAAAGATTTGGGTTAATTTGTTGTACATAAAAAAGTCCGCCTTCGCTCTTTGAGCTTCGGCGAGACAAAGTCGGAGTAGGCAGACTTGAACTGCCGACCTCAGCGTCCCGAACGCTGCGCTCTAGCCATCTGAGCTATACTCCGTTATTGCTTTCCCGATGCTGGCTTGTTTTCAACATGTTGTTGTTCTGAAGATTTTTTGCGTGACATAAATCCCCGTTTAGCTTTTCCGGTAGGTATAACACCTTGTTGGCTCTGAATTTTTTGTTGCTGTTCTTTTCTTTTTTTCTCCTCAACCTCATATTCTTCCTGTCTTTTTTTTTGTTCCTCATCCATATCCTTTCGTTCCAAAATTTTTTCATCCTCTCTCTTTACCAACTGAAATAATCTATTTTTTAAAGCCTCAGCTTTGAGTTTATCTTTATCTTGAAATTTATTTTGGAGTTTCTTAAAGTCTAGTGGAGTGTGATCTTTCCCACGATTAACCTCGGGTGAATGGGACTTATTAGACTCATTTGACTCATGGGATTCATTTTTGGAAAAAGGATTTACAATTTGAGCAACTGACTTAACAGTTTTTTTGGCAGATGAAACCCCAAGCTCTGCTAATTGCTCGAAAGTGTCACCTAAAATTGTACCCTTTTTCATATTAAATTATTATTTTATTTAGCGAGTTTTGCGAATTTGCGAGTTTATAAAACTCGTTAACTCTCTAAACCCGTTAAACTGATAAAACTGAATAATTTTTTAAATACCCAACATCGCCCTCCCCTTCTTACTCATCTTCTCCATTGACCAGGGTGGATCAAATGTTAATTCTAAAGTCACATCTTTTTCGTTGATACCTAATTCTTTTATTTTATCTTTAACCTGTGCTTCAATTGTGGCAAATAATGGGCAGCCAATAGTCGTTAGCGTCATTATTACATGAACCTTATTTTTAGTTATTTTGACCTCATAAACCAAGCCCAGATCAACGATTGAAATATTTAGCTCTGGATCCATGACCTCTGTTAATTTAGTTTTAATTTGTTTGGCGGTGAGTTTCAATTGCATACGTGTTATAATAATTATAAATATTATAACGATTATAAAAATTATAACCACATGAATTCATACAAACTTCACTTTATTCCCTTAGGCGGCATCGTCGGCGTTACAAAAAACATGTATGTCTACGAGATGTATAACGATGATAAACTCAAAGACATTGTCATAGTCGACTGTGGTATAGGTTTTCCAAAAGAGAAAGAATTGGGTGTTGATTTTGTTATTCCAGACATAAGTTACTTGATGGATAAAAAGCAGTTTATTAGGGCTATTTTAATAACTCATGGTCATGAAGATCATACTTCAGCTCTCCCACTTCTTTATGATGATTTAGGTCGCCCGCCAGTTTATGCAAGTTTATTGACGTCAATGTTTATTGAAAATAAATTTAAAGATAAACATAAAAAAATTTTGGTCAATCGAGTTGATTTTAATAAAGAATATATTTTTGGTGATTTTCGGGTTTCTTATTTAACGATGACTCATTCAATTCCAGACACGACTCACATCATAATAAAGACGCCAGTTGGAACAATTTACCACGGCTCAGATTTTAAATTGGATTTAACTCCCCCTTATGGGCCAGGTCCTGATTTTTATAAAATTGCTAAGGCCGGTCATGAAGGCATTTTATGTTTGTTATCTGACTGTCTGGGGAGCGAGAGAGAAGGGTTGACATTGTCCGAAAATATCGTCGGTCAAACTTTTGAAGATGAGATGAGAAAAACTAAAGGCAAATTTATAATGACGACGTTCTCTTCAAACATTTCCCGTATTCGTCAATGTGTGGATGCGGCGATCAAATTTAACCGAAAAATCTGTTTCTTAGGTCGATCAATGAGAGAAAATACAAAGATAGCCGCCAGTATTGGTTATTTGCCAATTCCTCAAAGTCTTTTTATTAAAGAAGAAGAAGTTAGTCGTTTTCCTCCCGCAAAAATTTGTTTGATTGTGGCCGGGTCGCAGGGTCAATATGGATCAGCCTTATCAAAATTAGCTGATCGGCAAAATAAAAACATTGCGATTAAATCAGGAGATAAGATAATTTTTTCATCAGACCCTATTCCAGGAAATGAAAATGGTGTTTATGAAACGATCGAACAGTTGTCTGAAGAAGGGGCCGATGTTGTTTATTCTGATATTGCCGACCAACTTCATTCTTCAGGTCACGGTAATCAGGAAGATCTTAAATTCTTGGTACGGTTTACTAATCCTAAATACTTTATTCCAATCGGCGGGACAATCAGACATCAAAAGCAGTATGAAAACTTGGTTGAACAATTAGGTTACGCTAAAAAAGATGTTTATTCTCTTAATGAGGGAGAGACAGTTTGGTTTGTTAAAAACAAAGCCTATAAGGGAGATAAAATTGAAACAAAAAATATTTATGTAGATGCTTATGGAATTGGTGATGTTGGGAGTGTAATTCTTCGGGACCGAAAAACACTTGCAACAGACGGTATCGTTTTTGCAATTACGGTCGTTGACAATAAAGGTTTGTTGATAGGGAAACCTAAGATCTTTTCACGAGGTTTTATCTTTGAAAAAGATGAAGGAAGGCTCTATATACAGGCAGAAGATATGATAGAAGATGTCTTTAAAATAAAAAACGATAAGGCCTTTGATCAGGGAAAGATGCAATATGATGTTATCAAGAACCTTGAAGAATTTTTTAGAAAAGCAACCGGGAGAAAGCCATTGATAGTAGCAGAAGTAATACAGCTATAAAAGAAATTATTAAATCTTAGTTGTTAAACAGTTAAACCTTAAAACTTAAACCGTTAAAAAAACTATTAAACCATAAACATTAAACAATTTTATTTAGTAGTTTAGTGTTTAAAAGTTTATTTAGGTTTTAACAGTTTAATACTTAACTGTTTATTTAACCTTTAATATTTAACATTTAAAAATTAATGTCTTCACTTCCCAACAGCTTAAAGAATATCTCCCTTTTCCTCGAGCGGCTTCCTGGGATTGGGGAAAAGACGGCCAATCGTTTAGCATTTTTTTTACTTAATTTACCGGAGGAAGATTTAAAAGAATTTGCCGAAAATGTGGCAACTTTGAAATCTAAAACAAAACTATGTAAAAACTGTTTTAACTTTACAGAAAAAGAAGTTTGTGAGATTTGTGACAATAATGAACGAGATCATTCAATAATCTGCGTAGTTGAAACAGTTTTAGATCTACTTTCGTTTGAACAAGGGCGGATTTATAACGGGGTTTATCATGTTCTTCATGGAAAGATTGATCCTCTAAATCGTGTCGGGCCAGATGATTTGAAAATAGGAGAATTAATTTCCAAAATCAAAAATCCAAAATCCAAAGCTACAGAAATAATATTGGCGACGAATCCAGATATGGAAGGCGAGGCCACAGCAGTGTACATCAGTAATAAATTAAAAATTAAAAATGAAAAATTAAAAATTTCCCGACTCGCATACGGACTTCCGATGGGGGCAAATCTTGAGTATGCTGACTACATGACTTTGAAGAAAGCAATTGAGGGGAGGAATAAGTTTTAGAAAAAATAATTAAATTACTTTAATAGTAGTTTCGAAATTCCACGTAAAATGTTTACTATTGAATTATTACTTAACGTTTTTAATTCCGCCGCCAATGCTAATGCATGAAAAGCAAAATCTTTTAAGAAAGGAGTATTTCCTTTTGTTTTAGATCTTCTAGCAACATCAAAAAGCCCTGATATTATACGAGTTCTTTGATCTAGAAATTTAGGTTGATCACTCATAAGATTGGTAGTATATTTTAATTCTTCTTCTTCTTCTTGTCAAGGTCTTTCGTGAAAATCTTACACCAAAATGATAATGTCATAGTTACCAACGTGAAAATGTCACCCCCTCCTTAAGGTTGGGAAAAGGTAGGATAAGTTTTCCACTTATCAATTATCTTTTACCCAATATGAAGGAAAGAATTATGACAACGATCGAACAGTTACGAACGACGGTTATTGAAGAATTAGTTGAGGGCAAAATATATGTTTCAACAGCCGCCATAAAATTAAATTTATCAACTAGGCAGGTTAAAAGATTAAAACGATCTTTTAAGGAAAAAGGTTATGAAGCTTTAATCCATGGTTCTAGAGGTCGCCCTGGGGTGAAAAAGATTAATATTAATTTAGAAAACAATATCGTAAAAATTATTAATGAAAAATATCATGATTTTGGTCCAACTTTAATATTTGAAAAATTACAGGAATTCCATGAAATTAATTTAAGTGATGAAACCATAAGGGCTATTATGATAAGAAATCAGATTTGGCAAAGTCATAAAAGAAAAAGGAGCCAATATTTCAGTTGGAGAGAAAGACGTTCATCTTACGGAGAGCTTCAACAGTTTGATGGGTCATACCACGACTGGTTTGAGGGAAGAAACCCAAGTCTTCCCGAGGTCTGTTTACTCGCTTCAATTGATGACGCCACCGGTAAGATTACTTATGCTAAATTTGATCATAACGAGTCAATGACTACGGTATTTAGATTCTGGTGGGAATATATTGAGTCAAATGGAATACCGTCTGAAATTTATCTTGATAAATTCTCCACCTACAAAATCAATCATAAAATGGCCGAAGATAATTCAGAACTTCCCACCCAATTTAAGCGTGCTATGAAAGAGTTGGGGACAACTTTAATATCTGCCAATACTCCACAGGCTAAGGGAAGGATTGAACGGTTGTTTGAAACTCTGCAAGATAGATTAATCAAAGAAATGAGGCTTCTAAATATTGATAATATTGAAACAGCCAATGTATTTTTAGAAGATAAATTTGTTCCTTGGTTTAATCGCAGATTTGCTGTTACTCCAAAATCAACATTAGACTGTCACCGGTCACTTGATTCTTCAACAACGTCCAAATTAAAAAGTATATTTGCCAAACATTATGTTCGGGGAATTAACAATGACTTTACTATTCAGTACAAAACAAAATGGTATCAATTAAAACAAATCCAACCATTAACGGTCTACAAAACAGACAAGGTGTTAATTGAGGAGAGATTGGATAACTCAATCGAAATTAAATACAAAGATCACTACCTTAATTTCTTTGAGTTGCCGGATAAATCATTAAAAGTTATGTTATCGCCCATTGTTTTAACAGAACACAAATCAAACTGGATACCACCGGCGGATCATCCATGGAGACAGTTTAGTTACGCATGAGTTACAAGTTTAGGGGGGGTGACATTTTCATTTTGGTTTGACAGGTCTTTCGTGAAAAATATATTATTATGACGGCTTAAAAACATGGTTTTGTAGGTTATAAGCAGTAGACAATAAAAATATTTCTTGGTTTTATTGTTTTATGGATATAAAACATCGAAAACAAATCCGTTTAAAGAAATATGATTATTCGGATGCGGGATGGTATTTCGTGACAATATGTACGCAAGATAAGAAAAAATATTTTGGAAATATTATTAATAACAAAATGATTTTAAATCAAAACGGTTTGTTAATAAAATCAAATTGGAAAAAATTAATCAATAAATTTAGAATAGAATTGGATTGTTTTATTATCATGCCAAATCATATACACGCCATCGTTGTTATTCGGCAAACAGATGTTGTAGGGGTTTCATTTATGAAACCCGAGATAAAAATGACGATTTCAAAATCAAATCATCATATGCATTTATTAAACAATAAAAAGGGTTTGATAAATCAAACCCCTACGATCGGTTTAATAATCCGTTATTTTAAATCAAAATGTTCATACGAATTACATAAAAATGGATTTTCCAATAATTTATGGCAACGTAATTATTACGAACATATTATCCGCAACGAATATTCATTATTTTACATTCGTCAATATATTCGTGATAACCCAATGGATTGGAATGAGGATCGAAATAATATTTAAAGCAGTTTTTTGAGTTCTTTTTCAATCAAAGGTGCGATGGAGATTTCATTAAGTTTAGAAAATTTCTGTTCTGGTAGTAAAGCTATCGTATTGCTCATAAATATTTTTTCGATTGGACTTTTTGAAAGAACTGTTTCTGCATTTGGGGAAAAATCGTGATGAACAACGCAGGCAAGTACCCGCTTAGCTCCCCTCTTGAGACAAAATTCAGCTGCGTGAACTAAAGTACCGCCAGATGTAATAATATCGTCAACAATAATACAGGTTTTATTTTTTACTTTCCCATATAAATTAAGAGCTTTTGATTGGTGTATTTTGTCTAAATTTCTTCTTTTTTCAATTACAGCAATATCAACATTATTGGTATGGAAAAAATTTTCTGCAAATGTTTGGGCGCGTTCGACCCCTCCTTGATCCGGGGACACAATCGCAACTTCTTCGGTGTTTTTGTTATTTTTTAAATAATGAGCCACTTCGCGACCAAGAATTGAAAAAGTGGAAATATTTTTAAAAGGAATTGAAAAAATTCCTTCAGTTCCGTCGTCGTGAAGATCAAAAGTGTAGACTTGATTAAAACCAATCGTCTCAAAAAAACGGATGATAACATTTACCGAAACAGCTTCACCGGGACGGTGTTCACGATTTTGTCTGGCATAACCAAAATAAGGAATAAAAGCAATTATTTTTTTTGCTTCCATTCGTCTCAAGGCATCGGCGAAAAAGAAGAGTTCCATCAAGTGGGTATCAGTTGGATTGGCGGTTGGTTGAATAATTACACAAACATCGTCTTTTACTTTTTCTTGGATGGTCACTCTTATTTCAGAATTACCAAAGCGAGCCACTTCTGATTTAGAAATAGGAACATTGAGTAGTTTTGATACCTCAACAGATAATTTAGGATTAGCGGAGCCGGAAAATAGTTTAAACATATAATTAACCCTGTTGTTGTTGACTAGATATTTCTATTAATTTTTTTGCTGCCAATTCTTGAGTTTTTTTAACGGCTTCATTAACAGTTTCGGCAATTCTATTTTCAACAATTCCGTCAACCTCAATTGATTCAATGATTTGATCTCCACGTATAACTATCTTAACGCCATTTTTCTCAACCACTACCTCCTCTTGCTGTAAAGCTGCCTGCATTTTCTGTGCTTGTTGTTGCAATTTTTGCAAATCTCCTAACGCTCCAAAGGGGTTTAACATAAGAATTAATACTTCTAATTATTAATAACCTAAATATTAAATATTAAATCTCAAATAACAAATAAATTTTAAATATTAAATAATAAAAACTAAACAGTTTATTATTTTAAATTTATATTTTAGTATTTATTTGGAACTTGAAATTTAAGATTTATAATTTTTTACCTTCTATCTTATTGTAGAACTCAATAAGGGCAATTTCAACTGGTAAAGAATCAATAGGCGTATTTCGTAAATTTTGATAGGCTTCAATCAATAATTTCATTAGTAAAGAAATCTCATTCAGGTTTAAAGTTGTTTGGTTATCTTCATTTTTTATAACGTCATTCTTAATAAGAAGCTGTGAATGCAATTGATTAAGAATATCTTCGATAAGACTTTTAAAATCTCCCCCATTTTGAGAAAAATCCTCAATCCAGGAAAGTGTTTTTTTTAGATCTTTTTTTTCAATAATCTCTATCAAATCATTTCTTCCTCTTATTCCCAAAAATCTTTCCACTTCCTCAACAGATTTAATTTTTTGGAAGGTAACCTCTTCTAAAATTTTTGCACCGTCCCTGAAGGAATTTTCACTATGGCTGGCGATTAATCTTAACAAATCGTCGCTAAAGTCGATATTTTCAATTTTAGCTATTCTCTTTAACATTGAATATATGTCAGTTGTATTAGCTTTTCCAAAATTAATTTTTAAACAGCGGGAAACAATAGTTTTCGGAAGTTTTTCTAAATTAGTGGTTGCTAAAATAAATATTGCTGATTCTGGAGGCTCTTCCAAAGTTTTTAAAAGAGCATTAAAACCTTCATTAGTTATCATGTGTGCTTCGTCAATTATAAAAACTCTGAAGCCTCCGGACATCGGAAGAAACGAAGTTTCACGAATTAAGTTTTTAATTTCTTCAATACCGCGGTTGGAGGCAGCGTCCATTTCAATTACGTCTGTAAAAGAAGAAAGCCCGATACTTTTGCAGTTGGCACATTTGTTACAGGGTTCATAAGATTGAGAGTCGTTTGATGGGTTTGAAGAAAATTTATTATTAAGACAGTTGACGGCTTTAGCAAGAATTCTTGCGGTTGATGTTTTTCCGGTCCCCTTTTGTCCTACAAAAAGAAAAGCGTGAGGTAAAGTAGATGATTCAAGAATTTTACCTATCATCACTTTAGCACTTAGATTATCAATTTCCTTAATAGTTTTTGGGCGATATTTAAGGTAAAACATATTATTTTAACAGATTCGCAATACCATGTTTGACTAGTTCGTTAATAATCTCATCTACTCGTTTATTGCGTTCAGCTGCAAGTAGAATAACTAAGGGGTAACAAATTACCACTTCACCAAGCAAGACCTCATTCTCGCCAACATCTTCGTTATATTTAAAGGATAAAACCGGCAATGTTTCTTTTTCATTTTTATATTTTTTTGTAAAAACTTTCATCTTATTTTTTCCCACAAAAACAACATTCAAAGAATGATCTGAATTGATCGGTTCTTTCTCAAAAACACTTTGGACAAAAGCTTTTATCTTTTGACGATTAATTTTATAACGTGATGAAGAAACGATATTAATCATATTCTTTTATATACTTTTTTAAAGACTACTTTTCTACGTTTTAATGATCTATTCTTCATTCTTTCTTTTTCTTCCTCTTTTCTTTTTAAGGAAGGTTTTTTATAAAACATTTTTTTTCTTAGGGTATCGACAATTTCTTCATCAATAAAGGAGCGAGTAAACTTTCGAAACATACTGTCTTTTGTTTCACCCTTTCTTTTTGTTACAAAAACCATAAATTAATACGCCTCCTCTCAAATATGATACGAATACATGCTAATTCTATCTTATGCTCTTCACTATTTCAATGATCTTGTTCAAAGACAGAGATGTGGGAACAAGTTTTGGATTACCTGAGGATCCATTAAGTAACATATGCTCTGAAATATGAAAAAACCAACTGCCTTTTTTATCTATTTTTAAAATATTTTCATAAATTTTTTTTAAACTAAACTTTTTATCAGGTAAAGTTTTTATTCTCGTGAAGCCCACTTCAGGATGACGTCTGACTACGAGTGCAAAACCTTTTTTTAGAGCTAATTTGACCGCCTCTTCATTTTTAGACTCAATAGCGAGTGATTTACCTAAATATGACTGAAATACAAAGCCATTTTTAATTTCTTCTTCGGCGTTTACTTTATTTTTGAAAACGATTAGGACGGCCTCTAATAACTGAAAAACAGTTTCTATCAACTTTGATTCTTCACGATTAATTACTTTTAGTCCATCAACAAGTTGGCGAATCATAAAATCATACCGGTCAGCATCAGGCTCAGAGTAAAAAACTTCGGCAAAATGATCGGTAGAATTTACGTATTCAACAATCTTTTCTAAAGATTTAATTTCTTTCTCTTCAATGAGGTCGCGGCCAACTAAATATTTATATACAAGTTTTGTAGCCGATGTGTAGTCATTTGTTTGATGATGGTCAAACTTGCCCATTCCGGTATCGACGTGAATAATGTTTTTGTCACTATCAGGCAACTGATCATCTAACGTTGTCCCTGATGGAACGAATTTTATTTGGGCGTTATTCCAATCTGGAAAGTATTTTTTTATTAACCAAACAGAGGCAATAGCGTCAAGGTCGGGAGAAAGATGGGTGACGATTGTTTTCATATTTATAATTAATTGTTCAATTGTTACATTGTTCAATTGTTAAAAAGAGACAACAATGAAACAATGGAGCAATGAAGCAATTAGTTTATTTTTTAATATTTTTAATAACCTCTTCTAAAGGCATTATTTTTACTTCCTTTTCATTCCTCTTCTTATACTCCACCTTCTCTCCTGTTCTTTTAGACACTACTAAACGAATAGGAATTCCAATAAGATCGGCATCAGAAAATTTTTCTCCGGCAGTAACGTTTGTCCGGTCGTCAAAGAGAACTTCAATATTATTTTCTTTAAGAACTTTATAAACTTTATGAACTTTAGAACTAATTTCCTTGTTATTTAAATCTAAACCAATCAAGTGCACTTTAAAAGGCGCAACAGATTCTGGCCAAATAATCCCCTTTTCATCATGATATTTTTCCACAATAGTAGCTAACGTACGACCAATGCCTATTCCATAACAACCCATATAATATGGTTTTTCTTTTCCTTCTTGGTCAATATAGTTGGCGCCTTTCATTTTAGAGCTATAGTGCAAACCTAATTGAAAAATATTTCCAACTTCAATCCCCTTTTTTTCAATAAGCCTGCCGTCAGTTTCTGTCATATAGCCTTCTTTAGCAAGAGCGATGTCTGCTAATATTTCGCACGTAAAATCCCTTCCATAATTAACATTTATAGAATCTGTTTTTTCTTTTTTTTGACCACCGACAAAATTTTTTACGGTAGTTAAGGAAATATCGCCAATATATTTTCCGGCCTTATGTCCCCAGGAATGAACATAACCTGTTTTTGTCCCCAATTTTTTTAAGTCGTCAACAGTGGCATCTTCGATCTGTCCAACAGCATCAAGAATATGTTCAAGTTTCATCTTATTTACTTCAAGATCGCCCCTGATTACAGCAATAATAATTTCTCCTGTTGTTTTATTTTTATAAACAACATTCTTCAAAAATCTTGACTTTGGTAGTTTGTAATGTTTAACATTGTCTTCCATAGTCTGTACCCATTCAGGTTGATCAATAATTTTAAAAGATTCTTCTTTATCATTAGTATTAATTTCCTCCCTTTTGAATTTTGCTATATCCTGATGAGCGGCATATTTTCCATCTTTTGTAGTTAAGAAAGTTGATTCTCCTATTTCCGATTCAACCACAAATTCATGGCAGTATTCGCCTCCAATATAACCATTGTCAGATTCAACAATAACAGTTTTTAATCCCAGCCGATTAAAAATATTTGTGTAAGTTTGTTCCATTTTTTTATACTCTTTTTTAAATTCTTTTTCATCTGCGTCAAATGAATAAGCATCTTTCATAATAAACTCCCTAACTCGAAGTAAACCACCTCGAGCCCTCAATTCATCTCTGAATTTGGTTGAAAATTGATAAATATTGAAAGGTAAGTCTTTATAGCTAATTTGGAATTTACGTACAACATCAACAAACATTTCTTCGGCTGTTCCACCAAGGGCAAATTCAGCCCGTCTTCGATCTTTTATTGTCATCAGTTCAAAACCGGTTGTTTTGGTTCGATTAGTTTCCTGCCAAAGCTCTAACGGATGCAAAACTGGAGAAACCATTTCCTGCGCGCCGGCCTGATCCATTTCCTCTTTTATTATTTTCATGATCTTTTGCTGAATAGTTTGACCCAAAGGTAGAAAGAAATAACGTCCAGCTGTTGATTCACGAATAAATCCAGCCTGGTGAAGCAGTTTATATGAAATCATTTGGGCTTCTTTTGGTGGTTCACGAACCGTTTTTCCAAAAAGTTTTGAGTAAAGCATATTAAGATTATATCTTATTCCTTTATTTTTTGGAAAACCTTAACTTATCCAGCACCTTTCCCAAAGTCTCCATCGGGCCTGAGGTGTAGGTATCAATGACCAATTGGTAATATTTAGGGTCGAAAAAATTATAGTTACCGTAATATTTCCTCCATTCACGAAAGTTAATATCCTCTCTTTCTTTAATATATATTTTTGCCATATCAACTGAGATTTTATCTCGATTGACGACCCGATCAATTTTTACAGCATTATCTTTACAAACAAGAAGAACTCGAAGAGTATTTTCCATATTTCTCGCAAAAAAACCAGCCAGCCAAGCCTCAATAATATAGTGGCCATTTTTTAGAAGCTTTACAGTTCTTTCGTCAATCATATTATGAATTTTTTTATCAGCCAAGTTGGCTGAAGGCTGAACATATTCTTTGGCAAAATCACGGAGAATCTGACCGCCAGAGGTGAACTTCCAACCTTGGCGCTCAAGGTATGGTTTAAGATTGTCTAAAAGTGTATTTTTTCCGGTTGAGACACCGCCAGAAATAGTGATGTTTTCAAATTTTAGATTCATAAATAATTCTATCGAATTAGCTTGATAATATCATTAACCGTAATAAGAGCGGCTAAAGATAACAACATTATAAATCCTATTAAATTCGTATATTTTTCAAAATTTTTATTTGGTTTTTTTTTAGTAATACCTTCATAAAAAACAAAAACTAATCGACCGCCGTCAAGGGCCGGAAAAGGGAGAATGTTTATAATCGCTAGATTCAATGATAGTAAGCCGAGAAATTGAAGGAAGGCATTTCCACCAAATTTTATGGCTTGCCCAGCTAAGTTAGCGATGCCGATTGGTCCGGCCACATCAACATTTTGCTTTTGAAAAGTTATCAAACCAAAAAGTAATTTTCCCAACTCTGAGGCAATTTTAAAAGTAATATTTGAAGCTTCAATTAAACCGTAATATGGAGCAGTATACCATGGATATTTTTTTTCCATATAAGAATTTATGGAAATCCCCAATGGTCCCTCGCCTTTTGGTGGATTAATTCTAGGAACAAGGTTAATAATTAATTGTTGATTATTTCTTTGAACTAAAAGCTTTATATTTTTACCGGCATATTTTTGAGTCAGGGTGATTAGGGAAGTTGAAGAAGTAAGGGGTATTAGGGATATAGAGCCCGACTTCGCCGAGGCTTCGTCGGGTAAAGAGATCGGGGGGACAAACTTAAGAATGACATCTTTTTCTTGAAGACCAGCAATCGACGCCGGAGAATTATTAGTTACTTTATCAACGGTTACTTTATTAGTTGGAACTTGTATTCCCTGCGTAACTAAAAACGAAAAAATTAACCAACCCAACAAAAAATTTCCCAAAACTCCACCCAAAACTATTAATGTTTTTTGCCAAGGTTTTTTATTGATAAAGGTGCGATTTTTATTGTGGGCAAGTGGAGCGCTATATTCTTCACCATATAATTTAACAAAACCGCCGATTGGCAAGAGATTAATAGTATATAAAGTTTCACCCTTTTTTATTCCAAATAGCTTTGGCGGTAGACCTATTCCAAACTCCTCAACTTTCACACCCATTTTTTTAGCCATTAAAAAATGACCAAGTTCATGGACGAGAACGAGAATGCTTAAAGTTAAAATGAAAATAAGTACTGTCATAGGTTTCTTAGACTTCCATTATTTCTTTTTCTTTATTTTCTTTAATAACGTTTATTTCTTCCATAAACTTAGTTGATTGAATATCAATTTCTTTTTCCTGACGATATTTTTCATCTTCACTCATTTCCTTATTTTCAAAAGAGTTTTTAATAGTTCTTCGCGAATCATCTCTATGATTTCTTATAGTGACCTTTTTTTCTTCAATTTTTTCTCCAACAACTTTAATATATTTTTCTCTTTGTTCGGTATTGAGAGACGGTATTTTAATAATAATTCTTGTCCCTTGAGAAGAGGGTGTTAGTCCTAAAGGTGATTTCAAAATTGCTCTTTCAATATCCTGGATAACAGATGGATCATAAGGGCTGATAGAAATGGAAGACGCTCCCTCGGTCATTATTGTTGCAAGTTCTAACAATCTTAGTTTAGTTTGACCTCCATAGGTCTCAACGCTTAGATTTTCAACTAAAGACGGGGAAGCCCGACCTGTACGAATCGACTTTAGGTCTTCTTTCAAGGAGGCGATAGTTTTTGTTGCCTGGGTATTAAACGTTAAAATTATATCCATAAGAAGATAATAACAAATATCAAATAACAAACATCAATTGAATTTTAAATATAAAATAACAAATATTAAAAACGTTTTGTTATTAATTTTTTGTTATTCAATTGTTATTTGTGTTTTGTTATTTAATATTTATTAAACGCTCCATCGTATAAATTTTACAACCTTGATATTCTCTCCAAATTTTAGCACCGCTTCTTTAATTAAATCACTTATTTTTTTGGAAGGGTCTCTAATATATTCTTGATTAAGTAATTCTTCATTAGTTTCAGCACGGATTGAGGCAACTTGCATGGCTAACTCTTGTCCTAATAGTTGAAAATCCTTATTTCCAGAAACAAAATCTGTTTCGCAGGCCAACTGAATAAGAGAGGCGACCTTTTTGTTGTGATGAACGTATGAAAAAATTATCCCAGCTCCGGTACTGCGACCAGATTTATCTTGGGCTTTAGCTATACCCCACTTATTAAGTAATTTTTTTGCTATTTCAATATTATTCTTAGATTCTTCTAGAGCTTTTTTGCAGAGTGAGAAAGAGATTCCAGTTTCTTCTCGAAGCTGTTTAAGTTTTTTAATATCGTACATAATAATAAAGTCAAAAATCAAAAGTTAAAATTCAAAAATACAATTCAAAATTAAAAAGTAGGTTTTAAACTTTTGACTTTTTACTTTCACTTTTGACTTCTAAATTTTGACTTTTAACTTTGCCTGTTGCGTATGCTTCAATTATTTCTGTCAAAAAATATTCAATAGAAGTTATA